>Ga0209339_1001451_pt1 | contig 10220 bp, 6 predicted proteins | sample OlaalgELextract3_FD_187376 | JGI IMG/M metagenome (GOLD analysis project Ga0209339, IMG submission 187376) | Olavius algarvensis symbiont microbial communities from Tuscany, Italy - Type A ELBA extract 3 (SPAdes) (version 2) | ecosystem: Host-associated > Annelida > Digestive system >...
GGGGGGGTAATATGTCCAGCGGGAAATGTCCATCTCCTGCAGCATGTGCATTATCGTTGCTGATACGGGTTGACGGTTTGGCTGAGTGGTAATGCCTTGGTCTCGATCAACGTAGTTACTCTACGCCTGGTCCGGTTAGTGACTGGATGGGTGACCGCCTTCGGGCGGGTAAACTATCTCGGTATGTAACCAGTCACCCAGGTCAACTCAGCCTGGCCATCCTTCCGTGGGTAGGCACAGTGAGTACCAGCTACTGGGAAGGTAACAGGGGGTCCGTCGTCACACCGGCCATGCGTCACATCATGCAACACATCATACGCTGGCTCAACGGCCTATGTCACTCCTTCTGGGGTATCTATTTATCTATCTGTCTATCTATCTATCTAAAAGGTCAAGACTACGGCGACGTAAGTGCAGGAGCACAACAAGGGCGCCTAACAATGTCACGATAAAAAGGCCTGGTGAAATAAAAATGTTTAAGATGACGTCTAAAGGCCCGTTTATAGCGACGCAACTCAACTCAACTCGACGTCGAGTTGAGTTGAGTTGTGTCGCTACAAACGGGCCTTAAAAGTGTCAGCAGACTGCATCAGACGGTGTGACGGTAGCTTGTTGGTATGGCACTGCTTTACCTTTTCCTTTATATACATACGCATGATACGCTGTACAAATACAATGCGACAAATTCACTTACGTTCTTTCTGTTGACGCCGCTGCTGCTTGGCTTGTGGCTGATCTGCAACAAAAAAACATGCACGTTGCGCCAACTTCATGGCAATTTAATAGCTCCACAAACAGAACAAGTAGCCCTGCTGTCGCAGAAAGCTAAAAAGGTAAAGGTAAGTGTATTTATATAGCGCTCTTTTTGTAGTACCTCACACTCAAGGCGCTCAAGGCGCTGAGAGGCCGCGCGATGCTTTAATAGTACACTACGTCGAGTGCAATCTTCTATTATTAGTCATAATCTCGCTTTAGATTTGCCGCTGCGTAAATTAAATTATGTTCTCTTCTCTTCGGCGTATTCACTGGTGCGTGGCTTTCTGTGCCGTAAACAGACGTGCACCGTGACTGCGATACACCACTGGACGGACGACCGTCAGTTGATAGCACTGGCTCCAACAACAGTCATCGATCTATAGCCAGATATTGGCCGCCAATCGCGATTTGTGCCTACCCCACCTGCATGCGACGCCCCTGTTAGGGGGTCCCCCATCGGAATATTGCGATGACGTTTGGTACGGAAAAACGAGGATGGTTTGCCTACCCGGTGGTGAAAAAAAATTGAAGATACTATTACTCTTTTTGACAGAATCCACGAACGTGACGGACACATGGACGAACATCGCATGACAGCATAGGCCCGCTCGCGTAGCTTCGCGCGGCAAAAATTGAAGAAATGAGCGGGTCGACGGGTGCCTGGATGAACGTTCACTCGGTCATAATCATCTGGCGACCTGGCTACGTTAATTGAGACCTGGTCGCTGTTTACACGCGATCAAACGGCGCCAAGAGAGTTTCAACGACGTGACGAGCTGCTTCTTTCCGCGTGTGAGGTCGGAGGTCATGCGGTGTAGACTAGGTCGGGTCACGGGGTCACGGAATCACGGCAGTGCGCCGCCAATTAGTGGTTCGGTGCTGCTGTCGCTGCGACAGAACGCGTCGTACACGTTGTGCGATGTTCTGCAGACGACGCACCGACCACCCAGCGTGCAGCGGGCACCTGCAGCCCCAGCAGCCGGCACCCGGACTGTCTCATCCGTCGACACAATGAGTGTTCGGCGCCAGTAACAGAAACCAGCCGGACGACGCGCGGCAATTACGACCATGCATGCAGACGTCGTATTTGGCGTTACAGCAGCCTAACATGACGCAGACACTCTCAACTTCTGTCATAGTTCCTCGACGACCACCAGAACGCGCTGTTATTGCACAACATTAATGCGCTGGTAACAAAGTCAATTCATCAACATTCAAAGACAAAGACTACATTAATTTTAGTAATTACACGTGCGAATGGGGGCCCACGGTGCGAGGTGCGCATGGCCGTCCATCACGCAGTAGGTATTAGTCGCCAGAGAAACAGTGGTTATAGGCCGAACAGGGTAAATATCATGGCACAAGGTCTCTCCACTCCCGATCCCCCCCTTAGCCCTACACGGCTCTAGGTCGCGCAACAACTACACATTACACACACCATCAGGTTAGCCTGATGGTGTCGCGCAACACTACGGTAGTCCCTTCCCTGGGGTTGCGCATTGGCCCAACCTGTGAGGCAGGCCTCAGCGCTGGCATTCGAAAGGAGCCTGTGTCACCGAAAAGGAGAAAGAAAGAAAGAAAGAAAAAAGAATAAAAAAGAAAGAAATAAAGAAATAAGAACACGTGCGAAATGCGAATGGATTACGACTTTTCGGTGTCCTTGCACTTCAAGATAAGACTATCGCAAGCGGTTAATGATTCCGCAGTTCAAACCTCGATTCGTATGTAAATTTTATGAATTGTTTCGTAGCTCGCTGACGTCGGCAACTCGAGCCTACGGTCCTACGACAGTCAACGAGTAACAGTTTACCGACGTCGTCACATATCTTTCGAAGTCGTATCTTCTGAAATTTTATCTATGCAACATTTTGTGCAGCAAAACTGAGAAAAACACCCTGATCTGTTTCTTGCGTGCAGAATTGTAGTGCGCCAAACATAGGTAATTTTGCAGTTTCTGCATTTTCTGCACAATGCTGCAAGTTTGCAACAGTGGATGATTAACAAATCTTTCAATCTTTTATCTATACAGCATGTTGCATACAGCGCAAGTGCGACGAAATTTGCCTCGACTGCTGTGTTGCATTATATACGTCAAAACAACAGCCGTCTCGCAGTTTGCACTCTACACAAAATCAGTAATGTTTTGTGTCTACATTTTCGTAACTTATCGGCATAGTTCAAAACAAATTACATCGTCGGAATCAAAGATCAGAAAATTTTAATAATTTTTATGTTGGCCACGTGACCATCCTTTAACCCTTTAATGCCACATTAAATCCGCAGAGCAACGGACCATTACACAGCAGTACGGTGATTGGTACATTGACCGTTGATGCGTGGGCTGTTACATTTGGTACAGCGAGGAGGGGCCTGGGCGGGCTCCCCTCATCGCTGTACCAAATGTAACAGCCCACCCATCAACGGCCAGTGTACCAACTTCATATTATTGGATGTAGCACTATAATTGCCTCTAGACTGACTCTAAAGGGTTAATCCTTACATCTCCGAACCAGTAAACCCCCGTCGTTACACACTAAGAAACATTCAGGAAAAGGTGGCTGAATGACGCCTGTTTATTCAGGCCATACAGTTACAAGTTAATTTCAGGTACATAGCCTGATTCAATCAGGGTCCTAATAACTCATGAACTAATCAGGCTATACCTGAACATTCAGGCATGTCTCCTGAAGCAATCAGGTTATACCATTCAGGCTACACCTGAAGTATTCAGGCAACTCCCCTAAACCGATCAGGTGGCTACAGCTAAACTATTCAGGCATGTCTCCTGAATCAATCAGGTTATGCCATTCAGGCTACACCTGAACTATTCAGGCAACTCCCTGAACCGATCAGGCAACTACACCTGAACTTGCCAGGCTAGACCATTCAGGCTGTACCTAAACTATTTAGACTTATGTCCCCCGAACTGATCAGGCTATATTTAAACTAATCAGGCTTGTATGAATAAATATGGCTAACTGGCGCTTATAGGTGTATGAGCAAATACATTTAAGGACAGTTAACATGGGCAGAAATGAAAACATAGTTGTACATTGGCCATGCAACACATGGTTCCAAAATGACAAATATTTATTTCAGGTTCATATTCTGCTTGTTCTTCAATTGAACAGTCAATGAGTCAATGAGTGAGACATGCAACATTGTACAATTACAGAATATTTTAAAACAAAGGTACATTTAACTGTCTATGAACAAAGGCAACTTTTAACATACTGCAGTACCATTTACAGCACCAAAATGTGACAACTTCCATAGTGACTAACTGCCTGTGTAAAGTCATACTGCACAAAAACACAGCATGTAAAACGAAGCTACACACAACACAATAACGACAACGCTGCAGTAAATGCACAATATACTGGTAATACTGATGGCTTAAATCAACATGGTACTAATTGCTTAACATACTGCTTTAACTGCAAACAACGAAATAACTCACTTTGATAAAATTAGATTTTTGTGGGACCAGCAACATTAAGCAACACATCACATGAAATATGATAATATAAGCTTATATGAATGAGAACCACAAAGAACCTTTGTCAAGCAAACATCGGAAAAGTGGCAATATGATAAAAACTGCTAACGGTGTAATACTGAGCACAAGACTACAAAAACACAGTAATAATAATAATAATAAAAATAATAATAATAACCATGACAATATTTATGGTGCTGTCATCATGGCAGAGCCATTGCGAGAGTTCACCCGGTTCATTTGATGAATGTAGAATGGCGCCAAGTGGCCGCCGACCCAAGACCAAGCCAGACGACTTAGGCTCGAGTCCGCTTGTACAGGCTACCAGAAACTACATCCACCATCGCCATTTATTATTATCACTCAGCCCGAAAGCTGATACTCATTTTACCGTCCTACTGAGGGTAGAAGGCTGAGTCGATCTAGCTGGCTGGTTACATACCAAGATGGTTTAGCCGTCCACAGACGGTCACCCATCCGGATACTAACCGGGTCTGACGTAGCGCAACTACATTGATCGAGGCCAACGCGTTACCACTAAGCCATGTCAAAATGCATAAAATTTGTAGTTTCTGTTTCTACAAGTAGTGCAGAAATAAAACCATATCAAGGCAAATTATCTAAGTAATATTCTGCCAAAAATCAATGCTCAAAGAAGTTAAGGCCGTCATTTCAAACCAAACTAATCACCTATTACAGGTCAATGCGCCTGCGTTTACTTCTGGTATAGGTGATAAGGTCGGTCACACAAGCGTATGTAGACGAATTCTCATGGATTGTGTAGGCCAGCTTCTGTAGCAGCTGCCACACATGCTCAGAAGCTGACACATATGCAATGTTGAATATAAAGTGTAATTTGAATGCCCGGTCGACTGCACTCAGCAAGCTCGGGCACTCAGTCACTTGTCCCTCGAGCACAACGAATGTCTGTAGTAGATTCCCTCTAGAACCGATGCACACAACAACTGGATGTGCGATGGCTCTGGCCACATCCTCCAGCGGCGATCCAGCCTGACATAAAACCATTAAACCCAGTAAATGTAACTTGTTCAAATTTTTTGTTGCAGTTTCTAATGTTATTACTTAGAAAAACAAGCAAGACAAAACAATGACTAAGGAAGAACCAGTAAAGCAGTAGGCACAAGATGTCGTGTCTTCCCTGTCATCTGTCATGGTACAATCACTGATGGCATTTTCATGTCAAAACTTAATTTACATGAAGCACCAAAGATGGGTCTCTCGACCCACAACTTGAATATGAATATTAAGCTTAACACTTGTAAATCAAACCATGTATGCAAGTCTGCAAGTGTGCAAGTGCAAGTATGTGGGTACAATTTTTTGGCCATTCTGCTGCTATATAACAACCTTATCACACACAATTTGGAGTCAAAAAGCAGTATAACGTTAAATCACACCTTGCCAAAGACTGCAACACGGCAGCCTGAACAGTCAGCCACAAACAGACATCGAGACACATTCACAAAACAAAATTAAGCAAGAACAAGTATTATATGAACGCACTGGCAAGACTTGTACGAAAGTGTCTGCGACTTCCTTGTTGGAGCAACGTCTCCGACCTTTGCGTATCGGCTGCCGTAGAACATGTGGTAGCAGGTAAATAGCATACTCCTCAACAAGGTCTGCAAACAGAGCAAGCTGATTAAATGCCTTTGTTTTACTTTATACTGTATCGCCAGTGACTGCTGATCAGTCATCTTCTTCCTCCTCCTAGCCTCACGTGTGCCTTGTTCTAGCACTACTTAAGTTAGCTGCACATTATTATAATACTGATGCACATGAAAATGTAAACAACCTACTGTCCTCTATGTGACGGTTAAGACCTCCATGCATGCATGTGACAGATGACACTCTGCGTGGTCGGAGTCTATGCGGGCAACGCCGTGATCCCCAGTACGGGGCCCCCTTTGTCCCACCACCGGGAGAGTTGCCGACCATTCGGGTGCGTTTCGATTTGTATAACTGTGAAAGGTCAAAAATGCAAAACCGGAAGTAATTTGACGACATTTAATTCGCGAGGTGGCAGCACCCTGCAATGTGGCATGTGCCTTTAGCATGACATGACACTGAATATGCGAAGTAGCCACACCTTGCAATGTTGCACGAGGGTTTGGGATGACCTGACACTGAATTCACCAGCTGGAAGCATCCTGCAATGTGGCGCGTGGCTCTGGGATGATGTGTCATTGGATTCGCTAGGTGTCAGCACCCTGCAATGTGGCATATGTGTGGGTCAGGGGGCATAAATTACGCTCCAAAGTTTCAACTTCCCCATTAAATTCTGCTAAAGGGGGATCCCCACCGCCAAAAATATTACGTTTTTAGAACCGTCGTACGGGGCAAAAATGCCTGAGACCGGCGTAAAAATCGCTCCATAAATAAAAAAGTTGCTATTGAAAAACAATGTAAGTCGTATTCCTCAATATACGTATGTAAAAAGAATAAAGCGGAGTCGATTGATACTCCTTCACAGACTAAATGCCAAGAGAATAACATAGCTAATTCTCATGTGTGGCAATGTAGTATCATGTAACATAGTAGATGAAACTGACCAGCAAGACAAACAATAGACAAGTTGAAATGTACATACACGGTGGTGGTTTGTAGCCATCATCAGCAGACTGCCCAGCACCACCATTGTTCAGCTCGCTCACTAACTCCCGAACTGCTGCATTGTCCACCTTCAGTTCAGCGTAAGCTACGATCGACACAGCCACCTGTGCCCACTGGGTAGGAAAGTCACTAGCATCCGGTTGGAGCATCTCAAACTCCTTGTTGAACTGTACAACCATCACAAGCAATCAAACCATACAAACTAGGCCTGCATAATTAATTGCACTGACAGTACAATTAGCACAATTAATACTATATCTCATCAAAAATTGACCGCAATGAATCACGATTAAAATTAATGAATTTCGGCATAATGTCTTTCGCTCATTTTCAGCAATTAATTTATCACCGGACTGACTTAGAAAGTGCTGCTAGTAGGCAGGTCCATACACTTTCCACGTGTCAGCAGCCTCTCGCTTCCCCAGTTTCAGCAAAGTTTATGGCACATCGCGGACTATGAAAACTGCAGAGGAATAATCGAGATCCGGTGATTGCAATGGGCAATTGCGAAAACATATAAATCAATCAATCAATCAATCAATGTGTCACATTGCAGACAATCATAACCTGCCGCCTGATGTCAGGGATGAAAACTGCGGCAAAATATGGTACATTATGCTAGGCTGTTGTCTTCATCCACTGTTAAAATGAAAGCTTGTAATTAATTTGGATTAAGGCTCTCATTCTAGGCAGCCCATGCTATCTCGGAAACAAACGGAATGAGGTAGCAAGCGGAAATTGAATTTTTGGATCCCACTTCATATCTTAGAAAATTACTGAGCTAAGATGTTAAAACTGAGTGGCAACTACTAGGGACATCGGCAGTGGATCCAGGGGGTAGTGAGATGCTTTTTGTTGAATTGCTTCGGCTACTTATTTTAATTGTCCGTTAAACTTCATTAAAAAATAGTCGTCTTGCAGCCCTAATACCAACCTTGCACAGCTATCAAATAGGATTTATAGCCCTCTGAAACATGACGTGGAAACGGGTTAACAGTAACTCACATGAGATGATAAAATGTCCTTTAGTGGTGGAAACATCGCCATTACACTTCGAACAGGTGGTGAATGATGTCGAATCCATTCCAACCGTGCATCAAAGCTATCGTTCATCAGCGATGTTACATCTGCATTGTGATCATGTTGCAGACGTCTCACCAACGTCATTGTTGCGTCATCAAGTATATCTAAATATTACAACATTACGACTATCATTAGACCGTGCAAATAATGCAAGACGTCAGCCACCTGTCTACAGCTTATGCACTCTCATGCGCAATAACACAAAAGTTTGTAGTCATAAACAACAACAAACAACAAGATGCTACAAAGTGTAAGTCTCGGAGTGTGCTATTAACATTTTCTTTATCTTCAGCCATTGCCGAAATGTAGCTGTAGATAGATGCAAACTACAAATTTTTAAACCACCCGCAACCGCAAAGGGCAGACTTGTGACCAAAGAACAACTTACAACCAACAAAATATGTCACACTACCGTCTATCTCAATATCGGCCACTTTCACTATGCAGCAAGACAGTTGCTCAAAAGTTATAAAACCTGCTTCCATGTCATCTGCTTGAGGCGTGTCAGCGAGCAACGTCCTAAAGACGTGCTTTTTGTGTGGCTTTTTCGATGGTGACAGTTTACTTCGCAAAGTCTTCAGGCGTTCCTCAATGTATCCAGAGGCAGTAACTTTGCGCACTTTCCCGCCAGATGTCGTGGTATGATATGGTGTGTAATACGGATCCTGTACAGCAGAAACAGAAGTCTAGTAGTATCATATCATGGTGACCTATTAACATATGTTATCCAGGGTTTCAAAAGTCAGTAATTTTCCAGTATTGCTGTATGAGTAATTTGCGGTAATGTAATCAGTGACGATTAGTTCAGCATTTTTATGTATTATCTCGTTGCTGACATCTGCTTGCACCAATATTCAGTTAAATTTCATTGATGTTGCCACTGCTAGCCTCAGCAGCCAGTCAACAGCCAAAACAACCGGTCATATATCATTATTAAGTACATGCTTTATATACACTGTGTCCCGAAAAAGTATACCCCTTAATATTTGATAATAACTTCGGCAAATGTAAACCATTTTCAAAATTCTTTCGTCACCTGATTCGTGAGAAAATTCTGTATGTATACACACAAAGATTTAACTATTAGTGCTACATACACAGCCATGCAGAAGCTGATTGCCACTGTGTAGAGCTGGAAAGTCATTTATCACTGCTTTTGCCATATTCATTTTCACTTCCGACGATGGGTACCTGAACAATCAGTAGAGAACAAGTACTAACAATAATAAGCACGTCTTTGCACAAGAGTGCATGATCACGCATGTGGTATGACAATTATGCCTAAGCTGTGTACCCTGTCCTGCCATTCACTGGCAGCTGAACAAGAGAGTTCTTTACCAGAAAGCACGGTGTAAGCACAGCACATGGCGCTGCAATAGTCACAGGCATTCTGGACCTATTGTGCTACCAAGACACACAGGCAGAGGTACTAAAATTACTACAGAGGTAATAAAATTAGTCCCGTATGGGGACTGACGGTCGACTTCTAATTGTCAGCAAAATGTCGCTCAAACAGACCCAAATTACCAGAAACAAGAAATAAGTAAGCGATTTTCGAAAGTCACCACTGACGTTCCGTCCAAGTTCAAAGTCACGTGACACAAAAGGGCTCGTGACCTTGACCTTGACCTTCGATCCGGCCATACCGCATACCGTCGTGCATCACTCATCGACCTGTACCTATATACCGAATTTCATGGAGATGGGAAGAAAAAAATTTTCGAAAGTCAACACTGACGTTCCGTCCAAGTTCAAAGTCACGTGACACAAAAACTAGGGCAAATATCAAAAATCTGGCCCGATCAATTTAGATATTGTGCCCTAGTTTAAGAATTGGTGGTCATTTGCCAGCTCCCGTTGTAAATGGCGGAGGAGATAGATGTTAAAAATGGAAGGAATTCAAACTTTGAAGGGCTCGTGACCTTGACCTTCGATCCGACCATACGGCATACCGTCGTGCATCACTCATCGACCTCTACCTATATACCAAATTTCAATCAAATTGAAGAAACTTTTTGTCGACGGACGGACGTACGGACGGACATTTCTCCCCTCTATATTATTAGGTCGACTTTTCGAAGTCGACCTAAAAATGAACCTATCTCAAGTTAACCAAGCTGCGGCAAGGCAAACTGCCTATCAGCCTTCATGATGCATAATACAAACATCACGCAACACGCAAGTCAAGCATGTAATAACATGTACCTAACTTATCGTACTAGAACACACTGAATACGTACAAACTTCC
>Ga0209339_1001452_pt1 | contig 10220 bp, 6 predicted proteins | sample OlaalgELextract3_FD_187376 | JGI IMG/M metagenome (GOLD analysis project Ga0209339, IMG submission 187376) | Olavius algarvensis symbiont microbial communities from Tuscany, Italy - Type A ELBA extract 3 (SPAdes) (version 2) | ecosystem: Host-associated > Annelida > Digestive system >...
TTCAAGGTCACGATATTATTCAACGTCAAAAAACTCGAAAATGGTACAAGATAGAGCTATATTTACAATGGCCGACCAATAGAAAGTCGCATATGGTCTATCGAACGGCGCCATTTTCAATGACCTTAAACAACCCCTAACCTGGTTTTCAAGGTCACGCCATTTTTTGACACTGAATATCTCACAAACGGCTACAGATACGGCCATAGTTACTATGGAAGGCGAATAGGAAACCGTACCCAAGCTTTCAAATGTTACCACTTTCAATGACCTTCAGTGACCTCTAACACACATTTCAAGGTCACAATAGTATTCAACGTCAAATAACTCGACTATTACTAAGTCGTGTATGATCTATCTAATGGATCCGTTTCCAGTGACCTTGAGTGACACTTAACCTAGATTTCAAGGTAACGGTGTAATATTTATGCCTATAGATGCCCATTTTAGGCAAGAACTTAGCTATCGCAAACAGATCGTGCGTCAGCTGCGCACACAATACTTCGAGGGGATCTATAGGCTTAATTACCCCGTGACCTTGAAATCTAAGTTAAGGGTCACTCAAGGTACTGGAAGCGGAACAATTGGATAGATCATACACGACTTACTATTAGTCGTGAAATTTATGCTTGCGGCGGGGGCATACTCGTTGTTCCCGTAAACGCGGTGCGTTTGTTGGATGATGTATAGATAAGCGGCTGGCTGAAGAAAGGCGGCGTATACAAAGCTGCATGCGAGTACAAGATATTATGTGAGCTCCCGGCCCAGGACTGTCGTGCGTTTCCTCCGTGTTGTGACGTCAGCTGGGGCGCCGGGAGGATCGTCGAGCAGTACGGTCTGGTACCCGGTCACAGAACGGCGCTGCTGGCGGCGCCTCGTGGCCGTGCTGAGGTCTGTTTCACGAAGTTCAGACCCGTCCAACTGCACGCCAACCTCATCTCCGAAGACGGCCGTGATACAGCAGCGCTTGACGGATGCGTCTCCGTCGACGAACTGGATGATCAGGTACGACGCATTTATCATAGGAGCCTGTCCATACTGTGGAAGAGGCAGCAACGGTGCAGACGTGGCAAAACGTTCGTAGAAACTGTATACCGTCATATTCGACAATACCGAAAATTGTGATAACTCGGGGAAGGTCCCCAAAACTGTGGTGCCTAAGGCCCAAAGATCTCCATTCTGCCCTGGGTCAGGTGTACGGTGACTGTCCAGGTGTGTCTGTCTGTACAATACAGGTACTTGTCGTAGTTCGTTTACCTACGGTTGGCGAGTACGGCCTGCAGATCTACGCCTGTGAGCCAAGACGTGACGGCGACACCTATACACACATCTGTCAGTATCTCGTCGTCTTTACCGACGTCGGTACCCTCGACGACCAGGTGTTGGACCGACTGGACGCAGCACGTCACGACAACCAGGCCGACCCAGTTCTATCCACTACTCCTCACTCTCAGGATGGGTCGTCGCAGTGCAGTGGTGGACCAGAGAAGCCGATGCATCAGGACTTGACACTGGCGAAGGACCGCCAGCTACAGGTCCGCAAGGAGGACACATCCGTAAGTTCTGAACTCCTACATACATCCGTAGGCTTGCCACTTACGTGCTAGAGCCGTTACCAAGGCACAACAAACTAACTATTGCAAGCCGCCCCCCCCTCCCCCCTAAAATTATTTACGGGCTTTGCACGGGCTTTGGACTTTGCACATTTTTAAATAAAAAATTTTATAAGGGTCACGTGACGCAGACCACGCCATTTCATGGGAAATGTTTCATCCCTGCGGTGGGTCTTGCCGTAGACGATCCACTGGCCGAATTTAAAGAGTGTAACTTAATCCATTCCAGAAATGTTGAAGGGGGTTTAAAATTTTTAAAAAGGGTCACGTGACCCAGACCACGCCCCTTTCATTGGAAATTTTTCACGCCTGCGATGGGACTTTCCATAGAGGATCCACTTGCCACATTTAAAGAGTGTAGCTTCATTTGTTCCAGAAATATTGAAGGGGGGTTAAAATTTTTAAAAGGGTCATGTGACCAAGATAACGCTTTTTTCAGGGGAAATTTTTACCCCTGCTGTGGGACTTGGCGTATTCGACCCACTTGCCAAATTTGAAGCGCGTAGCTTCATCCATTCCAGAAATATTGAAGGGGGTTCAACATTTTTAAAAGGGTCACATAACTCAGACAACGCCCCTTTCATGGGAAATTTTTCACCCCTGTGGTGAACCTCCCATACTCGACTCATGTGCCAAATTTGAAGAGCGTAGCTTCATCCGTTCCAGAAATATTGAAGGAGTTAAAAATTTGCAGACAGACAGACAGACAGACAGACAGACGCCGTTAGCGACTGTACAACATTACCTGCCACCGCCCACATCGTGGCATGTGGCAGGTAACAATGAACAGCACGTATTGAACACAGAGAGAAAAGATACATAAAATTACACAATGTACGCAAAATAAAGGACTTTTAATGTGTTTTGCTCACTGCTGTTGTAAGCTTGTCGTTAACGTAAGCTGGTAACGTTGCAGATAAAGTCTGATAATGGAAAAATAAGACCGAAACGAAGTGCAGATGATGTCGCGAGTCAACCACAGTCAGATAAAGATCCTCTGGAGATCGTCTACGTGACTGACGTGACCGAGAAGGCGCCAGTTCCGAGCAACGAGAACGGTATAGGTAAACAAACAAACAAACAGGCGTATAAACATAATCTTCGTCTGTAATTTATCAAGCGCGGACATTACGCGATGGCGATGTCTTTCTGTTCGTTTGTTCGTTCGTCTGTCTGTCGCCTAAAACGCGTACTTGTCGGGCACTGGCCTGACTGGCCCAGGAGCGCAATAGTGTTGGCGGGTGTAAGGGGCCTTAGCGCTGCTGGGTCAGTCAGGCCGGTGCCCGACATACTGTTGGCGACGGGGGCTTATAATGTCGGCCGTTCAGACCACGCTGACTTGTTTGTTCTGTACTATAGTTGTTGATCTGTGAAGTTGTTGCTGTTCTTGTATAGGAAATAGTCAACCGAAACCAGTTATTCTTGTAATAATTTAGAATTATGTTCCACTATTATAATAATTTCTGCAGACATTTCTAAGATAACCGAGACAACCAAAAGGTAACCATGACGCCAAGACGACCCAAGAAACGCGAGTCATACGTCTATGCACAAACCAACGAAATGGAGTGAGTTTTAGCCAATAGCTATGCTAAGGCTGTGGGCGTTTATGAGTCGGGCAACTGATAAGCGGCAACACGTGATCACACGCTTAGCTCACCTCGCCTAAATTTTAACGACCGCGTTAAATAATGCTTATTGGGTAAAGTGTTAAGGTTAGAAAACATACGAAGGCACGAAACGGCGTGGCTCACTAGCAACGGCAATGCCGCGACGCGGGTTAGGTAATAACGCGCCTAGTCGCAGTTGAGCCGAACCATGATTTCACTTCGTCTGTCCGTCTGTCACACGCCGCTATTGTGACGAAACGACTGTTTTTACCGTCGGGTAGCCACATCATTCTGGTTCGACCTTTTTGTTGGAAATGATACAAGATAGGGCCATAGTTACTATGGAACGCTAATAGGAACTCCTATGCGATCTATCGAATGGTGCCATTTCGAATGACCTCGAGTGACCTTCAGTGAGCGAAATAATCCATGATACGAAACATCGAGCGGTCTCTCTGCGACAGCTGAGCTTCTTGCATTTAAGTAATGAATGTAACGCAACGTGAGGTAGAGCTCGGGTTTCTTTACGACAGCAACCGCGTATTGTGATTTATTGCCTTTCAGCAGACAATGGAGCTAAATCACCGGTTGAAGTTGTATATGTTGAATCTTCAGAGTCCAAACACAAAGGCGAGTGTAGTCTCTAAAGCATTGTACGCTGTGTTCCAGAAAAACATGTGACCACATTTTTTGATGATAAGTTGAACTAGAAGTGTCCGTTAATAAAGATTTTAGGCACACATATTACTAAGAGTATAGGCCATCGACAGTTATTTTTAGTTTCCCACCATATCTATTTAGCGTAGCTACTTTACCTTGGAACTGTTGAGACCTAAATATCATTAATTTAGCCTTAAATTGCTGATTTTCTCAATGCTATAATACTAGAATGTTAAATGCAAAACTGTCACCATATTATTTTACTTACTTATTATTCAACTTACAGTTTATAAGAGAACAATAGCAAGATTTATTGCAAGATTTATTGCAGACGATAAGGTTGTTTATCAGCGAGTGAGACGGGAGATGCGATTGGCTTCAGACAACAGCTGAGCACGACGTCGTTTGAAGCATTTGAGCTGGAGATCACGGTGAACTATCCTGTGCACACTTGAATGGAGAATGGCAGCTTCATGCGAAATCTCACGAGCTGATCGGTGCCTTTTTGGTTTATTCTCCTGACTGAGCACGAGGTCCTCCACTGCTACGCGCCGAACGCGATCTACCGCTATATATTTATTATGAAATCGTACACAAGGTACACAATAAAAAGACGCTGCCTGGTTGCCGGACAATTGTACCCGTCTTGCGGATTCTCTTCAGCAGACTGTTGATGCTTCCAAGTTTCCAACCCTTGTCAGGCAATTCACTCAACAGCCTTTGTGCACCATACTGCTTCGACAGATAGAGATTTGTAATCAGAATCGCGTGTTCCTGTTAAATTTTCATGATTTGGTTCAATTTTTACTGATATTTAGGTCTTGACAATTTCCAAAGGTAAAGTAGGTGCATAAAATAGGTGATGTGGGAAAATAAAAACATCTGTCGATGGCCTACACTCTTGGTAATAAATGTGCCAAAAATTGTTGTAAACGGACAATTCTAGTTCAACTTATCGTCGAAGACGTGGTCACGTATTTTTTGGTATACTGTGTTCATTATTAGATTTTCAGTAATTTTTGTGGCATAGCTGCTGTGCATATGCGCGACTTAAGGCCCATTTATGGCGACACAACTCAACTCAACTGAACTCGACGTCGAGTTGAGTTGAGTTGTGTCGCTATAAACGGGCTTTTAGAGGTGGCGTGTGCGTCACACGTTGGTTGTATCGAGTCAAAAACAATAGCCAAAGGATCATGCGGTTTTCGCTGTCGGCTAGCCATGACACTATAGGCCTAATTTTTGAGACCAAATTTCCTGTCCAAGGTCACAGGAGAACAGCATTGCGAGAGCTTAAAACGAGATTTTGACGGGCGGGTAAAAACAGCGAAATTTCATATTTTCGACCAATAAATAGTATGTTGGAAACGATAAAAGATAGGCACGTAGTCACGATGGAAGACTAATAGGAAGTCGCATATGGGCAATCGATTGGTACCAATTTCGATGACCTTGAATGACCTTGAACGACCGTATCGCACGACCTTCTACGTAACTTTTTCCGGAGCTGGATGTGTAGAAGTCACTGACGATTCATTCATTCATTTATTGTATAAAATACAGATGACAAAACGCAGCTGTAAATAAATGTGAAGAAAAATAAAAAACACAATACCATGAAGTAAAAATAATACGAATACAGCAGTTAAGTGAATAAAATATAGTCAACTATAGATAGACCCATAATATCAGCGGCCAAATAGACCGCTCCGTGTCTGTAGATTTCAGCGATCTACAGAAGAAGATTTCGCAAAGACAGCTAAGATCCGTTGCGATGGAGCTCATCCCCTTTTGGCGCTTTAAGCCGGCGAGGGTTGACCCCAATTACGCTAGCAAACGACCTACGTCGGCTGGATGGCCGGTTCCATTAACAGCCAGCGCCTTTATAGGCGGAAGTTTTTTTTCACGCAGGAAGAAACATCTGTGGCACCAGAGCTGTGCAGTAGGTGATTGGAGTAGATCGATGTGTACTTGAGACGTTTTGACTTTCTTACGTTGATCTGTCCTGTTTGCAATGTTGTCTCAGAACGTAAGAGTTCAACGTCGTCGTCGTCGTCATCTGAAAACAGTCAGTTCTCTCTTTACTGTGATCACAAGTTGCTTTTATTATTATTATCCAGTACATCGTATTATTATTGTTTAATTGTTTATTATTTATTATTATTAAACCCAGTTCTAACTGTTAGGAAAAAATTCCTAGCGTAGCTGAAAATTTATTTGATAGCTATTTTGGCCACGCCCACTTAGGGCGGAGGTGAACGAAAAGTTTGTTTTTTTGTATTTAAAATTTTCAACATTTGTGCGTAGTACGTTTAAAATTGGTCCATTTGAATAACGTGCCGAATAAAAAAAACAATGAAGTATTTAACGGTAGTGAGTAAACATATCGGTCACGTGACGTGCTACGCAGCAGACGTAGAAAGTGGTTAAATACGTCCTAAGGTAGGAATAAATTCTACGCTATCGAAAAAATTCTACCGTTCGTACTTAACCAACCCGCCCCTATTCTGAAAGTTTCCTGGCGATAGATGTCGTAATCTAGCTGACAAACAAACGGACAGACAAACAAAGTAACAAACAGTGACGACCGAAACAAATACCCTGCGTGGTTAGGTAACCTACATAGAACAAGTGTGGCGCGTTTACGGAAGGACGCCACGATTAAGCCCCCGCCGCAACCATAAATTTCACGCGGAGGGGAGTTTGACGGCGCCATTGCGTAAAGCCCCCTTGCAGCGGGGCTTGAAAACCAACGAGCATAAGCATTATGTAACAAGAAATCTGAAAGTAGTAGAATTGGTATCGATACCGGAGGTCTGAACCAGATGCGTTCGGTGTACTGTCTGGCAGTACGCCGTTGTACTGTAGAGGAGCCGCCAGCTTCATTCCAGCCGGTTCCGATACACGAGATCACAGAAGCACCACGGCCATCGCCTGTGGAATGTTGTCTGACGCCTGTTGATGACCGAAGCAGATTCCGCGATGTGGATGACCATGCCGTACAGGTCTGGTTATCTGCAGCATATTCTCAGATCTTTCATTGTTTTTGCCGCGCAATGCTATGCAAGCGCGGCCTATGCCGTCATGCGGTGTCCGTCCGTCACGTTCGTGTATTCCGTCGAAACGAATAAAGATATCTTAAAAATTGTTCACTGTCGGGTAGCCACAGCATTCTAGTTTTTCCATACTAAACGTCATAGCAATATTCCGACGGTGACCCCCCTAAAGTGGGGGGGGGGCGTCGAATGCAGGTAGGGAAGCACAAATCGCGATTCTGGACGAATAGTTGGCTATCGATCGATGACTGCAGCTGTTGTGCGAACGACAATGTACAATCAACATACGCTGAACATTTTCAAGAATCACTTAGAAAGACTGCATAAAGATGAGTCATTTATTGGACTGTTCAGGTCTGCTTGACTCCGGGGGCCGAGCCAGTCCCCTGGGGAGGCCTCATCCGGTAAGTTATCCGGTAAGTAACAACTGTGACGGTGGACGGTGCAGTTTACCGCACAGAGCGCCGCGCATCAGAGAATCTACATGTACGTTTGACACAACCAGCATGATCGACCACAACGAAGAGAAGAGAACAAAACAGAATTTAATCGTACGCAGTCGCAAACCTGAAGCGGAACTTGCGCTCGACGTATTGTATTATTGGAGCTACTTACAGACCTGAAGCATCACGCGGCCTCTCTGCGACAGCAGGGCTGCTTGTAGCTATATGTTGTTGCACACACTGATTTCGACTATTAGTGGCCGTATAATGCTACTACGGATGATGCAGCTGATGTCGATGGTTGCTTGGTTGGACACGTGAGACAGCTGGACTGATCTAATTATTTATTTATTCATCATAAAATCTTACACGAAGTACATTATAAAAAATTTAAAAATAATAAATGTTAAATGATACGGGTATTAGTCTCGGTGACTGAGGTCGGCAACCCCGCAACTAAGAAAACTTTTTGCCGAAAACAACACGTTGGCGTAACTGCCCTCTAGCGAGTGCGTGTACATTTGTGCTGCCATCTGACTAGTGCTGTTGTAATATATAGATTTTGCCCAATTTCTTTGGCCTTTTTGTTTTATTTGTAACAATATACATTCAGTCAAAAGTAGAAACATTCATATTTTTATGCCTCCACCAGCTAGGCTATACTGTCCAGAGACATTATGTTATCTAATGGTTTGTTCGTCCATTACCAAACTAGTGAACGTGCCATTTTGAAAACGAATGAACTGATAGTGATGCAAATTTGCACAAGTGATCCGCGAGGCAAGGGGATGAAATATTCGACATTGAAGGTCACGGGGTCAAAGTTCAAAGTCACGCGAGGTCGAAGTAGGTCGCAAAAATCCATTTCGGCAAATATCTAAAAAATTATTCGACGAACGTTAACCACATGTCCCTGACAGGCGCATTACGCTAGATGCACATTATGTCACAACAACCCGTACAAAGGTCAAAGTTCAAAGGTCAAGGTCACACAGGCCGAATTGAAATTCGGAGACCTGGCGAAGCCGTCAGTCTCAACCCGTTCGGTATCGATCATTTCTAGTTGTTGATCTAGTTTATTGTAGACTGAACTGTTAGCAGTTTCCTTCAGTAATTTTCTTTACGTATTCTAGTTATAGGCTATAAGGTGCCTTAACTCGTTATATATTACGTGTATACTACGTGATCTGTATTTTAAAACTAAACCGTCTGTTGTTTGATAATCACTGTCAAAAGGTTTCGAATGAGGAACATCGCAGTTTTCGTGATCTTGTCTGGCATCTTATTTTTGCAAGAGACATCACAGATGAGCTGGAAAAAGCCAGGTCTGGGCGTCTTCCAGTTTGCTATCTGTTACGTTTATCTACATGACATGTATTGTATAACCTTCATGATTATGCCTGTGTATCACGAACTATAAAGTTTAAATGCTACGTCCATGTGTATTATCTACAGCAGCATTCAAGTAAGTAAGTAAGTGAGTGAGTGAGTAAGCGAGTCACTGGCATATCCGTGTGCTAGCCACAGTGTAAAACTGTAAACAGTAGACCAGTGAAACGACTCCCATTGGTGGCCAGGTTTCCACCGGCCTTTTATACTGTACTTCATGCCGACCGAATGGAATTATTGGATAATGACGCCGTTTTTATAACTAAAAATTGGGAAGTAGGTTAAAATTTTGACCAACTTGGCTTGCAAGCATACATTGGAGAAACAAACAACATCCGGCAAATCTGATTGATCATATCAACCTTGTTGACCACTGTACCTCTGTACCAAAATGAGCTGCATGCTAAAGCACTTCCGGTCCTGTGTTTCGGCTGGAGTTGAACAACTGTGCCTGTTGGCTAAACTGTGGTGCGCCCCCCCCCCGCGGTTCTTGCTTACACCCCCTGATATGAAGTCCCGGATAACACCCTGAGTCCTGCCAATGCTCGACACGCGTTTTAGGCGACTGACGAACAAACGAACAGACAGACAAACAGAAGAACATCGCCGTCCATCGCGTAAAGCCGCGCTTTTGCGGCGGAGGTTTGATAATGACGGTGATTACCTGTAAACGTTCGATATTGCAGGGCGATATTTCTATGGCTGTGCTCGAAGGACCTGCCTCAGCTGGCATTTGACGAGGTTGAGAACGACTCGCCGGAGGAAATTCTGATCAACTTGAGACGAGGTCAGACGACCTACGCCATCATCTTCGAGATCCTCTGCAGGTTCGGCGCTTAGTCGTTGTTCTCGGCTTATTCATAAGGTTATATCGCGTTCTGGCATACCGCTGCCTTTATGGAACAGCGCCGTCGTACCTCGCTGAGAGCCTTTTTCGGACATCTGATGTCGACACTCGATGTCGTCTGCGTTCTGCTGACACAGCCATGCTGGTGGTACCGTCCACCAGACGTTCAACACTCGGCGACCGTGCGTTCCCAGTGGTTTCGGCACGTGCGTGGAACAGCCTGCCTTCGTCTGTCAGCAACGCACCGTGCCACCGTCGCTGACGACGTAACATCGCGAGCTGAAGACTGCACTTTTTCGGTCGTCGTTTGACAATGATAGGCGATCGTGATTGTACTGCACAGTACTGTTGTCTGCCCGCGGCTACTGACTGTCGGCGCTTCTGTCTTTTTTGTTTAATTTTGTATGATGCCCCTGCAATGTCCTTAACCTTTAGTGGCCCAAGGGTGGGTCCATTTGGACCCACCTACTGCATTACGTTGAGTATTCCTTGTCATTTGTTAGATTCTAGAGGTGAGTATCCATGACTTTGTTCGTAAGGACCAGAGACGTGTTTTGATGTATCACACATATACCTGCCCCCACCCCTTCGGGCTTAAAAAA
>Ga0209339_1001453_pt1 | contig 10216 bp, 7 predicted proteins | sample OlaalgELextract3_FD_187376 | JGI IMG/M metagenome (GOLD analysis project Ga0209339, IMG submission 187376) | Olavius algarvensis symbiont microbial communities from Tuscany, Italy - Type A ELBA extract 3 (SPAdes) (version 2) | ecosystem: Host-associated > Annelida > Digestive system >...
CTCGACGTCGAGTTGAGTTGAGTTGTGTCGCTATAAACACCCCCTTAACACAGCTCGAATTGTTTGACAGCATCCAAGTGACGGCCGCGTCGCGCGCGCTTTTTATCTAGCTGTGAGCACTGAGGGGATGGTACTGAGCTGTATGGTACTGAGGGGATATTAAGTTTTCTGCTTGTGCGTGTCTGTCTGTCTGTTTGTCTGTCTGTCTGTTTACGACGCATCGTCTTCGAAAATGCCAAACGGATTTGGCTGAAATTTTGCACAGGGATAGAGGTCTGTCCCGGAAACTGCATTTCATATTTTTGTGGCGATTGCAAAAGGGTTCCCGCCAGGGGAGCCGAAATTGTTGTTTTCTTGGGTCGACAGTAGTCAACAGTGTTCCTCTTTGTTAGCCATTATTTCATATCTGTTCGCTAGAGGGCAGCACGATTCTATTGATACCACGGGGAGATACTGTGTCAGTCTCGCACTGACCAACTTGTTCGTCAATTATTTATTCGTGAGCTTTTACGACGACATACGAACACGGTCTTTAATTACTCTCCGCCGTTTCAACACAGTGACGAATGTGACATACAGATGGACAGACAGAATTGCCGTAGCATATACCACACTTGCAACGCAATGCGTCGCGCGACAAAATAGTTCATTTACGCATTTTTAGCGTCAGCTAACAGCTAGAAAAATAGGCAAATTAAGGGTTTCACATTTACTTCATCTCGTGGCCCAGCACTCTGAAAACATACAGGGTGGCTGAAAAAATTAAGGCCACTTGTATCATTGCTAACATCTTTAGGCCTAAGAGCCGATATACATGTATTTGCGCGATTTCTGTTAAGTAAAAATCAACAAAAATTTGTCTCTTTACTTATATGTTTATTTACATGTTTCTGGGGTTAGTTTTCGTTTCAATGACGTCATGACGTTGATATTTGCGATAATTAATTTCTAATAAACGATGCGTTCAACTGATCCTCGTTCGCCAGGTGGCGCCAAGTTATGTTGCACAATTGATGAACATAAACTTGACAGATATGTTTAGAATTATAAAGTGCGCCAAGGACCATACGAATCAATCGGGATGTTTTAAAGATGAGAGCGATCACTTTTGAGCCACCCTGCACGTTAAACATCGACATGATGTCAGTTCTGTAATGTATCGAAGCGTAACTGAACTTGTTTATTTTATGAAGAAACTGTCATCGCCGATGTCATTAGCCTAATCGTCTTTGAGTACATCGTTGTTGTTCATGTGCATTACGACACTGCGTGATATTGCACATTGCATATTACCTGCTACCAGCAGGTAGTCTACACGTACTTTAATATCCCGCTGGTTCCCTTAGTGATTGGAGTCCAGCGACAAAGCCCCGGTAGCTAATGGTTCTGCAGGATTAGGTTCACGTGAGCAGTGCCGGTTTAACCCTTCGGGGGGCCCTTTGCCAACACGAAATAGGGGGGGCTTCTAACCCCTCCCTTCCCTTCCTCTCCCCATTTCCTTCCCCTCCCCTCCCCCTTTCCTCGCCCGACCCTTAGAAGTAGGCCCCCTTAAATACAGCTAGGAGGTCTGGGGGAGCGCTTTAAGCTCCCTCAGCTGGTCTGGGGCGGAGCCCCAGCGGAAATCGAATTTGGTGCATTTTAGCCTTAAAATCTGACATCTGGTGACGCCAATTTTACTAATTTTCCTGAGATTCAATTGACCACAGTATATGCATTTAAAAAAAATTGCACAAGAAAACGTTTAGTTTGATGATTTTCTCGGCCCATAACGCCAAGTCTTACACATTGATGTTGTCAACAAAAATTACGTCATACCACAAACTGTAACCATAAAGTGACGAAAAAATTAGCAGTTGATCTAGTCTCGGGCACCCTATCTTGTAAAGGTAAAGGTAAAGGTAACTGTATTTATATAGCGCGCTTTTTGTAGTACCTCACACTCAAGGCGCTCAGGCATGGATCACACAGTGTTACCTGTAATTACACCAATGCCTGCCTCTACCTCGTAAGCGTTCACCAGATGGCGCCTCCCCAGACTGAGGTTGCGCATATCTAATTGCAGCCTACTACTCATTTATCTACCCCGAAAGGATGAAGCCTGGTTGGCTGACCTACAGCGGACGGTTTACCCACATAAAGTGGTCACCCATCAGCTGCAGGTCGAGCGCAGGACAGGGAAAGTTCGCCGGTCAAAGACCGACGTTCTACCAACCGTGCCACGCAACAACTGAACAAAAGTAACTTGTGTACTGAAAATGCGAACTGTGTGTGAAGTCAAGTGCACAATTTTATTTCAAGATAACAACCACGGACATTATTAGTGTCAGCAGTTATGCACATTCTTGTAAAAATATTAAACAAGAAACTCATCAGTAGATAAGATAGGCAAACGTTACCGCCAGAACTACCACGCCATCCTTTTACAACTTTATTCCATAGAATTGCCATAGATATTATCTCCAACCGAGGTGGTGTGAAAACTTTTATTACAACGCCTATAATGCTATGCCGGTACTCCAATGAAAGCTTGACGGCAAATACCTCGAATATTGGCGTGAAATCGAAATGTAGGTCCGGTGGTCGTTGAATGAAAATGAATGGCGCCGATCGATATAGGACTTACTATTAAATATTACGCGACTCTCATTTTTTGGGACACACTGTACAATGTTGTCATCAGTGTTTTATTTGTCAAAAAAGCAGTGGGGGGGGGTCGTTTCGCCCCAAACCCGAGAGCGGAGGTGGCGCTGTAAGCTCCCCCAGTGTGGCCCGATCGAGGCAAAGCCCGACCACCCAGACCTTTTGGGCCATTATTGCTCAGGAAACAAGTATAAACCTATGGTATATTACCGGAGTCGACCCCCCCCCCCGAGACCAGTGAGGGGTTGTCCTCAACCAATGGGGGGTCGTCGTCAACCATGTTAAATCCCCCAAGTTCCTGGCAAATCGAACACTGGTTGACATTTTTTTGTTACGACTGATTGACTGATGCACAATTTTTTCCAATCCCGTAATTGGTCGCTGCCAATCCCTGGATTGAAGAATTCGGCCGGGATTATCTTTCTGTCCACATAAAAAACATATCCTTGGGCGTGAATAGGCCTACATCAAAATGCGTGTGGGCGCCTTAGCTGTAGGCGACGATGAAGACGAAGAAAAAATAGCGGAAGGGGGTGCAAAACTTCACGCATGTGGGGAGATTAAAGCCCTGAAGGGATAGATATAAAATTATTCACGAGATAGTAATTAAGTGTAGTAGTGAGTGTACGGTGACGATCCGTGAAGGGGTTTTGGCGTGGAGACGGGATCAAACTTCACCATTCTCCACAGGCTTGCGCGGTCGTCCTTAAACAGTGTGACAGCATAAAATCAGTCTTACCGTGCAGCCTGTGTCTTTACAATATTAATCTGTTAAATGGAGTGCATGAAGTTTGTTACTGTGTAGCAGCCCGACAGTTAACAATTCACTGACATCCCACGGGACATTAAAAAGAGAAAATGAGATTTCACATTACTCACGGATCACAGACTGTACTTATTCTGACCGTGTTAATAATTCAGAATTTAGCCAGGAACAAACGGTGATAAGACTGAATGTCATTCTGTGATGTCTCATAACTTTTATAACGCAGAAACGTTACTGGAACAAGTAGCTCTGCTGTCGCAAAAAGGCCGCGCGATGCTTCGTGTCTGTCAGTAGTTAGCTTCGTTGCGTCAATAGGCCTAATACCTCGAGCACAGTTTTTTTTATTATTAGTTACTTCAGGTTCGGATTTACTAGTGCATGCAATTCAATTCTGTTATCTTCGGCGTAACGTCAAGCCTTGCTGACATACACACGATCTATCGTGATTGTGTATAGTGCGAGGGCGCGCTTGGTCGCTCTCGCGCTGAAGAACCACGGATACGGTGACTTTATCGCGCGTGGCGCTTGGTGGTCGAATACCAGCAGTATACGACCAGCGATATAATGTGTCACAACTTGCGAGATGGTGGCCGTCGTCCACCGGCGACCATGTTTATAACACCTCGCCTGTTGCAGCGTCAACAGCAGGCATATAGGCTCAGAATCGCGATTTCTGCCACCCCACCTGCATTCGACGGCCCCGTTAGGGGGGTTCCCGTCGGAATATTGCTATGCCGTTTGGCGTGAAAAAAACTAGAATGGCGTGGCTACCCGACGGTGAAAATTTGTTATCATATGTTTATTCGTTTTGACACAACTCACGAACATGACAGACAGACACCGCATGACTACATAGGCCGCGCTGATGCATCACATCGCGCGGAAAAAACGGTTACAAATATCATCTTTTGTTTGTCTATAAAGATAGTTTATAACATGCAAAGTTCAGTTTAATATAAAGAACCACGTCTCACACTGATGATCTAAAACATCACTGCACTAAAGAAAGAACACAGACAGCAACAGCATCAGACACGAGTATGGTAGACAGCAGCAGGCAGACATGGAAACAGAGAACAGACAGTAACTAGTAAGACGTACAACACTCACTCACTAGTTGACAACAGCAGTCAGCCGCTGAGCAACTAGTGCATATGAATTACGCACAGCTAATATACACACACAGTCCCCATAATCCACTCCACTGAAGCGTGACCAGTTTATCGTGCTGTTCGTAGGCCCTAGCACAACGGTCATGAAATAAGCACGTTATACCATAGTCTCTCATGTATACCACCACTCCAGACTATGGTACAACCTACTCTGAGCCACTGCAATAAATCAGCTGCAGTTCCCACACATTGTAAATACAGTATGCTGTAATATAACTCAGCTTCAAACATTAACAGCACATTTTTGTTTATTGCGTTACTAACAGAACTACACTAACTGACAGTTCTGCCATCATACACAACTAATGCATGCACAGTGTCGTTTTGTCGTCACGTCCTGTGTGTCAGCAGTGTTGGTTATACGGTATACCTGCTCACACTTTTATGATATCTGCCTGACATCCACGGCACAATGTTAGTATTTTGTACAGCTTAGTGTCGTAGTCTCAGTCACATTGTGTTCACAACGTCAACAACACATAGAACACGAGTACAAAACGGCACCGTCTATTAGCTGTGTTAGTGTGTAGCGTGCTCAACTCAGTGACTGTCAAAAGTTGATAACACTGAACACCCAATAATAATCTTATCTACATTGTGTCTCAAAAAACACGAAGGTCTCAATTACACACTTGTGTCTCAAAAAAACTATACCTGTTGATGTTTGTGGGAAATCTGGACCGAATTTCAAAATTCTTTCACCAATTGATTCGTAGGAAAATTCTCTATGTTTTGATGTATTCTCTATAAATCACAAGGATTTCCACCTCGCCTGCGGTATTTTGCTACACTGCCTTGTGAAATATGAAAATCAAAAAATGTTGCCGCATTTTCACATTGAACGTAACAAATTGATATGTTTAACTAAAATTTAATGTGAGATCTTATGTAACCTGCCACAAAAATGTCGCACTAACAATTTTATTTAAATATATGTATAACATATGAAATACAGCACAGAAACAACGAAGATGGTGCAAAGATAATCATGGTGAAAAAATCACTATGATGCAACAACGTAACCTGCCATAAAAATATCATACTAATGATTTTACTTAAATACTCGTATATCTATAACATACGAAGTATAGCCTAGAAAGAACGAAAATGATGCGTAGATAAACATGGTGAAAAAGTCGCCACAATGCAACAATGTTCAACTGAACAACGTTCAACTGTTGATTCAAGACGTCGTCTGACAAACTTCAAAATGTCAGTCAGTCAGTCAGTGTGAGCAGTCTTGAGAAAGTCTGTCTAACTACTGTTAAATGTTAAATCAAGTCCTCTAAGTGTCCTCAGAAACATGTCAACAGTTTGTTCAGGATGCTGTCAAAAGCAACATTTTTGATTTTCAATTTTCACAAGGTAGTGTAGCAACATACTGCAGGTGTGGTGGAAATCTTTGTGATGTACACACAGAGAATTTCCATAAGAATCATATAGTAAAAGAATCTGAAAATCGGTCCACGCTTGCCAAAGTTATTATCAAACATCAAAGGGTATACTCTTTTTTGAGACACAGTGTATAACTGAGACCCTCGTTTATTCTCCATACAAACTGACAGTGAAACTTGGCGTACAAGTGAAACTTGGCGTACAAGTGAAACTTGGCGTACAAAGACTGTTGACCCAAGTGAACAAGTAACGTCAGTCCGACGTCGATTACTCTTCTCTATCATTGTAATCTGATAGAATCTATTTTTGGCTCGGAGTTGCTTGACAACCTCACAAGCCAATGTAGTGGATTTACCAGCCATTGCAGAGCACACATGCGTTCGGCCATAGGCTTAGGCTGCTTGGCCTTTAATAAAGTCGCAGCTAATGACTGCGAAGGGCGCACAGATATGCAGCTAGTGATATACTAAAAATTATCAGGACCAGATTTATAAACCAGGTGGCCATGGCACAACAGCGGGGCCTGCCATCCCCTATACCTTTGCCAGGTGGTAGAAATGAGTAAGAAATTGCCAACAACAGACCACATAACAATGACTATCACTTTGTGTAACACTAACAAATTCCCGCAGTGTAATTACTAATTAGTTTCAGTACACATTTGCCTTTCTAATAGTTAAAGAAAGACCATAAAGTTTGTTTGCAAAATTATGCTGTTGAACTGGTGGTAGCCATGACTGCATGTGTCCACGGTGTTTGGGCTGCTAAATGCGGCTCTGACTTCGGTAAACGAATATTGTGCTGATTTGTTCATTTTACACTCACAGCAACTAGTAAGTACTACCGGTCTATGGTTTCTATAGAGCAGTAGCCTGTAGGCCTAATATAAAGTTTTCTGCCAGTAATAATACGTTTTGTGAAGCTACCGCACCAAGTCCTACAGACCTTTAGACTCTCAATATTTCAACTTACGGGACCGAGATCTGCACTGTGTGGCCAGCCCTCCCCCCTCGGAACGAACATCCAACACTGAAAAGTGGTTATGTACATAAAAAGCATGCAATGCACTACCATCTACCAGTTACAATGCTGCAGATGCACCAGCACCCAGCCAAACGACGACAGGCCAACACAACATGCAACACATCGGTCCTCCACGTATAGCACTAAATGGAACCTTCAGACCTCAACTACTTCACTGTGCTGCTGCTTTCTGCCAAGACAATAAAACTCTTTTGTGTTGTGACACGACAGTGACCTCGTTCCACTGCAGTGTTCTGCTGCCACTCTGCACCTGCCACGCAATGAGTCTTACCTTCAAGCAACATAAAGTAAGCTCAGATGTGGAATACTTCGTAATAAATCTATTTCGTCGACAGAATTTCATCTTTTAGAATCGGCAGGCAGCTATGAAAAAGCAAGTCATTTTGCTTTCACTTATTAATTAACGTACCAGTACATCATGCAGAGTATTTGCATTCCACAAGCACAGAGTTGATGAATACAGCTGACTACTGTAATATGCCCAAATATTCAAAACTGATATTCAGTAGCGACTAAGTTGGCAATTGTTACGTCCGACAAAGCAGGAGGTACGTGTTTTTGCCCATGTTTGTCTGTCTGTCTGTCTGCTTGTTTGCAAGATTACTCAGAAACACGTGCATGTATTTGGATAAAATGTTGCGTGTCGACAGATGTCATGACATGGATGAACTGATTAACTTTTTGAGCCGGATCCGCATCATAGTCCGGATGCCGGAACCAGATTGCTTTCTCCGATATCGTATATGCGCTGCTATGCGGAATTTTACGTTGGGAAAATCCTGGCGTGCCGCTACAGCGAGCCATGATTTTAAAATGGTTCTATTTACTGAGCTGTCGGAACATCTTTGTCGGAGGTAAATGTGCACCACCGAGTGCCCTTCTAGTTGAACAATGCTACAAGATTATCTGAAATACTGCAAGAAACTGCTCTCTGGTAGTGAACTAACAAAATACAAAGTTATGAATATACGAGCAAAATGACAAGCAGCAGACTGAAGCGCTAAAGCTCCATAGATTTACAAGCATAACACACTAGATGATATCACCTCGTGTTACACAGTAACTTCACCAAATGTACAGCTCTGTTGGGAAATATAAGCCTACTACATGTATACACAAATATCAGCAATATCAACAAGAACGGGATTACTTAGCAACATCCCAGGTACACTGACTCAATGGCAATGTGGCACCAAAATAATGTTACCTTTTTGACTCTTTGCTGTTTTAGTTCTGTGACGTCATCCTTTAACATCGTTTTAAACTGCTAAGTTTTTTCTCAATTATCATGAGTTACACGGTAGTGCAGCACTATGCGATCATGCTTTCCTAGGGGAAATGACGAAATTCGACCCCTCGCAGAATCAAAACCCCGTCAGTTTACAGTATGTGAATGACAAAATCGCACATCTAAAACAGCAAAAAAAATCAGAACCAGGATTTTTGTTGTGCTGCACAAAATCCCAGTTCTGATATTTGCAGTTTTAGATGTGCAATTTTGCCACTGATGTAGTGTAAACTGCGTTTTTTACAGTAATTACTACTAGCAACCAAATGCAAACGCTTGTCAGCAATCAATTTTTCCACACAAATTTAAAAATCAAACTATGTTGACACGAACTTCTACTCACAGTCTGTAATCACTTCAACAATTCTAGTATAGTGAGGAACAGTAAGGTTTAGCAGCAGCATCTTAATCCATCACCATCTCAATCACGTGTATAACCAGAACGTCACCCCCAACTGTCACTGTGACACGTCTTACACAACTGATCCATACATGCCACCATCACCAACACAACTCACAGCAAACATATAATAAATATTATCAACTAACTTCTATCCCACACAGATGTGGCATATCGATCCAATAAACATCATAAATAAATATTTATTACATACAGCAACACAGCAGTTGTAGAGCTGTGCAGAGATTATTTTTCATCTAATCAACTGTGCAATAAAATTATTAATTGCACATAAACATACATGTTTTTTGTAAGACCTGGTTATCACTATTTAATGTTGTCTATGCACTGGGTCAAGATCCAACATTTCCTGTGCATCTGGTGTTTCCCTAGTGTGGGTCGCAGTTACGATATCTTGGTGTGACATATGAAGCGAGCTCAGGTGTTACTTGATCATGTGAAAAATATTTTAATTGTACAGCGAATGCTATATTTGGGAAAGTTGGGCATCTAGCATCCAAGTAAGTGGTAGTACAACAGTTAATTAGTAAATGCATTCCTACATAGCTCCACGGTTCAGAAACCTGTCCACTTGGTAATAGCGTTGACATCGATGAAAGTTGTCAGCTGGTCTTTAACTGTGATATGCCAAGTACTGTGTCGGCCAAGTGTGTAAGGACTTTTAATATAAAGTTTTCCGCCAGTAATAATATGTTTTGTAAAGCTACCGCACTAAGTCATGCACACTTCATCAGACCACCAGGTGTGTTAGTTAAGTTCACTGTTACATATAAACTTTATTTCACCAGTGACTGGCAGCAAAAGCAGAACAAATGACAAACAAACTAATTAACTACAATACAACGCTGTAGTTTATTTAGCTGTCTGTTTCTTTTTTATGCTACCATGATTATAATGAATAAAGACATATATAATAATAACAAGTGCAGTCACAAAGTTGGCAGGAGATATCTTTCTATCACTGCACCCACCAAACAGAATTGCCTCCTCATCCTCACGTTTATCACCATCAACTGACTGTTCACGATAACTTCCATGATAATCACAAAACTAATTTCTCACAAAACAAACCACTGAACTCAATACAGAACCGAGTTCAATCGCACAATCAAATGAGGTATGGTTTAAGGTACAAAACAAGTACCAAACATTTACTGTAAGCCTTTTGACACTGTTCATTCCCTATTTTGAGGACTCGAATATTTCCACGTGAAAAGTGGAATTTCTGCGAGCACCGAAACAATAACTTTCATGATTGACAGCTGTAACTCAATGTGTATCCAATGTGTACCGTCCACCAGATGTTCAAACACTCTGGTACCATGCCTTCCCAGTGGCTTCGGCATGTGTGGAACAGCCTGCCGTCACCTGTCAGGAATGCACCGTCGCTGACGACGTTCCATCGCGAGCTGAAGATTTACTTTTACAGTCGTCGTTTGACAACGACTAGGCGATCGTGATTGTACTGCACAGTATAACTGTTGTCTGCC
>Ga0209339_1001454_pt1 | contig 10213 bp, 7 predicted proteins | sample OlaalgELextract3_FD_187376 | JGI IMG/M metagenome (GOLD analysis project Ga0209339, IMG submission 187376) | Olavius algarvensis symbiont microbial communities from Tuscany, Italy - Type A ELBA extract 3 (SPAdes) (version 2) | ecosystem: Host-associated > Annelida > Digestive system >...
TCTGTATTGAATGGGCAACCAATGCAGCTCACGCAGTAATGGCTGGGCATGAGATCGTCTTGGAGCTTGGAGAACGATCCTGGCTGCATTGTTTTGCACTCGCTGTAAAACCTGAATGTTGCTGGCTGGAGCACCGTACAGCACTGAGTTGCAGTAGTCCAGTCTGCTCAGTATAAGGCTGCAAGCCGGTGTCACCGCGAGTTCTGTAGACAGTAGATGGCGTATATGGCGGATGGCCTGAGAATGATAAATGCACGATCGTGCTACCGCCATGGCGTGTTTCCGGAATGTCAGGCGACGGTCAGTTACGACAACGAGAGCCTTCATGTCGTTGGCCACCGACAGATCGACGCCGGCCACAGATACCGACAGCCCGTCGGATGTGTTGGCGTGTATCGCGAGGCGGAGCTGCGTATCATATGCGTACTGGTGGTACTGTACCCCGTGGCTGGCGATGACATCAGTCACCGGACTGCAGTAGACTGCAACAGGACGGACCCTGAGGGACGCCGACGTCAAGCCCGACGACCGGTGACTGATGCTGGCTCAGTTTGACGAACTGGGTCCTGCCTTCCAGATACGAACGGAGCCAGGATAGCGATGCATGTGTCGGTCACGCCAACCTCGGACTGCAGCCGCTGAAGCAGGATCTCGTGGTCGACTGTATTTACTTACTTATTATTTAAACAGCGTCTTACTAATGGAGTCGTCAAAATGTCATTGTTTGCTGACGACGTTTGCGAACTAAAATGGTGACAAACGAAGACAAAATTCTTCTAAAAACATGTGCTTCGAAACTCAAAGACAAACACGGTGTTTGCATTCTGTGTGGTTTCATAGAAGCTGTCTGATTTGACAGATCGACTCGGTGTTGCAAATTCCAGTGAAGCAGCAAGTGTTCAGCTGCGTACATACGAGTGGCGGCGTCACCATCTTCTCACTCTACGACTGTCATATACTCGACATCCAGCAGATCAATGACTGGACAAAGCAGACTAGTGCTGCGTGGTTAGACTGCTCAGTTCCGTTATAGTTTTATAATAATTTAATCTATTTATGCATGGAAATGCTACATTAAGTAGTGAATAGGCATGTTATGTGAACGGGGTCAGTAACAAGTTACAACAGGCCAGGCCAACTCACTGCTCAGCCTCCTACCCTCAGCGGGACGGGAAATGAGTAGCAGCTACGGCTACGTGGTGAAGGTTTAGTGTGGCTGATTGGGGCTATGGAGTGTCTGCTAGCTGCACCGTGGGTCCAGTTGTCCGTTAACGCGGGCAATGGATGGCCACATAATGCGCTGCCACTTCCGAGATTGTAAACCGCTGCGGTCACGAGTCTGACTCATGTAAGTGGCGCTATAACAATGTCCAGACTTTCACCTTTAACACAGGTGAAGTTGTTGTCCCTTGATTTGAATGCATCAATGTATAGTCTGCTTTCGGTAGGCTAGAATAAGCACTGAGTAAATTATACCGTTAATAATGTATGCTTTACGCAGTAAATACTCATGTGTGAATCGTTTAAATGATTATGTTAATTTGTTTTACACGAATAATTCTGACACAATTTATCCGACCGGCGGTGGTTTTTGAACCCAGGACCGTCCGTAATCGTCCAGATATACATGGACTATTTGTCATTGTATACCGAAGTAGCACTGGGCGCCACTGCATTGATTGCAATTTCTGTATTTTTAGATAAATAATCTAATCTGACAACGTTTTGCTTGTAGGCCTATTTGTAACACTTTCGGTGTCCGATGTAACAAACTTAGTTAATAATTGTTGCAACAGGCATGACTTCGGCTGTTGGATCGCGCGTATCGGATATGTGCCGGAGACAAAGGCTTGTATATTTTATTGTCTGTTGCCTTTCTCTTAGTTGCCGTAGGCCTACTACGTAACAACCTTGGGCATCATGTTGTTCACGTCCGTGTGTCTAGCGCTTCTACGGCGATATGGTGCTAATATAAGTAGGCCTACTGTCAACATGTATTTTATTTGCGTGCTTATCCTCAACCTTCTTGGACTGTGAGGATGGAAATAAAACGTTGTCATCTGTAGCACCCAAATCTAAGGAGCTGCTTTTACATTTTTATTTGTGTGTAATAACGTAACAGCCAAATGTGATGTTCATTTTTTGTTACTGGTCAAAGTAAACCTATGCCTACATATGTTTTCCTGAATAATACACGTGTAACTAAATTAAACGTGGATCTCGACCTGCGTTTCAACTACACAGCTGCCAAGTTTCATGTCTGTATCTCCAACGGTTGCAACACTATCGTGCTAGTGAGATTTTGCTGACTCAGCGGAACAGTTATACCCCGTGAAAATACTCACAACCATTGATATGATTGTCCACACTGCAGGACATGTCTTCAGAACCATTTTCTGGTTTGTTGACACACACAGAGACAGAGACAGACAGTCACGTTGAAAACAAGCACGGTATGCCCCCCGCCCACCTCTAACACTGACCTTTGACTTTTTGACCTTGAAACTGGTGTGCGAGTCGCATCTAAAATGGGGAACCTTCCTTCCAAATCTGGGCACGCTAGGCCTTCGGGTTCTCAAATTATTCGCTATGTACGCAACAGACGGAGAGACAGACGGACGGACAAAAGCAACGCTTATGGCCCCTTGCTTACGGTCGGGGGCATAACAATACAAGCTATCGCTATCGCCGGTGGTATTTATTATTTGTCTTATTTTAATTACCATTGTCTTCTTGCTGATTTGCCGATGTATCGCTGCAGGTGTTTCTTGCTCTTTCAAACGACTCGGCAATTCACGTGTTTGATTACTACGAAGCAGCTTTGAAGGTTGGATGGATGACGTCGATGAATACTACTGAGATGGTGTTGTGGTCAGTTTCTCGTCGTGTGCTTCTACATTAAGTATGCTTGTACGTTCGCATACGATACTGTTGTAGGCCTATAGGCTGATGGCAAATTATGGTTTCTGCACATTGTTAAAAGGTTGCATTAAGACATCAGCCAGATTGCTTCCTTTCAATCATAAACTTCTGGTACTCAACCAATCGAACTGCTTTCGTGGTCTCTAGGACTATTTTTCGGTTTTCGTATGTCCATCGGTTTTGGCCGCGCGATGCTATGCATAAGCGCGGGCTATGCCGTCATGCGGTGTCCCTCCGTCTGTCTGTCCGTCACGTTCGTGGATTCTGTCGAAACGAATAAACATGCATATCTTCAATTTTTTCACCGTCGTGAACACCATTCTCGTTTTTCCATACCAAACGTCATGGCAATATTCCGACGGAGATCCCCTAACGGGGGCGTTGAATTCAGGTCACTCACTCACTCACTAGTCGACCTTCCTCGATGAGGGTTGGCGACAGCAGATGACCACTCCGATATCTTTCTTCTCCACTGTGCTCGATCTTGTGATATCTCCTTTAGCTGAATGTATTCGCAGCCAGTCCACTCTCCACTGTCTTCTCGGTCTGCCTTGATGCCGTAACCCTTCCATGATTCCTTGGTTGTTCCATCATCTGTCATCTGCTGCTCTCTTAGGAGATAGTGGAGATAGAATTCAGGTGGGGTAGGCAAAAATCGCGATTCTCGACGAATATCTGGCTATCGGGTCGATCACTGGCGGAGTGCGAACAACAACTGCGACGGTCGACCGTGCAGTTTACGGCACAGACCGCCACGCATCAGTGAACCTTGTTTATCACAACGAGCATATAAAAACCAGTCAGCAAAAACTCGTCAAAACGATAGGCCCCTAGTGTTGCGTACGTAAGTAAGTAAGTAAGAGTATTTATACCTGTAGATGGTTTCGAACTTCTAGTTTCTTTTTTGTTAGTTCTGTTGTAATCCCGTGTGGCGGTCTACACTGTAAACTGGCTATAGCTGTCATTTTAATAGCATTATAAATATTTATGTATCGTATTTCAGATTGCATTTTAAACTGTCATTGTTGTGCTGTAATGTCCTCGGGGATAGACAAATATTTTTCTATCTACGTTTTGTCTCCTGCACATATGTACATGTATTTTTAGACGTAGAAGATAGTTTGTACGGAACAGAGAAGTTTGTTATCGGAAACCAACTGGATTGGGTTCTTTTTACGCTGTTGATTGTAGTTGGCTCAACTTAACCCTTTAGACTCCAAAGACAATTATAGTGGTACATCGAATAATACGAAGTTGGTACACTGGCCTTTGATGGGTGGGCTGTTACATTTGGTACAGCGTGGAGAGGCGTGGGCGGGCTGCAGCCCCGCCCAGTCCCCTCCTGGCTGTATCAAATGTAACAGCCCACCCACCATGGGCCGGTGTACCAATCACTGTATTATTATATGACGGTCCGTTTCTCTGCGGTTTTAATGTGGCGATTAAAAGGTTAACACGCAAGCGGAGGAAGTTATCCGGTAAACAATTTTAACCGTCATACATAATTTGCAGTTTTGCATACAACCGTGACACGGACGAGTATCTGGCAGGCACAACGACAGGAGTTGAAGTATTGAAGCTGACACAGGTAAAGTGCATGGAGTAAAATGAACATGTCTAGTGATGTCGTAAATGTTATACCTGTACTTGCAGCCAGTCTATACCTGCCGTGCGCCTCTAGCAGAGCAGGTATTATAATCAGCCTGTGTATATTGGTATTATAATTGTCTGTGTGTGTGTGTGTCCGTCTGTCCGCAAGATAACTTACGAACGCAGTAATGGATGTCGACCAAACTTGGTAGACATGGGCAAAGGATGACCCTCTAGAAGTAACTTAATTTTGATGTTGATCCAATTCTGGCTGTGTGTCTAGGATCACTTTTCTCTTTTCACGTTTTCCTTGGCGTTGCGAGATGGGGCATTTTGTGATAATTTGAAGCATTTCTCACACAGAAATCGTCCGATTTTGACCAAACTTGGTGAGATGTTTTACATCAGCAAGAGGACATATCCGTACATTTTGGCGTTGTCCTGGATCCTAATAAATGCGGATATCTGGTTCCATTTCCACATTCTTTGTTTCAGTATTAAAGAGATGTTGGAATACAAGGCGGCGCGCAGGCAGGTTTGTGTCCCCCCACACCGACACAGTTCTAGAAGACCTCAAACTTCTTTACGCAGAATATTTCCAGACCCAATAGGCAAATCCAATAGGAGCGCCCAGTCGCCCCTATTGGATTTGCCAGTGATTGTAATGTGAAGTCTTTTGATAGGCCTAGTTATACATTAGACGTCAGTTCATAATTATGTTCCGTTTCACGACTTCTGAACAGTTGCAGTATTGATAATAATAATAATATAACTGACGTACGTTATGTGATGGTGTTTGTCACAGTTGCATGACAGTTTGACGAGCGGCGGAAAACTCGACGGAGTCAAGTTTAATTTGTCTGAGGTTCGTGGGTGGTCCACTGGTCCATGCAGAATCAGCGTTACGCGTTGTGGTGGCGTTCAGTTTATCTGCCCTACTCAACCCACAGCTGAAAACTCGACTCAACTTGACCCGTTAATGGGCACATTAAAACCGCAGAGCAACGGACCATTATACAGCAATACGGTGATTGGTGCAGCGAGGAGGGGCCTGGGCGGGCTGAGGCCCCACCCAGTCTCCTCCTCGCTGTACCAAATGTAACAGCTTACCCATCAACGGCCAGTGTACCAACTTCATATTGTTCGATGTGGCGCCATAATTACCAGTGCCCATTAAAGGGTTAACTGCAATTTCCAATCGAGTTAAGCTGTTATCTGCTGTGCATTCGGCGTTAGATGGTTATGACGCAGAATTACCGCGATATAGTACGTTGTGATTGTATTGTCATGTTTCAGCACAGGATAAGATTGATTGGGTGAAAATATTTATGGATTATCAGGCAGACGATGCTAAATCTAGAAGCAAACCGAAGTATAGAAGGATCTCGGTGGAGCGCATGTAATGTAATGTAATGTAAGTTTGACAATTTATAGGGCGCAGTAAGCGGCACGAACTACTTCTAGAGCGCCTAACATAGTCAATGTACACGTAGTCACAAGCTCTACAGGCTACAAAGCATGTACCTCCCACAAAGATGTTTTGACGGCCTCAGTGATTAAAACCATTGTACAACCACGCGTCGCTGCAGCGGTGGGCCGTAAAACCATTTTAAAACCACGGCTCGCTGCAGCGGCTAACACGTATACGTCGGATTTTCTCGACGTAAAATTCGGTCTCGCAGCGCTTATACGATACTGGAGAAAGCAATCCGGTTCCGGCATCCGGACTATAATCCGCATCGTCCATGTCCCGACATCGACACGCAACATTTCATCCAAATCCATGCACGCGTTTTTGAGTAATCTTGCTAACAGACAGACAGACTGACAAACGCGGGCAAACGCATTTACCTCCTCCTTTGTCGGAGGTAATAACACAGAAGTCGGTAGTTGACAGATTCGATAAGGGTCCGTTCACACGTATGTTGTGCTGCGCGAAACCAGAAGTCAATGCATCTCAATGGAGCTATTCAGTTCACACTGTGTGAACGCAGTCTAAGTGCGCGTCTAAACACCATCGGTTGCCGGTTAGCGTAGCGGTAACACGTTCCGGTTGATCAACGTATAGTTACTCTACGCTAGGCCCGGTTAGTGCCTAGGTGGGTGACCGTCTTTGGACGGGTAAACCACCTCGGCGCGGAACAGGTACCCAGGCCTACTCAGCCTGAGCCTGCCCTCTGTTGCAGGCTGGAATGAGTACCCGGCGAAAGCTGGGGAATAAACAGGCATATTGCGTGATGCACCAGCCCGTATCCGTGGTCTCGCAGTGTTCGCTGATTGCCTGGCTGAAGTGGTTGGCTAGCAGAGATCAGCGCCGACTTACGGGAAGCGGTAGCACATTAGAGGCGATTACGCGTAATGCGCTGTACAAATCCACGTTTACTTACTTTATTTTACTAAACAAAGAAGATGCACTATTGTAGTAAATGGAAACGATTAATAAACGATAACCAGCCTGATAGTGGTGGCAGAGACAGAGTGTGTGTGTGATTAGTACGAGCCTCTGGCAGAACAGGTATTGTGATTACCTGTGTTTGTCTGTCTGTGTGTTTGTCCGTCTGTCCGCAAGATAACTCACGAACGCGAGTGTATTGACGTCAGCCAAACTTGGTAGGCATGGCAATGGGCGACCGTCTAAAACTAATTGAATTTTGGTGTTCATTTGATTCCTGATGTGGACCCAGAATCACTTTTCAAAATACTTTAACATCACAATATTTACTAGCATTTCTGTCGTACACTGATAGGTAACTTGTTAAAACATTCTTATTGACTCACCGTGTATGTGATGCGGATGTTGAAACAGGTTTTGCACGGAATTCAGCTCGACTACGCCGTCCATCACATCCTCATTATGTCGTCTCAGCGTATCATAACATTTGACTACGTGGTAAATCGTTTTATCGGATACAGATTTTACTGCAGACTTAGCGGATCTCTACAGTAAATATACATTGTGTTCAGAAAGAAACACCCACGCTTGTTTTCTTGCGTAACTCTTAAAAAAACCAATTTGAATAAAAATTTCAGACAAAATAGCTAATGAAATGATGATTCTAACAGCATAAACACATTGTATTAATATTCTTTGCTAGCAGCGATGTAAACCGGACGTCAGAGTTATGCAAGAAAACAAAAGTGGGTGTTTTTTATGAACACAGCGTATAAAGGCGGCCAGTAAAGACGCGGGAAGGTGGCAGAACTGTGCAAGAAGCTCAGCTGTCGCGAGAGGCCGCGTGATGCTTCGTGTCTGTACTTAGCTTCCACATTACAATACCCTGAAATTAAACGCAGTCTTTTTTATTAGTTTCTTCGGCTCCAGATTTACCAATACGGACAATTAAATTCTGTTCTGTTATCTTTGGCGTAGCGTCGAGGCTTTCTGTCGTAAACAAGACTGACTGATGGGTGGCGCTGCGTCGCCCGTCTCCCGCGATTAACAAACGCCACGCTAAGTGCTACAACCTATACTCCACCGTCAAAATGTTGATGTAACTCGACGGTTCAGCAGTGATCAATACCAAAGCCAAATATCGGTCGAAAATCGCTATTTTTGCCCCAGTTAAGGGTTCCCGTCGGAATGTTGCCATAACGTTCGGTAGGCCTATGGAAAAAAATAGAATGGTGTGGCTACCCGATAGTGCAAAAATTTGAAGCTATTTTTATTCATTAAGAAAGAATACACGACAGAATAAACTTCACGTGCGAACGTGAAACTCTACGTCAGATTTTTAGCCGAACGTTAGGCCTACTATACGTTCGGCTTGTGGAATCGGACGTCCGTGTGTCTGTCCGTCGTCTGTCTGTGACTTTTGTGCACTCTACTCTGAGGGTTGAACTTTCGGGCAATATTTTTGCACAGTCTAATAGCTTAGGGACTCGGACAGTTTTTCCTGCAGCGAAAAAACACGATCAATACTTAGCGCTTTCGAACTGAAAAAAGTCGGATTTATACCGCAGACCTCGCCCAGCGCCCCGTTGTAGAGTGCTGATACCTGTTAAATGATCTACTGTCTTGTTGCCGAGTGCCGACCTATCCTGAAAGCAATAACAACGAACATCAACGAACACAGGCGACCGAAAACAAACACGTCGCCGGCTACGGGCGACGTAAAGTATGTGTTGCATGTTCAGCTTGCTTAGATGTTTGTTTTTTTGATGAACTTTTTTTGTGATTTGCAGAGTCGTGTCGTGGTTAATGTCTTTCGAAACAAGCACACTGGTTTACTGTCGTGGTGAGTCAGAATGTTAGTTTTTATAGCGTCTTCACTGTGACACGTCATACCGTACCGTATAACCGACGCTAAACGTTACGTTTTCACTTGTCGTTGGCGTAGGTGACACAATTATTGCAGCGCGACGCTATGCATAAGCGCGGCCTGTGCTGTCGTGCAGTGTCTGTCCGTCCGTCTGTATGTCTGTCTGTCTGTCACGTTCGTGTATGGGCCTATTGTCTCAAAACGAGTATTCATAGTCTGAAACTTTTTCATTATCGGGTAGCCACACCATTAGTTTTTTTCCACACCAAACATTATGGCAATATTCTAATGGAGACTCCATAACAGGGTCGTTGAATGTGGGTAAAAAGACTGCGATTGAAGTATTGTACTGTTGAAGCTAACTAGACAGACAGGAAGGATTGCAAGGCCTCTCTGCGAACGGAGAGCTAAATGTATATTTTTGAACACGACCGACGATGAATAAATAAATTCAACTGTGAATTTCTCTGCTTGCGACTAGCAGATTTGTCGTTTGTGCGATGTCGACAGTTCATTGACGGATCACGCACGTAACCTGTTTCTAACGCCAGCCAGCGACGGCTGTATCAAGGTGCGTTTTTCGTTCAGTAAATAGGCGCATCCACGTTTTGAAATCTGGGGGTTCTTCCCTTCCCTTTTTCCTATTTCCCGTCCTTTCTACTTCCTTCCCTTCCCCGCCGCGCGTAGCGGCTCCCCAAATCCAACTAGGAGTCTGGGGGAGCGCTGTGATCTCCCCAGCACCAAAATTGAATTTGGTGCATTTTAGCCCTTCAATATGGCATCTGGTGAAGCGAACTCATTAGGCTACGAGGGCGCTGAACTTGTAGTGGAAGACTGTCCACAGACCGCAACGAACGCGAAGATGTCACAGGTTGTAGGAGTGTTGAGAGGTACGATGGTGTTGAAGATGAGCAAAGTTTATATGTCAGTACAACAACTTAACGCTGGTTAACCGGGAGCCAATGTACTGAAGTGACTTGAGCAGCAGTCGAGCATCGGCCCGGCCGCCACGTCGACATACCGCCCTGGCTAGGTTGTTCTTTACACGTTGTATTTTGTTCAGCGTCGTTGCCGGGACACCGTATAGCGTTGCAGTAGTCCGTCGATCACGTGATCGAGCGGCCATAGTAACAAAACACATACAACTATATGTCTAAACAAGTTGTTTTTTGTGACATTTTTGATAATTATTGTAGGTGTGGAGTAAACTGCTGTTCAAACTGGTGGATGTGCTGCAAGGACATCGTGCCAAAGTCACTGGTCAGATACAGTAACAGTAGCTAATTGCGTTATGTACGTATTTATGAGTTAATTCGTCCAGCTTGCGACGTTCAACGTCTTCAGTCCATTCTTAACACAGCCGTACGTCTGGTCGCCGGCTCATCGCGACGTGATCACGTGACCTCCCTGTTGCGAGATCGCCACTGGGTTAAGCAGCGCGT
>Ga0209339_1001456_pt1 | contig 10203 bp, 4 predicted proteins | sample OlaalgELextract3_FD_187376 | JGI IMG/M metagenome (GOLD analysis project Ga0209339, IMG submission 187376) | Olavius algarvensis symbiont microbial communities from Tuscany, Italy - Type A ELBA extract 3 (SPAdes) (version 2) | ecosystem: Host-associated > Annelida > Digestive system >...
GTTCGGGCGACGAGGCACGTGTTGACGGTCGACGATCGCAGTTGGCGGCAGTCTGTGGAGGCGACGAGTTGACAGTCCTCTGCCAGATAGGATGGTGCTGTGCCATGCAGAGCTCTAAACACCATGACAGCCAGTTTGAAGTGCACACGCTGCCTGACTGACAGCCAATGGAGCTGCTTCAAAACTGGCGTGATGTGCTCATGTCGTCGCACACCAGTGATCAGACGCGCCGCGGCGTTTTGGACGGCTTGTACGCGTCGGAACAAGTTGTCGGTGATGCCGTACAGAAGGGAATTGCAGTGGTCCAGGCGGTTAGAGATAAACGCCTGGACCAGAGTCTTAGTAGCATCCGTAGACAACGACCTGACCACCGGACGCAACTGCCGAAGTTGAAAAAAAACCCGGAACGGCAAACGGCGCTGACTTGTGCTGACATGGTTAGTTCAGAGTCCTGGACGACGCCAAGATCGCGTGCTGTGTTGACTGTTGAAACTGACGTGTTCAATATTGTCACAGCGTGGACGTCAATTTTTCCGACTTGCTGCCTAGAACCCAGCCAAATCACCACAGTTTTCGACGGGTTTAAGCGCAGACGGCTTGAACTCATCCAGGCTGCAATGTCAGTGATACAGCTAGACAGTCTCGTAGCAGCTAATGCCGCGTCCTGAACTCGAACTGACAGATAAACTTGACAATCATCAGCATACTGATGTTGTGATAGTCCATGATTTGTGGCGATCTGACTGACATCTGCAGTGTAAAGGCTGAAGAGTACAGGGCCTAAGACAGACCCCTGCGGAATTCCATAACGTAGCAACTCGATTGGCGACAGCTGGCCGTTGTATACCACCTGCTGCGTCCTGCCTGTCACAAACGATGTCATCCATCGTAAGGCGTCACCAGTCAGACCAAAAGTCCGCTGTAACCGCTCTAACGAGAGTGGATGATCGACGCAGTCGAATGCTGCCGACAAGTCGACCATACCGAGCAGCGTCACGTACCGAGCATCAGCAGCTGATGACAGAGCGTCAGAAATGACACGTAGCATGGCCGGCCGTCTCTGTCGAGTGGTGACGTCTGCAGGCAGACTGACAGCGTGGCAGTAGACTGTTCTCAGTCAGATATTCCTTCAGCCGTTGCGCGACTACTCTCTCTGTGACTTTCGACAGAAACGATAAATTCGACACTGGTCGAAAGTTGGCCATGTCCATGCCTGGCTTCTTCAAAAGAGGTGACACAATGGCATGTTTCTGGCTGTCTGGCAGCCAACACTGAGATAACGAGGCGTTGACAAGAGTTGTCACGAATGGTGTCGGAACGTCAACCATCTCACGGAGTAAAAATGACGGCATAGGATCAAGACAGCAGGACTTGACAGGCAATGACATTATTATGCGGCGGATCACAGTCATGTTTGGTCGACGTCCATTACCGCGATCGTGAGTTATCTTGCTCACAGACAGAATGGCAGAACGAACGATGCCAGCCTTGGCGGAGTTACAAACAAAGCCAGCGATGTTGGCTGCCAGTATCAGCCGGTGATCAGTGAATAGTTAATGAGTATGCGCTCAGCAAAATTGGTTAATCTCCGCTTTGGACTAAGACCGAAAATAAGTCTTCAGATTTTAAGCCCCTTGGTCTCAGTCTTTGCAACGTTTTCAGCGAAAGACTCAGCCAAAAAGTGAAATGCCCAGTAGAACACAACAAAAACACATACTGCCCCGACGGCCCGCACGATATGCAGCCTTCTGGTATTTCAAGATTTTGTTCATACGTCTCTTGAACTTGAAATTTAACCCTTTAATGGGGACATTAAAACCGTTGAACAACAGACCATTATACAACAAAAACTGTTTCAATTATTGGCGATTGGTAGACTATTCGTTAATGGGTGAGCTGTTACATTTGGTACAGCGAGGAGGGGCCTGGGCGGGCTGTGGCCCCGCCCAGTGCTCGCCTCGCTGTACCAAATGTAACAGCCCACCCATCAACGGCCAGTGCACCAATTTCATATTGTTCGCTGCGACAATACACTCTAAAGGGTTAAACGTTTGAATTGTGACGCTTATCGTTGTTTGGCGAGATTAACATACTCAATCGCCAAGTCTGAAGTTCGTCGGCTGCACGCTATATATACTCTAGTAGCCTACTGTAATGCACGTGCCCAATGTACGACATCTTGACCTCGTTACCTTAACCTTGACCTCTAACCTTTTGACTAGGCTTTTTGAGCTTCAAATGGTGTCGCAAATTATTATCTCTTACTAAATTGAACAGTTAAACACTTAGCTCTAGTACTGTGGGTTCATCTTTCTTTGCTCAGCGCGTTGTTAACGTGTGGAACAGTTACCTACTTCTGTTGATTTTAGTACACTCAGTGCATTTAAGCGATCGCTTCAACGTGTAAATTTGAATGAGTTTTTAACTGTCTACAAATTTTCTGTTGTGTATGATTGTGTGTAACGGATTTTTCTTCTTAGTTTTTAGTCTGCTTAGTATATTTTATTTTATTGTTTTTCATAGTATCTAGGTCAGATATAAGTGCTGGAAACAGCCTATCTGTACCGCAGTATTTAGCTGTACCATCTTGTTATACTGATGTTTGATTTTTCTTTGTGATATGCTGTTTACTGAAATAAATGCTGCTGCTACTTTCTATGCTGTGTCGTTCTTGAGTTATAGGTCTCGAAGATACAGACGAGCGGCGGTCATGACAATCGCAGCCTTGCCTTGGCCTTGCGTATTGCTGGTCCGCCTTAACGACCAGATATGCATTGGTTACCGACGTCGGTACGTCCGTCCTACGTTGTCCGTCTCGTCGTCATATCTCCAAAACTAAGCAACTAGACCTAGACCCATAGTTGCTATGGAACATTATGTGGAAGTTGGCACCGCTGATTTTGTGGCTTCATTCAGATCCGTCTCCATACCCCCTGACGTTCCCGGGTGCTGCGACTGCCCCCTTCTCGGGAAACTACGGTTGCGGGCCAGCTTTTTATCGCAGTGACGATAATCCCGTTTTGAAAGTCGTCGGTGTCGACCTCGACTAATTTAACCTTGGTTTGTAAAGGTCTTGGCTTTGGCGCTGATCTTTACTATCCTGTCCTAGGCCTTGGCTTTGACAACACATGCAATATTCTTGACCAACTGGAGGCCGTAATAATATCGGAACATACTTTATTTGAAACCAGAACATCTCCCCAAGGAGCGTATGGGGAGGCTCTTAATGTGGCAACAAAATCAGCGGTGTCAGTGGGTCTACCTTGCTTAGTTTTCGAGATATGACCACGAAACGGACAACGGACGGACGACGGACAGACGGACAGACGTTGGCAAGCATCGCATATGACAGAACAATGAAAATACATGTTCGTGGTTCGTGGAACGACGCTATTTGACTAGAGTTTAACGCTGAGAAATATGCTCGAAAGCGGAGAAAAATAGGCCTAAGTTCAGCAACGAAAGAGCAGAAGTAGGCCACTGTACATGTAAACAAAACAGCAGCAGCAGTGCAGCAGCAGTAGCAGTAGTAGTATTAGGCTGGGCTACAACAAGGAATTAGAACAGCTGTTCCAGTCATGGGGGCCAAGACTGATGCATGCCTCCACCAAGCTTCCAATTCTATCTTCGGCCTCGTGTGACCTTGACCTTTGACCTCATGACCACAAAGTTAACCATTTCGTGCCTTTGTCCTGTGGACCACTTGTACATCGAAATCGGTTCGTTTCCAAAATATCGTGGTCACAGGTTTGGTACAGACAGACGAACGAACGGACAGACGGACGGACACGTAGAAAACAGTATGCCTCCGTCTGCCAGTCTGGCCCGGTGGAGACATAAAAGGAAGTGAAACATCAGTTAATAATTGTGAATTGCGAGCCCTTAAGCACTGAGTCGATTTATCAGGCGGGCGGCGGACATCAGTCCGCGGGATTCGATCAGACCGTGAGCAGAAAAATCGATGGAACTATCGTCTTATAACACTGGCCGTTTTCATCTCTCACCGGCGCCGTCTCAGTTGCGCTGAGAACGACTCTCCTGTGTGGATGCATCCAGTGATCGCTGACTGAAAACCTATTGTTGATCGCGGGGGAAGGGGGCGTCAGCCGCGACTTAATATCAGACTTCAGCAAAACGCTGACACATCCCGGCGAATGGCCGCCACGTTGCTTGACGTGACAATATTAAAATCGATTTTATTTCAGATCGTCTCAAACAAATATTTTAAAAGTAAATGCTGCGGTATTTCGTAAACTCGCTGCTGACTCGCTACAAAATACAATATACGTGTATACTAAAAACGACTGTGTTGAAGTGTTCGTAATATGTCTAAATTTTGTTAATTTACTACACGGAGACCTACACGTTGCCATTCAATAAGCTCGCTGTCTGTCTGTCTGAACAGCAGGCATGTACAGAAAGGTAACGTCGGTGTCAGGTTCGTCGGTCTAGTCGTATTTCACAGATTGAAATTAGTTCATATTGTTGATAAAGTTTTTGTTTTGTATGTTTAAGTCTTTATCGTTTGCTGGTTTCGTAAGTTTAAGGCCACAGTGTAGATGTAGAGTATTCCACACATGATTACGACGCCATTGGTAATGTTTCCTTGGACTAGGCCTGTGTGTTTGAAAGGCTGAAACCTAAGGCTCAGCTGCAGCCCGCATCTTTGTCTTGACAGCTAATTTCTGAAATGTGACATGATTAATAGACACAAACGACGTCAATGTTTTCTTCGACAACTTTCATACACTTTACGTTTATACACCGTGTTCCCAAAAACATGTGACAAATACGTCTTCGACGATAAGTTGAACTACAATTGCCCGTTTATAAAAAATTTTCGCTGTCTTATTATTAAGACTATAGGCCATCGACAGGTGTTTTTATTTTCCCACCTCATCTATTTTGTGCACCTACTTTACCTTGGGAAACTGTAAAGACCTAAAATATCAGTAACAAGAAGCTCAGCTGTCGTAGAGAGACCGCGCGACGCTTTGTGTCATTGAATATTTTGCTAAGTCACTCAAGATCACTCAAGGTCGTTCGAAATGACACTGTTGAGTAGGGCGTGTGTAACTCCATTGGTATTCCATCGAAACTATGTCTGTATCTCGTGTCGTTTCTAAGATATGCAGCGTCGAAGAATGGCGTGGCCTTGAAACCGGGGGTAGGGGTCGTTCAAGGTCATTGAAAATGGTGCCGTTCGATAGATCATATACAACTTTCTATGAGTCCGCCATTGTAAGTATAGCTCTGTGTTGTACCATTTTCGAGCTATTTGACGTTGTATAATCGTGACCTTGAAATTTGGGTTAGAGGTCACTGAAGATCATTCAAACTAACACCATTCGAAAGCTTGGGTGCGGTTTCCTATTCGCCTTCCATAGTAACTACCGTATCTTTAACCGTTTATAAAATATTCAGCGTCAAATAACGTAACCTTGAAAACTGGGTTTGGGGTTGTTCAAGGTCATTGAAAATGGCGCCGTTCGATAGATCATATACGACTTCCTATTAGTCCGCCATTGTAAATATCGGTCTATTTTGTACCGTTTCTGAGTTATTCGACGTTGAGTAAATCGTGACCTTGAAATCCGGGTTAGAGATAGCTCAAAATCATTCGAACTGGTGCCATTCGAAAGCTTGGGTGCAGTTTCCTATTTGACTTCCATAGTAGCTATGAGTCTATCTTGAATCATTTCCGAGATAAAGAGAGATATTGGTCGAAATGTGATTTTTTTAAACCTCCTTGCATTCGACGTCCCCTCAGGAGGTCCCCGTCGAAGTATTGATATCCCGTTTGGTACGAAAAACTAGAATGGTCTGGCTACCCGAGGGTGAAAAAACTTTGATGACATGTTTAGCCGTTTCGACAAAATACCGGCGTGTGATGGACAGACCGACGGACGGATAGACTGACGGCATTGTCCGCGCTGAGCATACGCGTCGCGCGATAAAAATTAAACAAAATCATGAAAATTTTACAGGAAGATGCGATTCAGATTAAAAGTCTCTATCTGTCAAAGCAGTACGGTTCACGAAGGCTCTTGAATGAATTGCCCAGCAAGGGTTGGGAACTTGGTAGCATCGACAGTCTGCTGAAGAGAATCCGCAAGACGGGTACAATTGTCCGGCAACCAGGCAGCGGTAGACCGCGTTTGTCGCGCAGCAGTGAAGGACCTCGTGCTCAATCAGGAAGACAAGCCAAAAAGGCTCGTGGGATCTCGCATAAAACTGCCATTCTCCGTTCAAGTGTGCACAAGATAATTCTGTGATCTCCAGCTCAAATGCTTCAAACGACGTCATGCTCAGCTGTTGTCTGAAGCCAATCGCATGTCCCGTCTCACTCCCTGATAAACAACCTTATCGTCTGCAATAAATCTTGTTATTGTTCTTTTATAAACCGTAAGAATAATTATAAGTAACTAAAATAATATGGTGCCAGTTTTGCAGTTAATGTCCTAGCATTGTAGCATTGGGCAAATCAACAATTTAAGGCTAAACTCATGATATTTAGGCGTCGACAGTTTCCCAAGGTAAAGTAGCTGCACTAAATAGGTGAGGTAGGAAATCTCTAAAAAAAAACCCTGTCGATGGCCTATAGCCTTAGTTATAAGTGTGCCAAAAATCTTTAAAAACGGAGTTCTAGTTCAACTTATCGAAAACGTGGTCACGTTTTTTGGAACACGGTGTGGTTGCATTTTGCCCAAGCGGATACCATTTTACACAAACGGGAAACCCACCCAGGCCAACTCGGCCTAGCTATCCTTCCGTGGGTATGCACAATGAGTACTAGGCCACCACTGCGAAAGAAACGGAGAGTTATGTAGTAAGACTGCTGGCATGGTGGCCTAATAGGTTAAAGCATTGACTGTTATCTGAACTGGCCACCCGGCCTACGTCCGTCGAACGCTAACTAAATCGGGTTTAACCTCCGCTGCGCCGTAAAAAGGATGCGATACTACACGCAGCGGACCTTGCGGTCGACGCGAAATCTGCTTATTCTGAAGCTCTGGTGGGCGAAAGACGACGCCGATGCATTTGCGCTTCCGAGAATCGAACGTGATTTGCAGACGAGCGAAAAATGACTTCGACTGTGTCGCTTCCTTACAATGTTAACGTTTCAGAGTGACTCAGTGACTGGCTGAAAGGAAAGTCAATAATGACATAACGTTCTCGACTTGTCCGTCCGTTCGTCCGTCTGTTCGTCCGTCTGTAACTAAACTTTTGAAAACACGATATTTTGAAGACGAATGAACCGATTTCAATGCAAATTGGCACAAGTGGTCTGCGAGGCAAGGCCATGATATGGCCAACTTTAAGCGTCATGAGGTCAAAGGTCAAGGTCACAGTAGCTGAAGTTAGATTTGGAGGCCTGGCGGAAGCGTCATTATCGACCCCTTGGGTCGACTAAGTTGTCCACAGCGTGTTCACAAAAACATCCCCTTGTGTTTTCTTGCATAGCTCCTACATAATAAATTCGAACGAAAAATTTCAGCCAACATATCCGGGACAATGCTGATTCTATGCGTCGTCAAAAACAATTTGTTTATTAAATATTCTTTGCTAATTGCAACGTAATGTGGACGACAGTAAAACTACTGAAAAACGACAGGCTATGTCATTGAAGATAAACATTTCATTAATGGCTGTAAGTGAGCGTAAAAGTGCGGAACAAAGCACTTTGCAAGATGTTTCCTGGCGGAGGATGAAATCTTAATAGGCTAAAGACATTTTCAATAAAATGACTGCGACATCTTTAACTTGTCGATGCGCAGTTGTGCGGACAAAGTGCGTTTAATGCGTTCGACCACAACACGCACGTTGGTCAACGCTGCAACTGTTGTCATTAGGCTATCTCCGAGCTGTGTTTTATAAAACCCACCAAAATTCCATCCCCTGCCAGGAAACATCTAAATCGAGCATTTCGCTTCACACTTTTCACTCACAACGATCTAATGAAATGCTAATTTTCAGTGGTAAATCCAATGGTTGTAAAAACCCCTCTGTAACTAATGTTCCTGTTAGTAAAGAATATTTAACAAATAGAAAAAAAATTGTTTTATACATATACAATCAGCATGAACTTTTCGATCAGATTCATTATTTATTTCAGGGAGCTAGTTATGCAAGAAAACCAAGAAAATCTGCAGTAGGCCTACGAGGCACACAGCAAGCATACGCGGCAACGGAATTGGAACATTGTTAAGTAATAAAATAATGGGCTATGGGTCAATTTGGCGCCATAACACGGCGAGAGTCACCACAAGGGCGCCGTACAACGTCCGATAGTCGTAGTTTGCAAAAAACAGTAATTTAGAGATAGTTGAAGTAAATTTAGACCGTATATGCGGCGGAGTTACCGCTGAAAATGATTTGAGCAACGGCCTTGACCTCGATCTTTGACCTTGAACTTGACCAAACTATAGCGGGCGATAGAGAGACTGACGAGGATCATTTTGGTCTTTTCTTGTAGCAAATTGGACTACTTGCAATGGCATTTTTCGGCCTTCATCTGTGACTTTTCAGTGGGTAACGCGAGGCCTGGCCACGTCTCCCTCAAGGTTCGCATTTCGTTCACTAGTATTTGCCATGGATGGTCCATCCATCTAGAGGCTTTTGTGTGTGTGTGTGTGTTGTATGTTTCTATTGTTTTTCCATGTGAATTAATAAACTGCATGTCAGCAACCCCATTCATGGCCAACATGATCGATTACTCCTTTCTAGCAGCCTGCCTGTTGTATCCACATATATCTGTATATTTGTTTGTTCTTTTCAGCATACTGTCCGAATGAGACAGTAAACACTCACATGACGTCCGACCAATGTTCACTCCGTGTACATTAAACGTAGAGTAGGACTATATGCTGTTTTTAGATACAAAGAAACCGTTTATGACTGAAATGAAAGGTCACTCAAGATCATCGTCAATGTATAGTCATCGTGAGATTGTTTGAACTTTCTGCCACAGACCGGAAAAATAGCCTACACTTATTTTCAGACAAAATAGCTAAAATGAAGATCGATCAAAGTCATTGGCGAGGCTAATTATCACTTTATATTATTGGGCTGTAACAACCATATCTTGCATCGTTTCTGAGATATTCAACGTCGAATAATGGCGTGCCCTTGAAATCTGAGTTTAGGGTTGTTCATTGCAAATCGCATCATTCGATAGATTTATATACGACTTCCTACCGGTGTGCCATTTTGAGTATTGCTCTGTCTTGTACCGTTTTCGAGATATTTGACATTGAAGAATATCGCTACCTTGAAATCTAGGTTATGAGTCACTCACCCTGCAAATTTATGCGCCATTCGTACACCTCTGACGTCTACAAATCCGAAAGTATTTTTGTCGCTGATAGTATGGGTCTATATATTCACACGTCTACACAGCGAGCCCCAGAAAAAAAGCTATATAGGTAAGACGGCGCGTTATGGTCGCTCAAGGTCATCAGTGGTACCAATTGAAAGCTCATATGCGACTTCCTATTAGTACTCCATAGTATTTATATGCCTATCTTCTATCGTTTTCGAGATACAGATATTTAGTGGACGAAAATCGGCTTTTTTCAACGTTTTTAGCCATCCCAGTCTTGTTTGAAGCCATCGCAAGGGGTGTTTCCATCCGAGCTTGGGTACTAAATTTGGTCCCAAGAAACTAGTTTCCCTGGGTTATCCGACAGTGAAAACAGCGTGATCCTATCTGTACAACGGTTTGAGTCTAGCACAGCTGAGCGCGACAGAAATCGACGTGAAAAAAGCTACTGACAACAAGACTATGGGTGACTTGATAAAATAGATCAGACTTAGTTCTTAGACCAAACGGGTTATCTGATTAGCAAATTACCAGATCAGACCGAAGTTCAGGTTAGAACACGATCAGACCAGACTCTAAGACTTAATTAATATTCATGATCAGCACATCACTTTTGTTTAAAAATTTTCGCAGACGATCACAGCTATTAATGACAAAGCGTCATCAATGACGCACTTATTGACGAGTGGTGCAAACGTATTATACATCTTTATTCGCCAGAAAGGCAGCAGCAACAAGTGAAAAAAAGCACCAAACACACAACAAAAACAAACAAACAAAAGAGAGAAAAAAACTACGCTCAAATCGGGCAGGCTAGTGAACAGTGTTACCACCAACGAACTCTAAAAACGTCTGTTAACCAGCGTTAACATAAAGTTACG
>Ga0209339_1001458_pt1 | contig 10201 bp, 11 predicted proteins | sample OlaalgELextract3_FD_187376 | JGI IMG/M metagenome (GOLD analysis project Ga0209339, IMG submission 187376) | Olavius algarvensis symbiont microbial communities from Tuscany, Italy - Type A ELBA extract 3 (SPAdes) (version 2) | ecosystem: Host-associated > Annelida > Digestive system >...
AACCCAAAGTGCATGGTGTTCTCACAGCGTAGGATCGCAGACAGGTTAGTCCATAGCTGTCACGGCTGCTGCTGATCTTGTCTTCCCAGTAGAGCTTCTGCTTACTGGCGTAAAGTGTTTACGCCGAAACTGGTCGATCCACGCACGTCGGTCAACACTCTGACGATATCGTCGCTCGAACATTCGTAACCGTCACTTGGCGGCAGAAAAGTCACTACAAACCACGGCATAGGAGGCTGATGGCGACGACAAGCGACCGGCCGCGGCCATCCATTAATCGCACCATATAAAGGACAATTCACCACTGGTGCAGCATGAAAACATACCGTATTACCTCCCCAGTCAGCTGAACTACTCATTTTTGTCCAACTGCGGCTAGACTGAATTGGCGGAACTGTACACAGTTGGTTAGTCACTACTGCAAGGCTGTTTTCAGTAAACCCGGTCGGAAATCGAATCCGCGGCCTGTCAGTTACAGGTCCAATATTTTACAAGCTAGACAACTGCACCCACCCACAAAAATGTAAAACGTTCTTGGTGATACAGTTATAGACCTATAAAATTTAGTGACGTTTCAGTAATATTAATACCAGAAGATTGTGTAAAATTTTCTGTTGCAGCTGTGGTTGTCACTGGCAGCGGAGTTTTAGACAGGCACAGACGGTTGAGAACGAACTGTGTGACTCCGGACGTATAAGAAGCCGTTGTCAAATCATCGATATTGCTGTGAATGACGCAGCCAGTAGGACCCACGTCAATTGCCACACAGGTCAGTGATGCCAAACATGCATTCATACAGTGTGACTCCGACATTATCAACAAGACTCCGTTGTCAGCTGCTGTATTCGCGTTCCGTGTCCACAGACTACAACCTGCCCATATAAATGCCTTGTTTTAGCAAGCTGCTAGTACCAAACTGTAGTCTATATGCGTTTGTACAGCAGACTGCAGACGCGAGAAGGAAAACGCGGCACGGTCAAAAATGCAAGTGTGGAAAACGCGAGACGGGAAATGGTCGAACCGTATGACAGGGGTGGAAAATCTGGGACTGGAAAAGGCGGGATCAGATTACAGGGTTGGAAACCACGAAACTGGAAAACGCGGCGCCAGTGTGTCGGGTGTGGAAAACGCGGAAATGAATTCTATGGAACGCCGAAAATACAAGAACGAACATAACCGCACAGTGAATAAATACCATAGGTATAGGCCCAACAGAAATGAGGAACACTTAAAATAATAGTGTTCAGTGATAGTACAACAAGTTTATACCTCATAACTGAACCTGTAGAAAGACAGAAAGTCTGTGAATGTGAAAAATGTATACAACTTTATTATGTCACATAAGACACAATAGTGCGAAATGTTAGAAAAACAATATATTATTTCATAAAGGAAACTCATTTTTGTCACCAGATGTAATTAGTACCTTAGTGTTTGTACTAGCTGCTTAATGTCCTTGTTTTGTTACTTATTTCTGTCTTTGTTACATCTTCTTCACACTTTGTTCTTGACAGAACTTGTGGTGGCACTAAATGGCCTTCTATGTCACGTATATGCATCGAAACGTGAGTGGGTAAGTGTTTCTTAACGGCACATCAACACATAGTCTATGTGTTGATGTGCCGTTAAGAAACACTTACCCACTCATGTTTCGATGCATATACCGTGCATACGTGGTGAAGTGTGATATGTGAATACGAATCGTACACAATGTCAACGAAGATCACATCAGCAAGACACACATCCGGCAAACGGGGAAGGTGCAGTTAAAACTATGTGCAGCACCCTCGCCTCCCTTTTTAAGGGCAACATTTCCGTCGCTGAGTGCACGTCCCTACCTATAGCTTACTAAAAACTATTAAAAGTAACGGCGGCGTCGAAAGCAGGTTGTGTGTGCGATCGATAACTGCTGGATGTCGCCTCACAACATTGCCATGGCGTACCGTAGCGTCGTCGACTTGCGTCATAAACAAGAATCCACATCGGTGGATCTCGTTTATGGCGAATGCCGCTGCAAGATACTCAAAAATGCAACGTATTTCTGCTTATACTGCACTCTCCTTGGGGCTACCGCCCCTGTGACTTTACATTTTTAGAAAGCACTCGTCGAGCTGATGTTATGCTCTAATTGACATGTAACGATGCAACTTACCGTTTTCGAGCTATTCGCGGTCAAATGGCAAAACTCGGTGTCTGAAAGGCCAAAAATGGTCCACAGGAGGGCCAAAGCTATTTTTTGACCCCGCATGTGGAGACCCCAAACGGGGAGAAGACACGTCTGGGATGCAGTGCTACCATCAGGCCAAATTTCACGCCGATCGGCCGCACCGTCGCCGAAATATCTGCCCCCTCGACACACACAAACACCTAATTACAGCAGATTTAATATCCGACAAAACGCATACTACGGTTGCGTTTGCCAAATAATACTTGTGGGAATTAAGACTTAATAACGTTGGAAACAATATCAATAGCAACAACGGCTTTAGCAATGATACCGGGACTTATTGCAGACGTTACGTCAAGTGATTTCAGTGTCGTTGCAGACGATAGAGTTCTTGTAGTACCAGCTGACATAGTGGTTGTCCCTGCAAAAAACAACTCAGTCACGAAACACTTTTTATCTACACATATTGTAGCCATTTAATGTACACCGTGTTCCAAAAAAACCGTTGCAGGTTAGGTGGAAATCTTTGTGATGTGTACATAGAGAATTTTCTTACGAATCACCTGGTGAAATAATTTTGAAAATTGGTCCACATTTGCCAAAGTTATTATCAAACATCAAGGGGCTTGGTTTTTTTGGAACACGGTGTACATACCGTATGTATTGGTCTATGTGTGATATAGAATTGTATACAAAGTGGATAGCATTGTAAAAATTGTGGACTTTGTACTGACGTCAAAAATAATATCAGTAGCTACAGTGGTGGCTTCAGCAACTACACAGGTAGTTATTATAAACGTCGGGTCAGATGATTTCGGTGTCGTTGTGGAGGTTAAAATTCTTGAAGAACCGGCTGACGAAGTGCGTGTCAGTGCAAAGAAAACAACAAATGAACACGAAGAACTTTATACCTACATGTATCACAGGTTATATTGTCTCTACCTTACCGTATCAATGTACATACGATATGGTCAGTGTGATAAGTAAACACTAACTGTACACAATGTGAACAACAGTTGCAAAAATATGCTGCTGACTTAGCCGTTGAAAACGGTGTCAATAGCAACAACCGCTGCAGTAACGTACCAGAAGTCTTCGGAGACAGCGAAGGAATTGATTCGCGTGACGTTGCAGTTGTCTGTATTCCAGTGGAACGAGGCGATGTTGTATCACTCACTGTAACAAGAACAATGCAACACATTCACCGGTTTTCATTATAACATCATTCACGTACAAAAAATTCCTCTACCACTAATGTCTTCCTACATTTTGCTAACTAAATCTCAACTCTTCTAAAACTAAATTTCTTCTTCCTGGATTCAAACTACAGCTATAGAATATACATGGAATACCAATGCCAATATAAATATAAATTCTACATGACAAAATCATTTAGTAACGCATTTTTATCTGCAGAAAAATAATAAAATACACGGTACCATTAGAAACCGTACCAAGCGTTTTTGGAGATGCCGAAGTAACTGATTCGCGTAATGTTGCAGAAACTGGTGTTCTCGGGGAAGAAGATAGTGTTGTATCGCTTGCTAAAACAGAAACGATACAACAATGACTTTTCTTCTCGCTTCACTCTACGCAAGGCCCCGGTTAGTGCCTGGATGGGTGACCATCTTAGGACGGGTAAACTACCTCGGTGTATAACCAGGCACCCGGGTTTACTCAGACTGAGCCATCCCTCCGTGGATAAGTACTAAACGTAAGTTGGGGAAGTCAGGAGGCACATCGCGTGATACACTAGCATTCGAGACGTCTTCGCAATGATGTGCTATTGCGCTATACGCATATACATTTACTTTACAATAAATATCACTGCAACTTATCTCCTCCTGCCAATTAATTATGAATATTGTCCATCGATTATTCAAAATCACAAATTTAATTAAACGTTGCACATAACACATCGGATTAATAATCTAGGAAAACCTTTTCGTCTTCGACAACAAAACAACAACAAAAGTTACGGCAGTTTCAGTAAGCGTACCAGGACGTTTCGGAGACACTGAAGAGATTGATTCGCGTGATGTAGCAGATGTCGATGTTCTTGTGGAACCAGGTGATGTTGTAGCACTCACTGCAACAAAAGCATGAGAACACAATTTTTCTTTTCGTTTCACTCACATGATTTTTATTACACTATGATAGTCGAACAAAATGCTCTATAACCGATGTCAGCCAATATTCTGCTAATTAATTCTCCCTCTTCTAAAACTGAGTTATTGACACGCAGTGCTGTGCATAAGCACGGCCTATGCCATCATGCGGTCTCCGTCCGTCCGTCTGTCACGTGAATTCTGTCGAAACGAATAAACATGCCTTTTAAGTTTTTCACTGTCGGGTAGCCGCACCATTCTAGTGTTCCCACACCAAACGTTGTGGCAATATTCCGACGGTGACTCTCCTAATGAGAGCGTCGAATGCAGGTGGGGTAGGCAAAATCGCGATACTCGACCAATATCTGGCTTCATTGCGTGCTGTCAACGCTGCGACCGCCAAGTGTTATACACACAGCTGCGCCGGACCGTTGCAAGTTGGTGACACTGATCGCTGGCGTCCTTTGTTGTTCGCGGGAGACGGACGACGAAGTGTTTATGACAAGAAGGTTCAACGTTACGCCGAAGACAACGGAACAGAATTTAATTGTACGCAGTGGTAAATCTGAAGCCGAAATAATAATGAAACACTGTGCTCGAGGACTTGTGTTGTTGAAGATACAGCAGAATGAGGAGATCTACTTGTTTCTTCAAGGATTCCAATTCCAACAACAGCTTGTCATTATACATGCTACACCAACCCTAATATAATTAAACATAGCACACGACACAAATCATATAGTAACACTTTCTTATCTGCTGAAACACAATAAGATATAAGTTGTCTTTACCATGAGTTTTCGGAGATGTCTTAGTAACTGATTCGAGTGATGTTGCAGAAATCGGTGTTTTCGGTGTAAAAGATGACGTTGTATCGCTCACTGCAACAGAAACGATACAACAAATGACTTTTCTTTTCACTTCACTCACCCGATTTTCATTGCAATATCACTCAGTTACATAATTGCCTGCAAGTGACATATCCCTGCATTTCTCCTAACAAACTATACGAATGTTGTTCACCAACACATCACACACAGTCTAGGAAAACATTGTTGTCTGCTGAAATACAACAAAACTTCGACTTTAACAAGCGTACCGGGTGGTTTCGGCGACATGGAAGACATTGATTCGCGTGATGTAGTAGATGTCCCTGTTCTAGTAGAACGAAGTGATGTTGCATCGCTCACTGCAACGAAAGCAATGCAACACGTAACTTTCGTCTCACTCACCGGTTTTCATTAGAACATCGTTCATTCATGTACACAATGTTCTACAACTGGTGTCTTCCTACTTTCTGTTAATTAAATCTCAACTTTTCCAAAACCAAATTTTTCTTCTTGGACTCAAACCACAGCTTGCCAATATGCATGTAATACCAACGACAATGCAAATAAACGTTTACATGAGACATAGCGTCTAGAAACATATTCTTCTCTGTTTAATAATAATAAAATACACGATGGCATAACTTACCAAATTGTTCACCGCCGGACTGCTGAAAATCACAAATTTAATTAAACATTGCACATAATGCAAATAATCTGGTACAGTATTCTTGTCTGCAGAAATACAAAGAAGTCTCATCGGCTGTGAGAACCGTACCATAAGTCTTCGGAGACACCGAAGACACTGATTCGCGCGATGTTGCAGATGTCTGTATTCCAGTGGAACGAGGTGATTTTGTATCACTCACTGCATCAAGAACAATGCAAAACGTCACGTATTCTGTGCATAGTTTGGAAACAAAAACATAAATTTACGGTAAATACCAAAACACAGCCGTGCTGCCGGCAAAATGTACAATGCCTGAGTGGCACGCGAGGAAGCGACTGTATTTAGCCTACCTGTCGGAGAAGTGGGGACGACGCAGTTTCGTTCATCAGACATATCATCACAGTCATTGTCTCCATCACAGAGCCACCTGCATGGGATTCTGAGGCCGTTTGGGCACTGGAAGTAGCCAGTGGGACATGACGGACCTGCAGTCAACGTAGTTGAGATCATTACTGTCTAAGTAAGTAAGTAAGTAAGTAAGTGACTAATATCGTCAAGAATTGATGCCAGCAGTTTACGGAATTTATGCAAGTAGTTTTAAAATAAATTTATTTAATCATTTATTGTATGTATTACATCAATTATACTTATCCGGTATAAGGCAACGCTAGTATGCGTTTCGTCGAATATTCAGTTTGCTGCAACTGCCCCAGACGTTGCTTCTCCCCTTTTGGGACCGGTACCACCAAGGGCCCCCAATATGCAAAAAAGCCCTCAAAAATCACAATTTCATACACTTAATGCCCAATCAAGGGGTGACCCTTAAACTGGCACCAGTATGACTGTATGAGACTTGCAATTAGTGGTTAATAGTAACCTGGATGATGTCTTGTACAGTTTCAATATGTTGCAACGAAATTTTCAGAAATCGCCGTTTTTATCCACCTCACTCTCATTTGAGGGCCCGCTCGGACTGACCTTATGGGAACTGCCATTAGAAATTTGGTAGTATAGTGACTGCTGCCAGCGACTTTGATTGCGAACAGAACATAATATATTATGTGCCAAATGAAGTAAAACAATAATAACGAAAAATAGAAAATATAAATGGCGGGCTACCAGAAGGGCAAACTGCCCATCGAAGCTGGCCGCCTTAGATGCTCCAAAGTGTTGTGGTATAGCTGACGCACACACTCGGTATTACAGTGTTTCATTTTCACAACGTATTCTCCGCATAAATTGATAACATGTATTTAATTTAAATACAAATATACACTGTGTCCAAAAACACGTGACTTCGTTTTCAACGATAAGTTAAAGTATAAAACTGTCCGTTTGCAAAGATTTTGGCACACCTATATTCTGGGTAATAAGTGTGCCAAAAATCTTTGTTAACGGACAGTATTCTAGTTAATCTTGTCATCATCATCAAAAATGTGTTCACATGATTTGGAACACCGTGCGTTGCCTCGCTGCCGACAAGTGTCCGAATGGCACGTGGTGAAGTGTCGATACTTACTTGGTGGAAAAGTGCCGCAGTTTCGTTCGTCAGACTTATCACCACAATCATTGCGTCTATCACAGATCCATCTGGATGGGATGCAACGGCCGTTGTCGCACTGGAACCAGCCTGATTGACACGACGGAACTGCAATCAATGTACATTGTCATTACGGTCGTTAATATTGGTCAAACGTCGTCTGGAATAATGATTCCAGTTGCTTGTATTCCAGTCCCAGATATACTCTGATAACATTATCAACAACTGCAAGATGATTAGCCTTTATGTACCCGATCGACGTAGCGACGAATGCAACTTTTAGTTAAATACAATGTAAAAGTAAAATATGTTTTCGTCGCTACGCTCTCGACTACATTGTTGCCTGAAAGTTATCAGTATGTAATTTTTTTTCGGTTTTGATTTTGACTTTATCGCCACCATCGCCATGTCGTGCTGCGTCGGCATGCCAAATTTCATCCAAATCGGACCGTCATTGACAGAGTTATGATGTCATATCGATTTTCAAGATGGCGACCGCATCGGCGCAATTTTACTTCGGGTTTTGGATTGGGTGACGTCGCTGTCTTCAGAAGGTCAAAGTCAATCAATCAAATTTCGTCACGACAACTGAATCCATGACGGAGATATAACAACTTCCGGTTCGGAAAACAAACGTCCGTCATGTTGGAATTGTTTTTTTCCGGAATTGATTTCAACACGACAACCGTCATTGGCATTTCATTCCGCAACAGAGTACCAAATTAAATCAAAATTGGTCCACCTACAGTGCAACTAAGATGACATAAATTTTCAAGAAGGCGGCCTCAGCGGTGCAATAACTACTTCCGCCTCCATTCGTGGTACTTAAAACGGTGAATGATCTTATGTTCACCGGTCAAATGTCGGCGTGTTAGCGCTGCAGCTATTACGCGCTATAACGTAGCTGCTGCTATGTTGTCGCGCGTAAAAACTGTAAAAGTAAAACAGAAATTCACTGACTGCCTGTTGCAGTTGTACTGGTTGCGGCCCTTGTCGTAGTCGCTGCGACACCTGAGCTGGTTGTACTCGTGTCTGCAAAAAAAATTCATGTTATTTATTTAAAGGCACGCTGGATTACGATACAAAGCATTCCCGTGACAACTCATCACAGAAACGGTTACGGATATCACTTTTTATTATACGGCACAATATTTAGACAACAATTTACGCGCATTGTCTACCAGAAAGATTTGTAGCTGCCTTTCAATGTATTTGCAACCTCTCCAATTTTGCTACGTCATCAGCGAGGGAGACTCAACTAACAAACATTTCATTCATACATCAGACACGTAGCTGAGACTAGACGTCCCGTCCCTCGTGTAGCCTAGATCGATAAAGATTAATATTATTTCCCCCAAATTCTTGAATTTTCGTTGGCTGTTTATGGGATTGGCGTGACAGCCACATCGTCAATAATACAGTACTAGGCCTAGTTCCGAGTGGTTAATATTGGAAACTGAAGAGAAAGGATCGTATACAATCAGCGAATTTTTTATCTTGCAACATTTTTGTTCTACAGTGCAGATACTTTGTACGTGGCACATACTACTTACTACCTTGTAACAGATTCCTACCTGCTGAAAGATAACAAATGTACATTGGCTTCAGCAACTGACCAGGAGTTTTCGGCGATGCCGACGTAACAGATTGGAGTGATATTGGAGGTGTTCTTGTTGTCGGAGAAAAAGGAGGTGTTGCTGTAGCGTCCACTGCAACAGAAACAATGCAATAAGTTAGCTTTCTTCTCGTTTCACTCACATGATTTTGATTACAGTATCACTCAGCTACAAAATTCTCTGAAACTGATGTCTTCTGCATCACTTCTAATCAATAACGAGTACTGCTCATCACATGTACGGTCAAGATCACACATTTAACTAAACATTGCACACAACATAAAATCATAAAATCATCTGGCAAAACATTCTCGTCTGCTAAAAATAATTCTTGTCTGCTGAAATACGACAAAAGCTACAGCAGCTATACGAACTGTACCAGACATTTTAACAGAAACCGAAGTAATCCATGCGCGTGGTGTGAAAGATGTCTGTATTCTAGTGGTCTACCCCTAGATGGTGTTGAACCGCTCTCACCTATAACTTTTTGTTTCAATCCCCGGTTTTGCATTAGAATATCATTCATCTACAAATTGTTCTACGACTGATGTCTTCGTACTTTGTCATAACTAAATCTCAACTCTTCTGGAACTGAATCTCTTCTTCAAACTGCAGGTTGCCAATATACGCGTAATACGAACGGAAATGTAAATACAATTTCTGCATGACACATCACTAAACTAAACATGTTTATTTGCTCAAAGATGATAAAATATACGTTGGCTTTAGCAACAGTACCAGGAGTTTTCGGAGATGCCGTTGTAGCAGATTCGCGTGATGTTGGAGGTATTCGTGTTCTCGGGGATAAAGGAGGTGATGTTGTGCCGCTCACTGCAACAGAAACAAAGCAATACATAACTTTTCATCTCCCTTCACTAACCCGATTTTGATTACAATATCACTCAGCTACAAAAGATAATATAAGAACTTAGTTATCGCAAACAGATCGCGCGTAAGCTGCGCAGACAATACGTTGAGGACATCTATAGGCCTAAATATTACACCGTGACTTCGAAATCTAGGTCAAGGGTCACTCAAGGTCACTGGAAACGGAACAATTGGATAGATCATACACGACTTACTATTAGTCGAGTTATTTGACGTTGAATATCATCGTGACCTTGAAATGTGGGTTAGAGGTCAGTATCGTATCCTGAACATTACCTGGTCGGAGTGTGTAACGAATTTCGAAGTCCGTCGGCGTACTGGCCAGCCACTGCTATCAGATACTGTGCGGATCAGACGCCTGAAGTTGTTTGGCCACGTGGCCCGG
>Ga0209339_1001459_pt1 | contig 10201 bp, 6 predicted proteins | sample OlaalgELextract3_FD_187376 | JGI IMG/M metagenome (GOLD analysis project Ga0209339, IMG submission 187376) | Olavius algarvensis symbiont microbial communities from Tuscany, Italy - Type A ELBA extract 3 (SPAdes) (version 2) | ecosystem: Host-associated > Annelida > Digestive system >...
CAACTCAGCCTTTCATCCTTTCGGGGTCGATAAATGAGGAGTAAGCTGCAACTTGATGTTGTCACCACAGATCCGTGGAGGCGCCATCTGGTGAATGCGAACGAAGGCTAAAGGCAGGCATGGTGTGATCCATGTCTGAGCGCCTTGAGGACGAGTTACTTACCTTTTACCTTTTTTTGTCTTTGACAGAATACACGAACGTGACAGACAAACACCGCATGACGGCATAGGCCATACTTATGCATAGCATCGTGCAGCAGAAACTCATTGCCCGTAATTTTGATGATACATATATGACAGCAGTGTGGGTTGGTGCTGTATAATTTATTTAGTTTACGTGGGACAGTTATGCTGCTTGGCATCAAATGGTACCAGTTTGTTCGGAACGATGATGTACAGAGGCTAATGAAGCGACCCAAATTCACTGCAATACTCCAGTCGCACCGACCTACCCTGTTTGGGCATAGTATGTGCATGGACGATAACGCTGATGCCAGGGGGATCCTGGTAGCCTCCCCTCCGGCGGACTGGAGAAGACAACCAGGTCGTCCTCACATCATGTTGATCAGCACCGTCCAACAGGATCTGAAACAACACCACCTTACGCTTCCTAAAGCAGCATATTTGGCTCAGAACCGCCCTCTTTGGAGGATGACGTCGACGTATGGCTCTACACAATATTAGAGTTGCATGCCAGAAACGACGACGACGGACAGTTAGTTACATTGATACAGTATGTGTCTAAACAGAGATCGTGTGCAGTCAGTCGTCTACGCAGCGGAATCAAAACAGTTGCTGTCTGGTGGTGATGACGCGGTTGTTATGTTCTGGAACGTTGATGTCAAACGTGAAGAGGTGTGTAATGCAACTCTGTTTTTACTCCACTTTTTACTCCACTGTGACCAAAGGTCAGCAGAGCTGATAGGTTGTCTCAGTCAGTAAGTCTTTGTCTCGGTGAGCCGTCTTCTGTCAACTTTTACTAAAATTGCTTGTTCTCTGTCACGTTGTCTTATTTCTGTAAAACTTGGTAAAAGTGATGTCATTGTCAGTGTCAATAATAGATTTATATAGCGCAGAATCATGAAGCATCTCTACTGCACTGTGTGTGCTGAGTGGTAACAATGAAATAGGTTCGTTTTCAGCAATTGTCTGAAGCTGTTGTTGGCGAGCGCCGGGTCATGGAGACTGTCCGGTAGCGAGTTCCAGACCGTCGGACCTACAGCAGAGAAGGCCTGACGACCGAAAGTGCTGAGCCGGTAACTTGGTGCAGTCAGGTGATGTCGAATAGCTGACCGTAAATGACGTCGGCTGGGAATGTCTGAGACTGGTGTACAGCAGTCGACCAGGTACTCTGGGGCCTTGTTCTGCAGACAGCGGTGCACAGTGACTCCCAGTTTGTTGTGAATACATTCTGGGACGTCGAGCCAGTGCAATCCCTGCATGCAGCAAGTGTGACAAGCTGTGGTGTGTGTGCCAGTGACGAGATGTGCTGCAGCATTCAGTACACACTGCAGCTTGTCAGTAATGTATCTTGGTGATTTGGCAAAAACGGCGTTACAATAGTTCACACACGACATGACGAAGGCATGGATGAGCGTCTTGGATTCTGTGTCTAGGGATCGTGACTCGTCGAAGTTGGCACAGCCAATAAAAGCCGGATGAGCAGACATTAGCCGCGTGCGTGTCCAAAGAGAGATCAGACGAAATTATCACTCCTAGAACACGGACGTGGTCACTTGCAGAGATAACCTCTGTGCCAAACTGACAGACCACTGCTGCCAAGCTAAGCCTCAGCACTGTACCTCGACCCAGCCCAGAGTAATTCGGTCTTTTCTGAATTCAACTTGAGGCAGTTGGCGGCCATCCAGTGATACGTTGGCAAGTGGCTATAAAGTTACAGAGTGGATTTTGAGTGTCTGCATAAATTATGTTAATTAGGTCAAAGGGGCACACAGAACACAACGGAACTATTTCAGCCGAGAGGCTGCAGTTAAATGTATCTAACATGAATAGTTCTGTTGTCATATACGTTACTGATTTACAAACACCAACAATATACTTCCACTGATATCTAGCAGTTTAACAATTGCTTTTATCTGTCATAGTTTCTGTACACTAAGTTAACACATATTTTTGTCATTTTATTCTCTAATTGTTATTGTTTATGTGCAGACACCGGAATGGGCTGAATCTGACAAGTGTCAGAAGTGTGGCACTCCGTTCTTCTGGAACGTGCGTAGCATGTGGACACTGAAAACAGTCGGAGTACGGCAGGTATTATTGCACTTGATCTGCCACACAGTCTGCAGTCCGACTTGTCTTGCTACACGCAGACAACTGTTGTAACGGACATTTTCTAGGTTTTTCTATGTTAGCTGATTGCCCCGTTATGGGTTGAGTTTCAGGCTAGATGCCCTTCTGTACTCCCAATGAACAGTGTCTGAGTACTGAAGGCAAAAACGTTTTGTTGCACTTGTATCACATACTTATATTGATTATTGCTCATTGTCATTATTATGATGTTTTGACATGTTTTGTATCTCCCGTGTTTCTTTTTGTGTCGCTGTGTGTGTTTCCATTTTTTGATGTTTTGTGGTTTTGTGTATGGTCAAATAAAAACAGTGAGATAATTCATATTGCCTTTAGCAGTATGATATTGCTATTGCATTCAACAGTATGACGTCATTTTATTTCATTCTTTGAATCTTTTTACAGATAAATGTCATATGAAGGAGTTTCTATTTTGGGCTGGTAACGGTTAATATCTTTAATTTCTCGAGGTCTGTGTGGGTCCCGGGGCCATTATAGAATAGGCACAATCTGTTTCCTTGCCGGATGGCATAAAAGGTGACCTGAACTAGAGCTAGTTTGGTTTCGTTAGATTGTTGTTTGGGTTTTTGTTTTGTGTATTATTTTAGTTAGTTTAGTTTGTCTGGACTACTTTGCCAAGCAGTTCACAGATCAATTAGATGATAGGTTATTCAGTTGCAATTGTCTCATTTTTTCCACGATTAATTACGATCAAATTATGTAAGCGCGATTAATCATTAATCACATTAATCATGACATTAATGTGACTGATCTGCAGCTGTACTGTTTAATTAATCAAATTTCTGGTAAAAGATGTGGTAAAGACCTGCTTGCAATTATTGTAATTTATTAAATTGGAGAAATTTGTTATACGATACGATATTAAGTATTTAACGTGCAGCCAGCTTAGTCCACCACACGCGTGCAATATAACTCGACTGTACTTTTCCAGTTCAATAGAACAAATGTTACCGATGCAGAGACACGGTTTTTGCATACACATTTAATTGGTGAAATGTTTCTGTGACTCGTGCTGAGAAAATATGTTTCTGTGACTCTCATGCTGAGAAAATAGTTAGCATCTTGATGTACTATTAATCATAAAATTTTGTTTGCTGAATATATTGACGCAATGAACAGACTTTGCTTGATTTAGCTCTCTATCTTTTGAGCACCTCTCAATCTTCAGTCTTCATGGTGCTATATACATACAAATACACCGTGTCTCAAAAAAAAAACTGTGCAATTTTGTTTCTGTCATAACTTCGTCATATTTCCACAAATTTTTAATAGGTTTTGGTAGGTAGATGGCAAAATGGCTGTAATTGTATGCGATAAAATATACATTTTCCACCCAACCTGACCCATGTCACTACACTACCTTGTTGAACACGGATGTTCTAAAGTTTTACCTGACACTGGATCTATCACAGTTACATTGCTTACATTTGGTGTCAAAGTGAAGATGGCATAGTGACAAATTTCTTGCTGCCAGACATGCAAAGGTTGTCCAGAGACGATTTTTTTGTGTTTCAACATGATGGCACCCCGGTGCATCGAGCATGTGACACTGTCGCTTTTCTGGAGTGAGAGAGACATGTCGTTGTCTAAATGCTTGTGTCCGTGTACAGTACACGGTGCACATTTCGAGTACGCAGTCTGACAATATTGAGCCGATCTGTCATGACAACTAATAACTCTGCTAAATAAACCATATTTTAGTTTACTGTGTGCTAATTCAGTCATCAGGTAGTTTGTTGCAAATGATACATTTCAATGTTATGTAAGAATTTAGAACATCGGAGTTTCACAAGGTAGGGTAGTGAAGTGGGTCAGGTAAGGTGGAAAACATTATACAGCATACAATTTCAGTCATTTTGCCACCTACCTACCAAAACTTATTAAATTTAGTGGAAATTTGATGAAGTTCTGACAGAAACAAAAATGCACATTTTTTTAGACACGGAGTATAGTAAATTTTTTTGGTTACATCCTTTTTTTTACCTTATAGTGAGCTGAGCCTGGTGGGTTGGCCCTTGACTTAGCCATTGTCCTTCAGTGCTATGACACTGTTGGTTGGGTCATATGACTCGTAAAATCGTCTCCGAAATGACCTATAATGTGTTGAATGGGACGTTAAACCCTACTGTACTATACCATACTCGATACTATACTGACAGACTCGATGATCAACTGTGTGTGCAGCACCACTGTCGACGGTGTGGTCGTGCGTTCTGTGCTCATTGCAGTCAGCGAAGTCGACCTCTGCCACGACTCGGCTACGAGTTTGAAGTCCGTGTGTGTGACGCTTGTGATGCTGATGTCGCTGTTGCTGATGATGAGTATGTACTTCATTAATAATTCCTCCCAGAAAAAATCTTGTTTGATTTTACCGTCACATAAGTTCAGCTGGCAGTATATCAGTGTGGCCAATACTTACATTTTGCCGCGATACTACGATTTTTGCCGCGCGATGCTATGCACAAGAACAGCTATAGCCGTCGCGTGGTGTCTGTCCGTCCGTCTGTCACGTTCGTGGATCATGTCAAAACGAATAAACATATATTCGAAATTTTTTCACCATTGGGTAGCCACACCATTCTAGTTTTTCGGTACCAAACGGGGTGGCGATATTCCGACGGGAACCCCCCTAACGGGGGCGTCGAATGCAGGTGGGGTATAGGCACAAACCGCGATTCTGGTCTAATAGCTGGCTGTGGAAGATTGCTGGACGTGCGAAGTGCCAAAAACATTTACCGACGACGAAGCTGTGTATATGACACAGTCGGCCACGCACCACTGGCTATCGATCGATTGCTGGACGTGCGAACTACGAAGTGACGGAAACAGTTACCTACGACTGTGTAGTGTAGATCGCACAGTCCGCGACGCACCAGCAAATGTTTGTTTGTGACGGCCTGCAACATGGACGAATACGCCGAAGAGAACAGAAAAGAAATTAATTGTACGCAGTGGTATATCTGAAGCCGAAACATCTAATAATAAAAGACTGCGACGTTTTGTATTGAAGCTATACAGACACGAAGCATCATGCGGCCTCTTTGCGACAGCAGATCTTCTTGTTATACCAATTAGTAGAAGTGGTCTGCACTACCATGACATGAAACGATCAGCTTTGGGAGTCACGAGGTCAAAGGACAAGGCCGATGACAGAGTTGGAGGCCTGGCAGAGGCATCATTCTTGACCTTTTTGAGTTGAGGAGGTTTTCTACTTATTATAATATTCCTGCTACAAACTAAGCAAAAAGTGATTCTGCATGTACAACATTTTTCAGATGCAGTGGACAAATTTGCAACCACTTTACGACAGATTTCCTCAGAATTGGGTGTACTAAAAATTATTGAAATCATTACATCTTTTGATGGAATTGTTAAAAGGGGGTTATTGAGATACACTGCATAAATCTGACTCGATGAATGATGCTTTGCTGTGGTTGATAGGCAAGAGCCGCTGGCATCTGTTCATGATGTCCGTCACAAGGTCGTTTCCATGGATCTTGATGAGAGACGGAAGCTGCTAATCACTGTCGGCCGTGACAGGATTGTCAAGGTACGATTGTTAGTTGTTAAGTGCCATTAATTACTGGTTGTCGCGCGTCAGCATAGCAATGCTTATATTGATATAGCAATTCTGTCCGTCTTTTTGTCTGTCACATTCTGGTGTTCTGTCTAAACAGCTTAACATATAATCATACTTTCTTCAGCATATGGCAGCCTAATTACGGTATTCTAGTTTTCCCAGTACTAAATAACTTAGCAAAATTCCAGTGGGGTCACCCCTGTGGGGGTGCTAAATACAGGTGGGGTATAAAAATATCACAGTTTTTGACCAGTAACAGGCTGTATCTCACAAACAATACAAGATAGTGACATAGTTACTATGGAATGCTAACAGGAACTCATATGCGATCTATCAAATGGTGCCATTTCCAATGACCTTGAGTGACCCATAACCTAGATTTCAAGGTCATGGAGTTACTATACACTGTCTCAAAAAAGTATACCCCTTGACGTTTGATAACTTTGACAAATGTGGACCGATTTTCAAAATTCTTTCACCAAGTGATTCGTCAGAAGATTCTCTATGTACACACTGTAAAAATTTTTACCACACCTGCAATATGTTGCTACACTACCTTGTGAAAGTTGAAAATCCAAAAAGTTAGCTGATGTTCACATTCAACATGACAACTACTATGTTTAACTATAATTTAATGTGAGATCTCACGTAACCTGCCACAGAAATATCGCACTAATGATTTTACTTAAATATGTGTACAACATACGAAGTATAGCCTAGACAGAATGAAGATGGTGCGAAGATAATCATGGTGAAAAGAATCACCATGATGCAACAATGTTCAACTGAACAACGTTTAACTGTTGATACGAGAAGTCGTCTGACAAACTTAAAAATGTTAGTCAGTCACTCAGTGTCAACAGTCTTGAGACAGTCTGTTCAACTGCTGTTAAATGTTAAACCAAGTCCTCAAAGTGTCCTAAGGAACATGTCAACAGTTTGTTGAGGATGCTGTCAAATTCAGCTACATTTTTGGATTTTCAATTTTCACAAGGTAGTGTTGCAACACATTGCAGATGTGGTGGAAATCTTTGTGGTCTATACATAGAGAAATTTACTACAAATCAATTGGCGAAAGAATTTTGAAAATCGGTCCGCATTTGCCAAAGTTATTATCAGAGATCAAGGGGTATACTCACACTCACAGACTTTGTACTTGCATAGCAAAACTCTACTCATTTAAAGTATTGACTGACATTTTCATTGTTATTTGTGTATGTTGCACAGATATGGGATGTGAGCAGTCTGCTCTGCTGAATGTCGCTTGCTGTGTTTCCTCTCAAGAAACTGTTGCCAATTTGTTACGGATTTCAGTTTTTGTCATGTGCTGAGTTTGTGCGAAAATAAGAAGGCCAAATTAAAGCGGCATGGGTAAACACTACATCGGCCATGTCAGCTGGCCGACAGGGTCCCTGTCGGCCAGTTATCAAAAAAAATTGCTTGCCTCATGGATCGGTTAGGATCAGGACCCCATCTCATGAGTCGGTTAGGGTTAGGACCCCGTTTCGTGGGTCGGATAGGGTTAGGACCTTGCCTCGTGAGTTAGTTGGGTTTACACCCTGCCTCGTGGGTTGGATAGGGTCAGCAGTGCGGATTAGTGCCAGTTTTCAAATAGCCCGCGTCGTGGGTCGGTTAGGGTCAGGACAGGGCCGATGTAGTGTTTACCCACACCCCAATTAAAGTGTTCCATTAACGGAGGCATTGAATGATAAGACTGGCACATCAAGATTTGATTAACTCACTTGAAGTGACTTGCATGGAAATATGTTTGCCGTCTCTGCAGCTATAAGTCAATTTAGCAGATTTCTGCACGAGATCTGCTATAGCCACTGTTGACATTGGCAGTAAAGTAAAGATTGTTATTAGGCAGTATGTTATCTCAGACGTCCACATCTGCCTTCATAGCTGTCGCTGCAACTTTATAATTTACAAGTAATTTACTTATTTGTAATCAATTAGTGAAGTTTCCTTCTGAAGATAGATCAAAATGTTAAATTGTGTATGTTTATCAGTGTATGCGTTGTCATGCTGGGCATTCTGGAATTTGTCCTGTTATATACTTTGTTTTTCAATGTCTTTTGTGTGAAACTGTTGCAGAGTAAGCGAGTATTTCATCTGACAGTGTTTGCCGTATGACGTTGTCTAGTCCAACAAGTGTATCATTTATTACTCGAGAGTTTGTAGATAAATTTATCTTATTTCTTATTTGTCTGTACATTTCTGTTAGCAGCTTAATATTTAATTGTTTACGTACAGTTTGTTAAGTTGTTTGTCCACGTTTCTGCACGTCTCGAATATCGACGAGACAAAAACTGTCCGAGCAGTGTATATTTGCTGTCAGTTGACTGTCCAAAGACATGGTGGGAACACAGCGAGCTGTCTTCTTATACCTGCAGGTGACTAGAAACATTGCCGCCTAGAACGTCACATGACAGATGACCAAGACATGATCTGACTAACATCAAAAAGAAAGGACACGGTAAATGTCAGGATTGTTTTGTACCAATCAGTGAAGGGGATGAGGAGGTCGCTCGGAGTGTTCTGTGTTTTTGGATGCTGCCGGTGAGAGTGGCTGCATTGTATGTAAATCTGTTGTCTGAGTTCACGTACTAGTATGAATCTCGGTCTGTTCACAGAAAGTGTTATGTTCTCTGGTTTTTGTGTTTTTAGCCAAATGTTACTATGTTACATTTGGCTATTGACATCGTAGTTCCATCTGTCGTCTGTGGTCTTGTAATATTTTTGCACCATATTGTAGTGCAGCCATCTGGCTCCTTTGTGACGAAAACAGCACGATAATGTTTGCACACGTTTTACTCATGGGGGTTATTTTGTACATGGGAGTATGAAATATCAAAAATCTATTGAATGAAGCCATTTTCAGTATAACCTTGAATAACCTTGACAGATGACAGATGGAGCTTTGGTTGCTAATATCTCAAAAATGATGCCATTTATGGCTATAATCAGAGTTATCGCAGTGACAGACACACAGACCCACATTGCATAAACAGACACTACCGAAAACATACCATCTTCACTATGCTATCTCTGCACACATAATAAAAATGTACTTCCTTTTGGAATTTAAAATCATCACCTTTGAAGGTTTCTTGTTCTCTATTCTTATAAGTAATTATGCACTAGGGAATTGTTAAAAGCTTATTAATTGTTAATGGACATTTTCATACGAATATTCTGCAAACATCTTTCATATGTATTGTGTGTTATTACAGCTGGTTCTCAGCCTTAACGTCACATTGAATTCGTCTATACACACTGTGTTCTGAAAGAAACACACCCACTTATGTTTTCTTGCATAACTCTTAGGAAAAGTAACCAATTTGGATGAAAATTTCAGACAAAATAGATAATAAAATGTTGATTCTAACAGCATAAAAATAATGTGTATTCTTCTTAAACATTCTTTGAAATAGTGATGTAAGCCCTATGTCAGTAAAAGTGCCATTACAGCAATAAGATTTGCCGCTGGAGATCACATTATTATTAAATGCTCGTGAATAAATAAAAAGTGTGAAGCAAACCACTTTCTGAAGATGTTTCTTGACGGAGGATAGAGTTTTAATGGTTTAAAACATTTAACGGAGAATGTCACAGCATGTGGCATCATTGACTTGTGTTCGGGTTGTGGTCGACCACATAATGCCCACCCCACTGCAAAGATCAACAAAGTTAAAGATCTTGCATTGATATTTTGATCAGCGTAACATCTTGAGCAAGCGTTTTTCTACGTATTTTTTTCGCTTATATCCATTTAATGAGATGTTTGTCGTCAATGATAAGTCTGATTGCTGTAACAACACTTTTACTGACGTCTGGCTTACATCGCTGCTGGCAAAGAATATTTAAGAAGAATACAAATTATTTTTATGCTGTTAGAATCAGCATTTTATTAGCTATTTTGTCTGAAATTTTCATTCAAATTTGTTACTTTTTCTAAGAGTTATGCAAGAAAACGTAAGTGGGTGTTTTTTTTCTGAACACAGTTTATACACTATGTCCACAAAAAAACTAACCCTATGCGTTCATGATAAAATAGCTACATCTCGACCGATTTAAACAAAATTTGCTAGAAATAATGATGAATAATTTTGGAAATTGACAGAGTTATTAATTGACAAATTTTTCCTACCGAAAACCCCAATTTTCAGCATTGCTAGAGCAGTAAGGCAGAAGCAGAGCTACTGGGCAAGGAAACTCATTGCTGAATTTCCCAACAAAACCTGGACTTTATCTGGCATTGAAAATCGAGTCCACAGGCTCACTGAA
>Ga0209339_1001460_pt1 | contig 10197 bp, 8 predicted proteins | sample OlaalgELextract3_FD_187376 | JGI IMG/M metagenome (GOLD analysis project Ga0209339, IMG submission 187376) | Olavius algarvensis symbiont microbial communities from Tuscany, Italy - Type A ELBA extract 3 (SPAdes) (version 2) | ecosystem: Host-associated > Annelida > Digestive system >...
GGCAGTGACTGTCCTTCAACGCAAAGCTAGCATGCAACAAATAGGCCTTCCTATTAGTGCCAGCAATTAAATTAGATAACGAAAATATTGGTGGGCATTGTACACCTTTACAGACGGTCATAGGCTGTCGGTAAGCTGTACGCCCCTCCATCTCTGTTCACGCAGTTGGGTTCTTTCCGGATCCAGATCGACTGCTTGACCTGCCTGGTTTTCCAATGTCTTTCTCTTTCCAAAATTATGGCACCTGACCAATTTATGACATGATTTTCTTTCGATACATGATCTGTTATGGCCGACTTGTTCATTTCTGCTGCCCTACTCTTTCGGTCTGACCGTGTGAGCGTTCTGTTGCTAATCGATTCTACTTTTCTGTGTTCCTCTTGTTTCTTCTCGTAATTTCTGCCAGTCTCTCCAATATATGTACAGTCGCAGTTGTGGCATGAAAGCCTGTACACACATTCTCCAGTTTGCTTTACTGTGCGTTGATCGTTTGGGTGGACTAGCAGCTGTCTTAGTGTCCTGTAGGGCTTCATGGCCGTATTTATTCCATGTTTTTTTTATTCTTTCTTCGTGTTTATATGACAACAACTCTGCGAATATGACAGTTTAAATAAATTTTCCACGGTAGAAAGTCGTGCAGACAGCTACGCTCTCTGAAGGGCGAATGCTACTACGTTACGTTCGCCTAATGTCATCGCAAGTCCGTCTGTCTGTCTGTCGTCTGTAACGTTGTTGCACTCAGACAGCTGAACTTTTCGGCATTTTTTTTGCACCGTCTAATAGCTTAGGGACCTGGCAGTTTGTATTAAAATTTTGGGGAAAAATTCGAAGTGGTTCTAGGTGATCGTGCAAGTTAAATGGAAGGGTATATGAAAATTTGGCGTTTTTCCATCAATATCTCGCTTTATTTCGAAAACGCTACGATACGAACTTAGAATGGAAGACGAATAGGAATTCGTACGCGATCTATGGAATGGTGCCACTTCTAATGACCTTGAGTGGCCCCTCGCCTAGATTTCAAGGTTATGATATTAGCTGGAAGATCGTACAAAATAGAGCTATACCTACACTGCAGGCAACCAATATGAAGTCATACATGCACGATCTATTAATAGGCGCCATTTTCAATGATCCTGAACGACTCCTGACCCACATTTCACGGTCACGCCAATATTCGACGCTGAATATGTCGTTAACGGTAGATAGACACACACGATTTAAGCCTACAATGTATAACTAGTAGGACCTTACACATCGGTGTAATTTAGAATAACCTTGAACGATCTTGAGTGACTTAGCATGTTTTAGTTCATAAGCGAACGGTACTTGCTTACGACCAATAAATCAACGTATGGTATTTGTAATCCAGGTAAATCAGTACTACTAGGGTTGCTAACCAAAACAGCAGCTTATGCTTCCCCTGTCTATTGCATGCAATCGAGGCCTGCACGTCCAGTGCATAAAACTCAAGAATAATAATTGGAAGTTACAATGAATAGGACACTGATGAAACTTTTTCGAACGATTTTACCTGATGTTATCAAAGAGTGCCGTTGCTTCTTTGGTATAACTGATACAAAGCTGTTAATTGCCAAACGTAAAATGAAATTTCTACGTAACAAGAAATACGTTCTGTCGAACTCGGAGTCTATCCAATGCAACTTTTTCATTTTTGATCACGTGACGTTAATCCAGTTCAAAATCTGCTGCTGCGTACAAAATTTCATCGAAATCGGATGATTTTTCGCGGAGATATGGTGATATAACAATTTTTAAAATGTCTGCCGTCCGCCATCTTGGAATTGTTTTACCACCATACGAGACCACCCACGAAGTCTCTGTTGCTGGCCGCAGCTGCCTGTCAAATTTCATGTCAATGTGACACACAGATTTGAAGATATAGCTATTTGAATTTTTCGCATATTTGGCTTGAAATGCCTATTCACTCCCCCAAAATGGAGGTCTTGGGGGACTTTGGACCCCTAAATGTGATTATTCATCATCGAGACCCCCAAAAGGCACATCCTTGCGTAAATACGCGTCTTTTAAGCAATCAACGATAAAAATCAGTTGAGGGGTCTGACCTGTACGCGAGTAGACAGAAAGTGACGGACACACACAGACAGACACAGGTAAATTTATATTCTGCCCATGCATAGCATTGGACAGACAAATATTGTAATTCAGAAAATGGTCTGTGTAAACTGTTTGCAGACTGTCAATCCGGAATGCATTTGTTGGTCATATGAGTATTAACATTTGCGCATAATCATTTTGTTTGTTTGTTTGCTTGCTTCTTTGTTTTCATTGTCTGCTGCCGTATTATTGGCGAATAGAGTTGCTTAAAACAAGCAACAAAGTAATATACCGGTATTTTATTTCTGTACTGTATATTATCGCCATTTTTTAGTTTCGCGGTTACGGTAATTTGGTAATGTCGCAAGCTTTCATTTGAGTTTATTTATGGCATTCTAGGCCTTTAATAAAATTGTATTTTGCACGTGTTATTTATGTACTAACGTTGTAAGCTTATGTTGGATTTAACGTTTTTTTATTATTTTGCATTTTGTATTTTTTACTTTTTACATTTTTAAAAATTATTTTCTCAGTATATTGTGTGTATATTTTCATGGGCTCTCAGGCACTTGCTATTGAAATAAAGCGAAGTGAAGTGAATTTATGGAACTACCGTTTATGGACAAGAAACTCAACAGTAAGTAAGTAAGAGTATTTATAAGGCGCAATAATCGAAAAAGTCACGATGCACCGAAAAAAGTTGCGATTCGCTGATGAGATAGGCGAACGTCACGGGGAACTGAATATAGGGGTAGTATAGTTTTACAACGATGGCGTGGTTCTGGCGGTAATTGGAATTTCAGCGTAACGTTCGCGTATCTCATCGACTGATGAATTTCTTGTTAGTTTTTGCGCTCAAGAGTCATACAATGCTGACAGTGTGGCATTGTCTAATTGAGACTAGAAAGTGTTCGGACACTTCGGCACTGATCCCGAAGTGTCTGAAGACAGTTCGGTACCAGTCCTGAAGTGCCTTGGTGCCGAAGTGTCCTGGTACTGAAGTGTCCGTAAAGCGTCGGATCTTGCCTGGCAATGCATTCTGAGAATGCGCTGCTTCGCAAGTTGAATATAAGCGAAGATGCGCCAGTAGGAGACAACGGCGACGACGAACGGTAGCAGCATGCCGACGCCGACGAAGAGGATGGTGTAGTGGTAGCCGGTAGTGCGGTCCCACAGACACTTCTGAGTCTTCGCGTCAAACGCGTGCGACGACCAGCCAAGGTGGTTGGGCGAGTCGAGGGCGAGGCCGGTCAGCCACGTCGACACCACGGCAACGACGGTTCGGCAGCGAGTGAACACTGCATCGTAGATGTCGTGCCAACAGACGTAGACGTAACGGTTGATAGCAATGAGCGCGATGGTGAACAGTGACGCGATACAGCTGATGATGCAGAGGCTGGCCGCAGTTGTACACAACCACCATCGTCCATTCAATAGCTGTTCCTCTCCCATCACTGCACCTTCAATGCCACATCAACGTACTGTCAATCTGTGATTAACAGCGACAAAGTGGATCCAATTATTTCGCCATTCAATGGCAGCTATTTTTCCTCGTGTGTCGTCTCCCCTCATTTGTCCGTTCTCTTCCCAATTTTTATCTACCGCATTTTTTTTACCGCCAATCACCTGTCAGTCTTTTCCCATCCGAATGCGATCGGCCTTATAATTAAATACAGTACAACAGAGTATAGCATCAATGTACAACTACAGATTAAACAAGAGCACTCAGAGAGCGCAAACCTCCGCCGACGCCAAAATTTCAACCGAAAGTGATCCGGAATTCGAATCCGGATTTTCGGATTAATCCGGATCCGGACGTCCGTGGGATCTGCCCCCAAATGTTGTGGATGTATCATCTTGTCGGCGTCAGTCATTTCGCCTAGTATGGTACAAATCGGCCGCTGGTTATATGAGAAATGCTAACAAATGTCCAAAAATCCCCCTTCCGCAATGGTGAAGAAAATGAAAAAGTGATTCGGAATCCACACGCGGATCCATATCACCACCAAAAGTTAATCACTTCTAGATGGTCACCCCTTGTCCATTCCGGCCAAGTTTGGTCGACGTCTGTTTCCGCGTTCGTCAGTTATCCTGTTTACAGAATGACAGACAGAACTATCACATAACCTCCGCCTCGTTGGCGGAGGTAACAAAAAATATGCAGTGCGAGGCATAGCAAGCTAACCCGTTCCGGCATTGTATATAAAGCTTTTGGGACAGACCCACTAGTAGATCCACAGACAGACCTATACAGCGTGCAGCGTGACGCCGACGAAAATAGTACCCGTCCGCAAGTAGTACCAGCGACGGGTAAAATTTCATCACGCATTTTACAGCAACCTACTTGTTGTTAACGAGAAATACCAGAAACTGGCTATGTACAGGGTGGTCCATAAAAATTAAGTCCCACCGTTTTTATCGCGCGTCAGCATACTGACGCGAGATATTGATATAGCAAATCTGTCTGTCCGTCTGTCTGTCCGTCCGTCCGTTACGTTGCGGTACCATATGAAAACGGCTTAACAAATCGTCATAGTTTTTTCACCGTACGGTAGCTCAATCATTCTAGTTTTACCGGCATCAAACATCTTCACGGAATTTCGTGGGGGTTACCCCCTGCGGGGGCGCTAAATACAGGTGGGGTATAAAAATTTTGCGATTTTCTACCAATAAGTCGCTATATCTCGCAAACGATACAACATATCGCCATAGTTACTATGGAAGGCGAATAAGAACTCGTATGCAATTTATCAAATGGTGCCATTTTCAATGACTTTGAACGAAACCCAACTCTGTTTTCAAGGTCACACCACTCTTTGGCGCTAGATATCTGACAAACGGCTATAGATACGGCCATAGTTACTATAGAAGGCGAATAGGAAACCACACCCAAGCTTTTAAATGACACCAATTTCAATGACCTTGAGTGACCTCTAAGCCAGATTTCAAGGTCACGGTATTATTCAACGTCAAATAACTCGCAAATGATACAAGATAGAGCTATAGTTACAATGACGGACTAATAGAAAGTCATTCATGATCTATCGAACCGCGTCATTTTCAATGACCTTGAACGACCCCTAACCCTGTTTTCAAGGTCACACCACTCTTTGGCGCTAAATATCTCACAAACGGCTACAAATACGACCATAGTTACTATAGAAGGCGAATAGGAAACCACACCCAAGCTTTTGAATGGCACCAGTTACAATGACCTTGAGTGACCTCTAAGCCGTATTTCAAGGTCACCGTATTATTCAACGTCAAATAACTGGCAAATGGTACAAGATAGAACTATAGTTGCAATGGCGGACTAATAGAAAGTCGTACATGGTCTATCGAACCGCGCCATTTTCAATAACCTTGACGGACCCCAAACTCAGATTTCAAGGTCGGGCTATTCTTTGACGCTAAATATCTCCAAAATGGCTGCAGATACGGCCATAGTTACTATGGAAGGCAAATAGGAAACTACCCAAGCTTTCAAATGGTACCACTTTCAATGACCTTGAGTGATTTCTAACCCAATTTCAAGGTCACGATAATATTTAACGTCAAATAACTCGACTAATAGTAAGTCGTGTATGATCTGTCCAATGATTCCGTTTCCAGTGACCTTGAGTGACCCTTAAGCTAGATTTCAATGTCACGGTGTAATATTTAGGCCTATGAATGCCCTCAACGTATTGTGTGCGTAGCTGACGCGCGATCTGTTTGCGATAGCTAAGTTCTTGTTTGCTCTTACGTTGTTAATAATGCCATATTCATGTTTGAGGAAACAGTAGTAATTTGTATATATTCATGTAATCACATCGTTTATGTACTGCTTTCTAGTATTAAACATTCTATGACACGCATTAGCAGGAATTGGGATGAGTCAACATTCAGTACAGTTTACATTATTTTTTTATATTTACTCATGATCAAGCACGACGTCATATATAGAATATTTATTTGATTTAATATTTAGTAATAGTTTAAAATATTATGTGCTTGTGTGACACTCAAATTCAACCACAACTAGCTTTACTGGCACATTATGGTACAACTTTTTGAGAAACCATGCAGGGGATTACTTCTTTGGGCCACCCTCTACACTGTCTCAAAAAAACTGAACCATTACGATTAATATGACATAATTTCATGAAATTCCCAACGTTTACTATTATTTTTCGTAATGACAGACCTGTCTTTCAATTCTCAATTGACTACGTTAAAAAGTTTATTAAAATTGGCTTAGAGCCAGCTGCGTAGTTTTCATAACAACAGTAGCGACTTGACGGTCCGTGTCTGAAATAGGATTCTATGCCTACAACGGTATGGTATGGAAAAACTAGAATGGTTTGGCTACGCGAAGGTGAAAAAAATTCGAAGATATGTTTATTCATTTTGACAGAATGTACGAACATGACAGACAGACAGACACCGCATGACGGCATAGGCTAGTGCTTGCATAGCATCGCGCGGAAATCAAGCTGTATGATCGGCTAAAGCGAGTACTAGCTTAGGTAATAAAACACTTGTTGTGTTTTTACGATGCCACTGAAGTGCATTGACTTCGCTCAGCGCAACGCAGCCTGTGTTTACAGAATATGCTATGACAGTTGTGTCTACGCAGTCCTTGTTGCTCTCGGGTATTTTATAGCAGTATAATAAGCCTTTATAGAAACCACGCATAGTTTGACGTCGAGTCATCCGTATATAACCCTCTCTCGCAGGCGCAACAGGCGTTTTAGGCCTACTTTTTTTCGTCACCGACTGATTTTCCTGTCCCAAGTTGTTTCCTGTGCTGTCATTACTCGGGCCCTAATGCAGTACTAATTAAAATCGATGTCTACTGACGCCGACGAAATGCTATTTAGTTAATACGTCAGTACATTTGCCGAATTAGAAAACATCGGATTGGAAATAAGCCTAATTTAATTACATAGCAAGTGCTGCCGGCGTGATGTAGTTAACTCCGAGCGCGTTTATTTTATATTACATACTACAATCCGATGTCCTAAGCTTTACCTGCACCATCGCGATATATACTCGTAAACTGTGTCTCAAAAAACCGGACCCCTATGACTAATATGACACAACTTCACCAGTTCACAACATTTAGGGCCTACTAATTATTTTTTGGTATAGGATACACGTTGTTCGATTCTCAGTAATAAATTGACTACGATAAAAACTTTGCAAAACTAGCAGTTTCCATACTTGACACACAAGAACACCGAATTTTTGGACTGACTTCGAACAACATATTATCGACACAGCAATAAACGAGTAACAAAACGATTGCGGGCCCGTGTCAGGGCCGAAACACTGCACTTCGAACACTTATTGTAACTTTTGACACTGTATTGCACTGCATATTCATTTCGGTAGAAACATTGTTTAAAATATTTAACTTTTCTGTTTATAAGGCATCATCATCTGTGGAATGACGCGTACTTGAGGATTGCTATGGTAACCGCTTCAGCTGCCAGTAGACTAGTGTAAAACAACTGTCTTCTAACATTGAGGTTAAATTAAGAATATTGGAGGACACAGATTATCTCTGACATTTTATTTAAATTAAATAACTTTTTATCAAGTTATGTCAAAATATCTTAGCAAACAATATACACTGTGGGGTATATAAAACGTGGCAGCAAACTTTTGTCAATAACTCTGGCAAATCTTAACCGATTTTGATAAATTTCGCAACTTCCATGACCGGAAATAAATTTGTAACAATATACGTTCATTCACTTACTTATTTATTTTAACAGCGTTTTTATAATGACGTCATAAAAACGTCATTGTTTACTGACGACTACTGACGTGTATGGACAGGAACAGCACGCTGTGGATGAGTATGACGCCATTGATCAGTGGCGACGTCGTCTGTTAGCCTGTGTTGACGCTGAAGGCAGACATTTTGAACATAACGTAGGCCTATAAACTTCCTGTGAGAATTTTACGTCAGTTTTTTTAATGTTTTAATGTAAACGTTTCAGTGCTTACGTGAAAAAAGCGTTGTTTTAATGTTTTGATTTTGCAAGGTAGTGTGCTTACACACGCAAGGTGAAGTGAGACATTTTGGTACGCTGAGATGCGTTATTCATTTCTAGTTAATTTGATGCAAAAATTATCAAAATCGGTCAATATTTGCAAAATCAAAAGTTGTTGCAAAAAGTTTATTGCCATGTTTTTTATGCCCACAGTGTAGACTGAGCTGCCTTTATTAACAAAATATTGCATATTTTAAGTTTTTTTGACTCGTTAATGTTCTCACATATAAACAGAACTGAACGGGAAGTTCTTAAGTTTTCTTCTGAAAGAAGCGGTCGAACGCGTTCAAAGCGACACAACTCAACTCAACTCAACTCAACTGAACTCAACTCGACAGTGTGAACAACAGTTGACTCGGTTTGTAGGTCGTGACGTCATAAACAAAACCACGACTGACTTAGCTGTACGCTGTTCAACTGGGTCAGTTGAGTTGAGTTATGTCGCTATAAACACCCCTTAAGTTTGACGTCAGCCGACAACCGATTCTAAGCACGGGCTGCGGCAACGGAGAAGCCCTGTCGCTATCTTCCGTGTCGTCCATGATACGACTAGGTCGCAGTCGATGAACGACCGCAGAGATGACCGTGAATGAATGTCAAGAGACTGGAGTCTGGAGATAGTCTATAAGCGCGGCCGACGAACATCGTGTGCACCAGCAGGCACAGCTTGTACTGAATTATTTCTCAACTAGAACGGCAGAGACGTTAAATTGTCCACCGCACGCAGCACTGCATCGGAATGCAGTCATTTTCGAACTAATCCCAGCTGTGGACCGTATCTTGCTCCCATAAAAATTTCCTGGTTCAAACGGTTCACGAGTTATCGAATTTTGAGCCACTGAAGCAAATATTTCTATACTCATAATGTTGAATTTTGCTTAAGAGAACGGACCTAGGAATCCCTCAGCGACACAAAATTTCGTTAGAATCACTCAGAGGATTCTGTAACTTGGCCTGCCGGTATTGCATTGCCTCAGCGGTGATGCATATTGATTTCAAACAAGAACTTAGCTATCGCAAACATATCGCGCGTCAGCTACGCACACAATATGCCGAGGGCATCTATGATAACCCCGTGACCTTGAAATATAGGTTAACGCTCACTCAAGGTCACTGGAAACGAAACCATTGAGTAGATCATAATTTTTTATACCACTTACTATTAGACGAGTTATTGGACGTTGAATATTATCGTGACCTTGAAACGAGGGTCAAAGGTCATTCAAGGTCATTGAAATTAGTGCCATTCAAAAGCTTGGCTGCGGTTTCCTATTCGCCTTCTATAGTAACTATGGCCGTATCTGTAGCCGTTTGTGAGATATTCAGTGTCAAAGAATGGCATAACCTTGAAAACCAGTTAGAGGTCGTTCAAGGTCATTGAAAATGGCGCCGTTCGATGGACCATATGCGACTTTCAAATCTATCTGTCTGTCTGTCCGTTACGTTCCTGTATCAGATGAAAATGGCTTAACATATCGTCACAGTTTTTTTTCACCAGAGGTAATAATTCTAGTTTTACCAGCATCGAGGTCACCCTCTGCGGGGGGCCCTAAATACAGGTGGGGTATAGAAATTGCGCGATTTTCTACCAATAAGTCGCTATATCTCGCAAACGATACAAGCTATCGCCATAGTTACTATAGAAGGCGAATAGGAAACCGCATCCAAGCTTTCGCATGGCACCAGCTTCAATGACATTGAGTAACCTCTAATTTCGATTTCAAGGTCACGATATTATTCAACGTCAAATAACGCGAAAATGGCACACGATATAGCTATATTTACAATGGCGGACTAATAGAAAGTCATACATGGTCTATCGAACGGCGCCATTTTAAATGACCTTGAACGACCCCTGACCTGGTTTTCAAAATCATGCCATTCTTTGACACTGAATATCTCGAATATCTCCGGTTGGCGGTTTGGCTTAGTGGTAACACGTTGGCTTTGATCAACGTAGTTGCGCTACGTCAGCCCCGGTTAGTACTCGGATGGGTGACCGTCTGTGGACGGGTAAACCATCTCGGTATGTAACCAGCCAGCTAGGTCGACTCAGCCTTCTACCCTCCGTGGGACG
>Ga0209339_1001461_pt1 | contig 10197 bp, 10 predicted proteins | sample OlaalgELextract3_FD_187376 | JGI IMG/M metagenome (GOLD analysis project Ga0209339, IMG submission 187376) | Olavius algarvensis symbiont microbial communities from Tuscany, Italy - Type A ELBA extract 3 (SPAdes) (version 2) | ecosystem: Host-associated > Annelida > Digestive system >...
CTGGGAAATGTGTGGGACAGCTACAGTGACAATTTGAAAGTCAAACTACAATGCGTCAATGGCAAAATTATAGTTCGTCTAGCAATTAAAGCCTACTTTGACACAGAACTGATCAAAAATTACAAAAAAATAATTAAAAATGTAGCAGCTAGCTAGTTACAGTGTTGGTGACTTTTTCATTTTTGCAAATGGGAAGTGGGCTGAAATTGGAAGCTGCTGCTTATTAGTGTTCTGTAACTTTCTGTAGCCAGGTAGTAAATGTAAACTATTTTGAGGGCCCATTTTACATGTGCTTGAAGAAGTATAGGTATGAAAGGTCAGACGGCATTGAGGTGCCTTCTACCCAGAATGATAAATTTCTCCCTGTTTCTGTGTGTTGCTCAATTATGCACGAATGATTCCCCTGTACCTGGCAGGAATGGAATCTCTGAAAGAATCTATGAAGAGTTCCGCAGTGGCACCTGGGTTGCGAACAAAAATGCCACGGTCCCATTCTGTTCTATCGGGGCAGATCATGCACTAGAGCAGATCAACAGATCCACGAAAGTCGCTGGTGGATTAGTAGGAATAACTCTCAATCCAGCTGCTCTGACAAAATTTTTTCTTAATTGCACCAGAACTGGCTCACTCACTAGACAGAAGAGGCAAGGCGGGCAGGCTCCAGTAGCATATCATGTTACTGACACCACAAACATTGCAAAGGTCGAAATGAAGCGCCAACTATCGCATACAAAGACGAAGTCAGAGCTAACAGCATACCTGGCTGAAAAGCTCTTGAAAAAGGCTCACCAAGAACAGAAACATCTTGTAGTGGCATGGGGCAGTGAGTGCTTGGCCACGCACGAGAATGTGGTGCACCTTGGCAGCAGCCATGAAGAGGCAGATACTAAACTGGTGCTGCATGCACTTGCTGCTTCATGTTCTGGTGCTACAACAGTTCATGTGTGCTCTCCTGATACGGATGTGCTTGTCCTGCTCCTCCGGCGATACGCTGAATTATGCCAAGACACCTCGTTTGTCACAGGAGTTGGGCAGAACCATCGAATCATCAAACTTGGTGCTATCTACAGTGCCCTGGGTGACAAGAAAGCAGCTGCCTTGCCTTCTTTCCATGCACTTAGTGGCGCAGATGTGACAGGCAGCTTCTCTGGAAATGGCAAAATATCATGCTGGAAGGTGTTCAATAATGCATCAGAGAAAACATTGACTGGCTTAGCAGCCCTGGGCACATCAGATCAGCCATCTGAAGATTCTGAACTTGCACAAGAAGCAGTTGAACAGTTTGTGTGCTCACTGTATGTGCTCACACTGCAAACCCCACAATCCCTTCCCAACACAAAGATCAATGAAGTTGGTGACTTGCGTTGGTTGTTTTTCAAACAAAATCGAGCACTCTCTGAAAAGCTTCCACTGGCAAAAGCTGCCTTGCAGCAAGCTATTTTTAGAGCACACTATCATGCTATGATATGGGAGAATGACAACACTGCAAACCCCACAATCCCTTCCCAAGTAGGGTATGGATGGAAGAAAGATGATGAGTCAGAATGGCAGCCAGTGACGAGTACCCTACCGCCAGCTTCAGATGTTGTTCTTTACTTGGTGAAATGTGGTTGTCAGAAGACAAGGTGTGCCACTGCCACCAAACGCTGTGCTTGTGCCAAAGCTAATCTACCATGCACTGACATGTGCAGATGCATGGACACTGATGAGCTGTGTGCAAATACAGCAGCTCATTAAGAAAGCGATGCCAGTGGAGTTCGAAGACGAAGAAGGAGAAAATGATGAATGTGACGATGATGACGATAGTGAAGACACATATTTTGACTAGCTTTATCAATGTGACACTTGTCGGTTAACATGTTGATGTTTTGAGTGTATTTTGGTTGCTACTTGTTCACAAGTGTAAGTGTGATTGTCATTAAAAATGATGCCGCTAAGTGCCTCGGCAGAAATATACTAGTGTGACTTTCAAATTGTCACTGTAACTGTCCCACACATTTCCCAGAGTGCCAACAACCATTTTTGGAAACCTTAGGGTGCCCTTAATATAACTAGATAGGTGGCTTACTTTCATCACGAAATGCACACGGGACTTTATTTCATGACATATGCCCCCGGACTAATTAACGCAAGGACATTACACATTTATCATACCCTGAATAATATTACTCTTAACCCTTTCATTACCAGATTCTGAAGCTGAAATGTTATCAAATTGGTAAAACTTTACTTCTCTTTTATTTATATACTTATTTATTTTTTGGTCAAGTTTTTCTTGAGCAGTGTCACCGTGACATTGATTTCTTGCTATAATTTCTTCACATCTTTAATCCATGCATTAGTTGAATGGTTCTCACTCGCCAGGTGGCAGCACGTTACACAATTGATGAAAATGAAGTTGACAGAGGTGTTCAGAACAAACTAATCCTGAAGTGTGCCAAGAGTTACAAAAATCATACTAATCAATTGGCAATGTTTTAAAAGATTCAAATTTTTAGGGGCCACCCTGTACACTAAATTGAACGGCATGAATGCAGTGAATGCTTTATTTCAGGTTTTCTTTCATAAACTGCTGAAGTCTCGACAGTCGTTCGTCAATTTCCGACAACTCAGCAGAACGATCACCTCGACCATCTACGACGTCTGGTTGACCTGAGCGATCACACACTTCACAATTTCAGGTACAAAAACTTGCAAACGTTTTGTAAAAGTTTAACAGAGTACACGCACAAAAATTATACACACAGTAAGAGATGACACAGGGTGAATCGATAAATGTTTCTCCGAATGAATTACTCGCGTCCATTTTTAAGCCCCTGGTTTTAGCACAGGATGTCTACAAATCCGACCAAACAAATTTCCAGTAGACTTCCAGCAGACATTTTAACAAAATTCCAGTAGTTTTTGCACGGCAATGGCCCTGAGCAGATGCTGATTGTGTTTACCTGACAGACTTCACTTGGCCTTATTTAGACTTTTAATTATCGGGCAGGGTCGCAAATCCCCGACATCATAGTGACCTTATTTACTTAGCTTTTTTCTTAAGCTTGCTACGTTTACTAACAAACTTTGTTAGGCTAGACAGTTCCCAATAACTGGACTGCAGCTACGACTGGATGTCATTCTTGTCAATTATTGATCATTGACCTATTATACAAAAGTTTCCAGGAGAAGCAATTAAATTCCAGGAGATTTCCAGTATTTCCAGAAAGAATTTGAAATTCCAGTACATTTCCATCCAATATATCCAGAAGTTGTGACACCCTGTAGCAGCAGGGCTTAAAAACTGACGCAAGTGGGGGCTTTACGCAACGGTGCTGTCCTTCTGTGTGCCAATATAATATGCAAATTAGGTAGTTCGTTTGCCTGTCACCAACGTGTAGATGTCGGCCACTGGCGGACTGCATGCTACTGTTGGTGCAAATGCTGCTGCTAGCCAATGGTGTTCCAGATGTTTTTGTAAACTCTCTACTCCTTGAACACTTACCCAGACCCGTCTTTAGTGGGTGGCCTTAAATTCGCCCCTGTGTAGGGTGCATAATTCCGTCTTTTGTGAAGTATTGGTCCAAAGCCCGGGTTAATTGAGAGGATTGCGACAAGCGGAGATCCAGTGTGTAAAATCTCGGGGTTCGCTGTTTATCTGCTCACCTTCAGTTGCCATCCCTGTAATACTGTCTGCTGGTATCACAGCCACTGGCCTAGGAGATTGGCATAAGGTGGCAGGATGATCAGTACCTCCAGTGGGTAACATGAAAATCCACACTGGCTGACTGTTCCGGTGCCTGCTCAACCAGGTTGTCCTGGAGAAGAGCTGTAAAACGAGTTTGTTGCGTTTCAAGATATTTTGCAGACCACCAGACCACTGACTAAGCCATGGAAACCTTGAAAATTGATGGCACAGTGTTCGTGTTAATGCTCAGTAAACAGTATGAAGGATTCACGATAACAGTTAAGGGTAAGTGTAGTAGGGTTTAACGTCCCATTTGACACATTATAGGTCATTTCAGAGAGGATTTTACGGGTCAGATGACCCAACCAACAGTGTCATAGCACTGAAGGACGATGGTTAGTCAACCATTTCAAGGACCAATCTCACCAGACTCGGCTCATTAAAAGGTAGAGAAGGATGTAAGCAAAACATACGTATACATAGCACCACAAAGACCGTAGACACAGAGGTGCTCAGAAGACAGAGAGCTAAACCAAGCAAGATCAAAGCCCAATACAGTCGACCAACCTGTAAGAACTGCTCGTACCTTTGTGCACCATCATAATAGTACAAATACTGTAACACAGAGACAGTTTTTTTCAATATTCCCCTTCCTCCAGACCAACATCACATCTCAAATATGGCCAAGTAGAGGTAAGGGGGGATCACGATAACAGTTAAAATATTACAGTAAATACACCAACGAAGACGTGTTGCCAATCAAGCAAGTTTCATTAAATGAAACAGAAACTTGGCAAGTGTCCTGCTGAGTGAATAGTAAGAAAGAAGAAAGAAAGACCTGACGTTTGGTCCGCCTCTGGGTTTAGTGCCGATCGTGTCCGTTGTGCAGTTTCTGGTGTGCTGGAAAGTCTAGCCGTAAAAACCCAAGTCAATGCCAATACATAACCATATACAATCAATCAATCTGAAGAGGATTAGAGTGACCAAAGTAACGAATGTTACTGCGAGACCACCATTACAGTGCTAATAAATAAAGGATCATTGAAATAAAAAAGTTTTCAATAGATGCTGGAACGACTGCAATGTTGATGCCGAAACGACTGTGTCTGGCAGTGACTTCCAGATCTGTGAGGCGGCAACCAGAAAAGCTCGGCCGCCAATGGTGGAAAGTTTGAAATAATGTACTTCCAGGCGATCGGTGCTGGCAGAGCCATACATGAACTCTAAGCAAAAACTAGAAAATCTATTTGACCCAAGGTGGTCGAGAATAGTGCGTCCGCCAGGCCTCCAAATCAAACTTCGGCCTCCTGTGACCTTGACCTTTGGCCTCCGGTGACCTTGACCTTTGACCCCCTGTGACCTTGACCTCTTGACACCATACGTGACAGTTTCATGTCCTTGTCCCACAGACCACCTGTACCAATTTGCAACAAAATTGGCTGAGTCTTTTGGAAAACATCGTGTTCAGAAGATTGGCAACAAAGAAATGGACGGACGAACAGACCAGTAGAAAACATTACGCCCCCAGACTGTCTCGACTGGCACAGCTGGTGAAGGCATAAAAATAATAAATTAGACAAATTCTCTTACAAGCTGGATGTTCAAAAATGGCGATAAAAATAAGGTTGATGGATAAAAGGATTTCTTCTTCTTCTTTCAGAGCGTACTCCGCTCGAGCATTGCTGTGTCTACAATATGTTGCCATTCGTTGCGAGTAGCGGCCTTTCTCCAGGCAGTCGCGATTCCAAAGTTCAGAGGGCCAAGGTCTGCCTCAGTTGCACGGAGCCAAGTGCGGATAGGTCTTCCTGCTAGTTGCTTCCAGTCCGGCAGTACTTGTCGGATACATGCTGCAAAAGCTCGATGGTGGTCCTCGCGAGAAAGAGACTTCTGGTCAACAGTAGATGGAAATATTGACTGACGTCACTGTGAGAGTGATTATGAGAAAACAAAAATATGTAGAGTGCTGCCTAACACGGGTGACGTTCATCCAAGAAGTCTGACTCTAAACTCCGAACCTACATGATGTATACTAACTGCATAATGACATTTGTGCAAATTCACAGACTTATTAATGACAGTGCAGTTACACGACAAATAATTTAAAGTATAAAGCAAAATGGCTATAAGCGGAATTGTCTAAACTAAATGCAATCACTGCTGTGACGAAGGATACATCTTGGGTCTCATTTTCTTTCCTTTGTCATAAACCTACAAACAGTGCAGTGTTTGTACAGACAGCAATACAACAAGAAGTGTGGCAGCCGGGTTCGGCCGACACGGCATGCCTTCACCCGCCTATAATGACACAGATACAGCTTTTGTTTCCTGAATTAAGAAGAGGCAGAGATGAGACGTACAGACGATGTGAGCTTATGACACTGACCTTTGACCTTGGAGGTCACCACGATTGTCGGTCATACGTGTGGAAATTTTGGTGATACTATGACTGTTCGTTTTCGACTTCTGGGCCACTGGGCCAACACGGCTCAGACTGATAACATGACCTTGTGACCTTGACCCTTGACCTTGGAGGTCATGTGGCTGATGCGGGTCGTCGTCTTCCATCCATATGCCAAGTTTGAAGTTCGTAGGCCTTGCCATTCAGAAGATATGGTGCACGATGTGTGTCAGCATACGGGCCTGGTGGCCTTGATCTTGATCTTATGACCTTGAAACTGGCATGCGAGTCAAATCTAAGGTGGGGAACCTTCCTTCCAAATTTGGGCATGCTAGGCCTTTGGGTTCTTGAATTATTCACTATGTACGTGACAGACGGACAGACGGACGTACAAAAGCATCGCTTATTGCCTCCCTCGCTATCGTGAGCAGCGGCTTAAGAAGTAGCTGGCGTTGTTTTGTTTTGTGGACACACTACATTCGCAGATTTAAGCCACACTGGCCACAAATCATTAACGAGGGAGAAAAATTACAATCTGAAAGGACATCTGCAATCAGGCCTGAGTCAAAACAACTGCTTCAAAGCTTTCCATCAGTGTTAACGACTGATGCAATCATCACTTCCTGTTTTCACGCGTTGACTGTAACAGCATCCGCTATCAGGTCACTACGTATACACAATTTTCACTTGCATTTGACGAACATAATTCATACCGCATGATGCCCATTCCATTGATCAGACGTCGTAAGCAACTCCCGTCCAGATTTTAAAACCTTCTCAACTTTCCTGCAAATAAAAATGTCTATTTACAAAATGATGTTGCTTCATGGACTAGACAAATAGGTCACCTACTGTAATTAACTAGGTAAATTAGCAACTTCGTATATACAGCCCACTGTCGTAGCACTCTAATGCACTAAATACACTAGTATCTCAAACATAAAGACGCCTTAAACAAGAACATCAGAGATGTTAGATCACCACCAGTGCACTGCAGTAAGTAATGAAGAGTATTTATATCCGGCACCTAAAAGCAAGTCACTGTTACATCTCAGATGTAACCAGGCCTAAAGATCTTGCATCAATTCAAGAGATAAAGGAATGCTTACAGTCGCTGAACTTCAGAGTCAGACCTCAGTCCAGTGTCACTGAGCGCGTCAACTGAAGATGCAATGCTTCGGATACTACCAACTTGAGTCACATCAGCACACATCATCATCAGGACAGTGAGTTATTCATCAGAATCATCATCATCATCATCATCACCACCACCATCCTCATCATCATCATCATCATCATCATCGTGAAGCAAACATTTATAAGATCAGACATCAAAGAGGTTGAATAAAAAGTATAGTATAGTACAGTAGGGTTTAACAACTCACTCAATACGCTGTAGGTCATTTCGGGGATGATTTTACGGGTTATATGACCCAACCAGCAGTGTCATAGCACTGAAGGAAAATGCTTAGTCAACCAGGTCAAGGGCCAATCCCACCAGGCTCAGCTCACTAAAAGGTAAAGTATAGAATTTAAAAAAAAATTTAACATACGAAGACCGAAGATACAGAGGCGATCGGAAGTTAGAGAGCTAAACCAAGCAAGATCAAAGCCGGATCCAGTCGACCGACCTGTAAGAACTGCTAGTACCATCGTGCACCGTTATAATAGTACACAATACTCTAGAAAACAGACCAGACCAACATCACATCTTAGATATGGCCACGTGGAGGTAAGGGGGTTTGAATTAGAGGTTCTGGGTGACCAATGTGGTAGGCTGAGAAGTGACAGTGGGGAAATAATTTCTGGAAACATAAAATCCGCGATTCTAAAGCCCGGTACACACTGACAACAAAGTCGACTGTTGACTTTGTAACTGATACTTTTGACTTTGTCGTCGGTTTGTCGAAAGTCGACTGTTGCCGGCGTGTTCGACTTTGTCAACCATGTCGTGGTCGTCAATGTCGCCAAAGATGAACATGTTCAACTGGGTTGACTTTGTCGAAAGTGGGTAATTTTTGCCAACCGAATGTCGAACATCCTTTCGACTTTGTCACCAGCATGTACAGGGCTTTAACACAGTCTCCACTTTTGACTTCAGCCAATAAACATTAAATCCTGGATATATTTGTGTACGTTACACTACACGTAGACCCCGGGAGTTGCTAAGTGCTGACTCACGCGGTGCAGCTAGCAAACAAAACAGATACATAAGTAAATGCTTAATTTCTTTACAGAAATTGCAAAAATATGTCGGTAAATATCGCATTTGCACAAATAAATTTTACAAAACTGGGAAAAGATACCGGAAAATACAGTATTTGCATACCTGAAGGTGATCTTGATGACTGACGCCTATGACCTACAAAACACTGATCCAATGAAACTGCAGAAGCAGGTGTAGAGGAGTTTATATCAACCGAATCTGACTATGCCAAGTGCACTAGTGGAATATTAAAAATATTGGGTGGAGACTGCAGAAACAAGAAATGTGAAAGCAGTGAATACGTATTCACAATTTTTTTTATTTCAAATTTTCAATTTCTGAGATGCCAGCCACTGCATTTCAGGACAGGATCAGTACGGGGTGACAGGGTCACCAGTGCTTCTTGGGTGCATCATGAAAATCCAGAACAGCTGACTGTACCGGTACCAGCTCACCCACGTGACCTGGAAAAAAGCTGTAAAATGACTTTCCACGTAACGATAACGGAAGTGGAAAAATGATCGTAGAGCAAGTAATTCATGGAGAACGAGTGCGAGGTGTTGCCTACCCCGGAGTCCGGGACAACCGCAGCACCGTAAATACCAAAACCGGATATGATGATGATGATGATGAGCCACGTCTGGATCCAGATTAGCACCAAAATTTAACCTCTTCCAGACGGTCACTCCTTGCCCACGCCTACCACGTTTGGTCGACATCCATGAATAGATTCATGAGTTATCCTGCTCACAGACAGAACAAACCAATGACAGACGAACAGCAACGATCACACGAACCCGCCTTGGTGGAGTAATAAGCTGGTTAGTATGTTCAGGGTGACCACTCTCCAGACAACCTGAAATTCCCCGACAATCCCCTGACGGCTCGCGGCACTCCTCCGCGGCACTCAGCATGTTAAATATTATATCATGCATGTGCTAGTGTTACTGTCAGCGGTCGGGGTAGGAATGCAATACTGCATAATCCAAAACCATATATTTAATATTTAACACATAATAGACTCCTACTGAATATTTGTATGGACCGCACATATTCAGCTCACAATAAACAGTTTTACGAAACTTTTCCCTGACAAGATTTTATCATATTTCCCTGATTTTTAGTAAAATCCCTGACAGCTATCAAGTTCGCCGACATTTCCAGGTAGACAAGTTATCACCGTGTATGTTGTGATTGACAATTAATGGTACAATAACAACAACAACAATGACCGCAGCAGCAGCAACAACAACAAACAATAGCAAGAACAACAACAACAAACATTAACAACAACAACAAACATAAGCAACAACAACAACAAACATAAACAACAACAATAACAACGCAGAACTTACCATTGTAACTTGTGTGCTCCCACGAATGTTCATACGAACGTGTTTTTTGATGCCCGCTATCACCGGAACGATCACCACTTCCGGACATCCGCTGCCGTACGTCACGCTTGCTGCCAACCAGTCACCAACAATGCTCGGCATTATTCACTAATTCAGTTTCAAACAACTAAACGTTCCGCTTTATTAATTATAAACTTGTCTCAAGCTGCAGAGTCTCTCACTCAAGCAGCTACTGCTCTCGGCTTTCATTTAACAGGACTTTCCTTGACTTCTACAATGCGTCATCTTTGTATATTGTGTCGAAACAAGTAAACATATTCTAAAACTTTTTTCGCTGTCTGGTAGACCATCCTAGTTTCTCTGCACCAAACACTTTGGCAATATTCGGACGTGATTTTCGGCCAATACCTCACTATATCTCGGAAATGATACAAGATAGTTACAACAGAATGTAGTTATTGTTGAACGTGAACAGGAACTCGTAGGCTATGCGATCTATCAAACGGTGCCTTTTCCAGTAACCTTGAACGGCCCCTTACCCAGATTGTTTTAAGTGCACACTATTTTA
>Ga0209339_1001462_pt1 | contig 10193 bp, 2 predicted proteins | sample OlaalgELextract3_FD_187376 | JGI IMG/M metagenome (GOLD analysis project Ga0209339, IMG submission 187376) | Olavius algarvensis symbiont microbial communities from Tuscany, Italy - Type A ELBA extract 3 (SPAdes) (version 2) | ecosystem: Host-associated > Annelida > Digestive system >...
GTCTGGAACGACCTGCCTGCTGACATCGTTTCTGCACCGTCACTGGCCATTTTCAAGCGGCGCTTGAAGACTTATCTGTTCGGACAATCATTCGGCTGACAACTGACCTTGTTACCTGTCCTTGAAACTTTGCTTACGGCAGGATAAATACTGTCGTTAATAATAATAATAATAATAATGTTACGGCGCCTTATAAGTTGTCGAATTATTATTATTATAATTATTAAAATGAAACGTCTGAGGTAAGGGCATTACACAGGCTTCATTGGAAATGCAGCTGCAGTTGTGTCCTGAGTAGACCCAGGAATAAGTCCTCCAAATTTTATAAAATTTCATCAGTCCTAATAAAATTATGCTAAAAATTCTCTGGCTTCGTTTTTTGGACACAATGTATAGTTTAATTTAACAGAAGGAGAGAGCAACAATTAAGATTAGTCTAAACACAGCACAAAATGCAGTGATATAAATTAAAGCAACTTTCATTAAGTTTTGAGATAAACACTCACAACAGAACCAGTCTCAACTATCTACCACTAACAACTACATTAAACAAGAAGCTCAGCTGTCGCAGAGACACCGAGCGACACTTCTTGTCATTGAATATTTTGCTAAGTCACCCAAGTTCACTCAAGGTCGTTCGAAATGACACTGTTGAGCAGGTCGTGTGTAAGTCCCTATCAGTATTCCATTGAAACTATGTCTGTATATCGTACCATTTCTGAGATATTCAGCATCAAAATTGGCGTGACCTTGAAACTGGGGTAGGAGTCGTAGGAGTCGTTCAAGGTCACAGAAAATGGCGCCATTCTATAGATCATATACGACTTTCCATTGGTCTGCCATTGTAAGCACAGCTCTACGTTGTACCATTTTTGAGTTATTTGATGCTGAATAATATCGTGACCTTGAAATCTGGGTCAGAGGTCATTCAAGATCATTCAAACTGGTACCATTCGAAAGCTTGGGTGCTATTTCGTACTCGCCTTCTATAGCAACTATGGCCATATCTTTAACCGTTCATGAGATATGCAGCGTCAAAGAATAGTGTGACCTTGAAAACTGGGTTAGGGGTTGTTCAAGGTCATTGAAAATGGCACCGTTCGATAGATCATATATGACTTTTTATTGGTCCGCCATTGTACCATCGTACAATCTTGTACCATTTTTGAGTTATTTGACATTGAATAATATCGTGACCTTGAAATCTGGGTTAGAGGTCACTCAAAATCATTCAAAATGGTACCGTTCGAAAGCTTAGGTGCAGTTTCCTATTCGCCTTCCATTGTGCTGCGCAACAGATTCTACACACGTAAAATAGAATCTCTACACTCTGCAGATCCACATTCTTGGTGGAGGAAAACCAAGCAATTTCTTCATTTTAAACACTCTGACCCACTGCATAACCTAGAACCCTAATGTATCCTTAGCTGAAGCAATTAACGATTTTTTTGTTTCGGTATCAGCTCATCTCCCGCTATTCGATACTAGCTCCGTTGATTGTCTAAATATGGATTACAGCGCAGTTTACTATCCGACCTTCTGTAATTGAACAACGGCTTGCTCGCATTAGCCTGCACAAGTCACCAGGTTCCGATGGCCTTCCAAACTGGTTCTTGCATGACTTTGCCTCCATAGTATGCGAGCCTTTGGCAGCCATATTCAATGCATCTATCCGAAAGGGCTATTTTCCTCCTATCTGGAAGTCAGCTGAGGTTGTGCCAGTGCCCAAAACACACCCACCTACTTCTATACAAAATCATCTAAGACCGATATCTGTACTCCCTACTCTCTCCAAAGTGTTCGAGTCAATTGTTGGTTAATGGTTTTTGTCTGTCTTAGAGCCCTCTCTGGACAATTGCCAGTTTGGTTGCCGTAAACACCAATCTACTGTGCATGCACTCACAGCCATACTGCATAACTGGATGTCATCATTAGACCCTGGCGATTTAGTACACACTGTATTTGTAGACTTCCGGAAAGCCTTTGATCTAGTCAACCATAATATCCTTTTCAGTAAACTGATTAAACACAATATCACTCATTTCCTACTCCGTTAATTCGGATCTTACCTAACAGGGCGGCAACAACGGGTCCGTACCAGCCAGTCACTCCCCTCCTGGAAGGAACTTAAGGGAGCCATGCCACAAGGTTCGTGGCTTGGACTGCTGTCATTTCTTGTCCTTATCAATGACCTATCCACCGGATGCCCAGTACACAAGTATGTGGATGACACTACCCTCACAGAATTATTACCAAAAAACGCCAAGACTGAAATGTCGACCTTCATATCAAATCTTCTTTCCTGGGCAAATAAAAATAACATGGAAATAAACACAACCAAAACCAAGGAGATGATACTCGGTCCTTTGGCTCGTTCAAACCTACCATTTCTTTCCATGCCTACTGGTACCATAGAGAGGGTTACTTCCTTTAAGTTGCTTGGTTTGCAAATCGATTCGTCACTCTTATGGGCCAACCATACCACCATTATAATTCAACAAGAAGCTCAGCTATCACTGAGAAACTGCGCGATGCTGGTTTGTAAAGTTGTTGAGGTATGGCAGGACTTTTTGTCAGAATATGTAGACAAAATTTCACGTACATATGCTACAGGCGGTTAATTAGACATGAATAAATCTATTATGGCAGCAAAAATTGTGTAATTTACAACAGTTAAAAATCGCCGTTTTCACGTACCGCAGCCCACATTTTTAAGCGCCTCACTTTACGTTAGTAAAAGAGGCGCTTATTGAGATAGGCTGTGTTGAAAGTGTCGGTGCCGGGTTAGGGCCGGTGTTTAGGCAGTACTGTTGATGTTGATACGTAAAATGTTTTGTGGCGTTTATTTTGTGAAAAATAACTATTTGGAGTCAGATTTTGTTTATTTAGTAGTGTTTAAACTAAAGTAAAACATCACATGGTGACCCTCCGACGTTCGGATTTACAATGGAACCTGAATCACACTTACACGAAGCGAAGCTACGCAAAAGTCGGTTGCAGGCGTGGGTGACACGAGCATGTTCTGCCGCCAAAGATGTTATTTCAGAACAGGTAGACGATGCGCAGTTACGTGGTACGCGAAATAATCTGCTGACGAAGTATGACAACTACAAGCAAGCCTGCGACAGGTACGTTCTTCTCATTGACGATGACAGTGAACTTGATGCTGCCCTGTCGGAGATTACGGCATTTGATACTGACGTGGAGACTGTACTTGCTCAGTTGTCGATTATGATTGATCGCAATCTGTCGAAGTCATCAAATCCTGTCGTGAATCCAGTCGTTACTGGCTACAATGCTGCTGAAGCCTGTAAAATGTCTGTACGTTTGCCGAAGTTAGAATTACCGTTGTTTACAGGTGACACAACAGACTGGCCAACGTTCTGGGATTTGTTCCAGGTAACTATTCATAATAATAAACATCTGTCAATGGTTCAGAAATTTGCACATCTAAAGTCACTGGTACGGGGAGAAGCAGCAAGATGTATTGCGTCAATTCCAACCACGGAAGCGAACTACATGATTGCCATTGACCAACTACAGCACAGGTATGGCAATCAAGAGCTGTTACGTAGTAAGCTGTTGATGAAATTGACTGAAATGCAACATCTCGAATGTTACAGAACTCTGCGTGAAGGTGTTGACGATCTACTGGTAACTGTACGTGCATTGGAAGTACAAGGGATATCTGCTGCTGATTATGGAACATTGCTGATGCCAGTTGTTGAGAGTCATATGCCGAAAGCTTGGCGTCTGCTGTGGGCTCGCCAGAAAACCTCTTCTGCCAAGTTCCACGATTTGCTGGTTTTCATTGAATCGGAACTGAAAGTGCATGAAACAGCGGAACGTGATTTCGGAAGCCATCCAGCAACTAAGACTCGCAATGCAGATACACACGACGAAATATGTAGTACTGCTTCAGCCTTACCTGCACATGTGAAACCGGAACATCCACCATTACAGTGCACCTTCTGTAGTGGTCAACACAAACCAGTCGAATGCACGGTTCACATGCCTGTTGATGAACGATTCAACAAAGTTCGTGAGAAGAAAGCATGTTTTCGCTGCGCTATTCCTAATCATCGTGTTGCTAGCTGCCGATGGAAGAAGCATTGTTCGTGCGGACGTTTGCATATCACACAGTTGTGTACTGGTCCTAAGCCACATCAGTTGAATGTTGGTGCTGTTCCGTTTGTTCAACAGTCTACGGTGCCTACTCCTCCATTGCCATCTGTTCATCAAGCAGGTGATACTATACAGGGCCTCAGAATGAGAACTGTTTGTGTGCAGTTTGGACAGATAACTGCAAGAGCGTTGTGTGACACTGGGTCGACATATTCATTGATGTCCACCAGACTGTCGAGAATGATTCCACATCGTGTTGTTGGAAAAAAGAAGCTCCGCATACAGACATTCGGGAACATAGTGGAGGAAGTGTTTAACATCATCAGTGTGACTGCTACAGGTATAAATTGTTCAAAATCTCTCACATTCAATGTATTGGTAACTGATGCTGTGATGGGGAGTTTTGAGCAAGTAAACCAAGAAGCCGTCGCAGTGTTCCGCAGTCACTTTGGTGGTGAGGCAATACTAGCTGACATTCCTGGAGACAGTGCAGACCCACTAGACCTTATCATCGGCGAAGATATATATGATCAAGTCGTTCTGGGACATCCAGTGAAACTGGCTGGTGATATGAAAGCAACGCTGACAATTTTTGGCTGGATGCTACATGGTGGTCAAGTTTCTTCGACACACGTGTCCACTGCATATGTATTCAGAGTCACTGTTCAAGATGCGCTGACAGATTTTTGGAAGCTAGAACATTTGGGTGTCACGCCACATGAAGACAATGTGCTCGACATAGAGCAAGATGTCAAGAATGGTATGACACAAGATGAATCTGGTCGTTATTCTGTTGGTTGGCCCTGGAAGCCACAGTCACGAGATCATATTGCCTTGAATAAAACAATGTCGGAACGGCGGCTTCAGAGACTAATTGACCGTATGAACGACAGCGAGTACGCCGCCTATGACATCCAAATACGGCAGCTTCTTGCGGACAAGTACATAGAAGAAATTCCGCATACCGAAGCGCCTGAATGTTATCTACCGCACCGTGGTGTGGTGAAAGTTAATTCATCTACCTCAAAACTTCGTATCGTATTTGACGCGTCAGCCAAATCTCAAGGAAAGTTATCGTTGAATGAAGCTTTGGAGACAGGACCCAACCTATTGCCGTTATTGTGGGGAACATTGCTACGTTTCCGCATTGGACGCATCGCAGTTGTTGGAGATCTGGAAAAAGCATTTTTGCAGATTGTTCTGAAAGAAAGTGACAGAAATGCTTGCTGTTTCATGTGGCAACATCCAGATGGTGTTGTCGTTTCTTACAGACTATCTCGCGTATTCTTTGGTGCGACATCGTCGCCATTTCTGCTACAAGCCGTATTGAAGCAGCACCTGGAAAGTGAAACGGTATATCGCGATACTGCGAAAGTTTTATTGAGAAACCTGTATGTCGACGACTCAGTGAACTCGGTTGATACTGATGCTGAAGCACAGTCATTTTGGAATAAGGCAGTAGACATTTTTTGTCGTGGAGGCTTCAATTTACGTAAGTTTCAGTCCAACTCGTCTAACTTGACAATTCAGAAGGAAGTCGAAACTGTGCACAATGTTTTGGGTGTACCATGGCATATCGAGAAGGATGCACTGTTACCTATGGCCAATTTCCAGTGTGAATTGAAATGTGTCACAAAGAGAGCAGTCGCATCGTTGTTGGCCAAAGTCTATGATCCACTTGGAATTTCGCTGCCCGTAGTTACCCCACTGAAATTATTTCTACAAGATTTGTGGAAGCTGAAGACGTCGTGGGACTCATCGCTAGATGATTGCAACCGGCAGCGACTGGACGAGATTATCCATGATCTGGCTGGATTTGACACACTGGCAGTTCCTAGATGGCTCGGTACAGTGCGACAGTCAGATACATCGCAAATTGTTGAAATTCACGTGTTTACAGATGCGTCAAGTAGAGCGTATGCAGCTGTGGCATACTTGAGACTGGTGAATTCGGCCAAGACAACTGTCACTCTACTTACGGCAAGAGCTCGACTTGCATCACCGAATGGCGAGACTATTCCACGGTTGGAATTGATGGCGATCCTGTTTGGCTCTCGCCTATTGCAGTCACTGAAGTCAGAATTTTCGCAATACTTGTCAGTGTCGAGTTACTATTTGTGGTCAGACTCGTCAGTTGCTCTATCTTGGGTTCGTAAAGGCCCAAGCGTCGGTGGTGTATTCATAGCTAATCGAGTTCGTGAAATTACATCAGTCGATGCTGTGCGACGATGGGTTCCAGGCACTTGTAACCCAGCGGACTTACCGACACGTGGAGTGACTGTTTTGGAGCTGAAGATGAACAGTTTGTGGTGGCAAGGACCCAGTTGGTTGCATTTGGACAGCAGTTGTTGGCCATGTTGGGACTTCACGGATGATGATTTCTGTCTGGTTGGTACATCGATGAGCCCTCAACCAACAAAGCAGTCTTGGTTAGATGAATTAACCGATCCAACGCGCACGAGCAAGTGGAAAAGAACTGTGAGAAGCGTGTGCTGGATGCTTAGATGGAAAAATCGAGGTCAGTCTCGTGACATCCAGTTACATGAAGTTCGGTTTGCCACCAGAGTTATTTTCAGACAAGTTCAGAAAAAGGTGTTTGGTGTTGAACTGGTCACTCTAGAAAGTGGCAAGAGCTGTCCAAAGCAGTCGTCAATCAAAAGTCTATACCCATTTGTTCATGATGGTGTCTTACGAATGGGTGGTCGTTTACAGCAATGTTCAGCAACATTTGACGAGAAGCATCCGGTATTGCTCAGACGTTGCGGCGTAGTAGATCAGTTCATTCTTGATGTTCATGATCAGATACAGCATGCCGGAGCTTCATTTGTCATCTCTGAGTTGCGACGACAAGGTGTTTGGATCCTTAGACCGAAGAAATCTGTGTCTTCTGTTATCCGTACATGCCGGAGGTGTTACAGATTCATCGCAGCTCCAGCAGCTGAAGCAAGTCCGCCATATCCGAGCAGCCGAGTCACACTCGACCGTGCGTTCACATACACCGGAATGGATCTTGGTGGCCCTATGTACCTTAAGGATGGCAGTAAGACATGGTTTGTACTCTTCACCTGCATGACAGTGCGTGCAATTCACCTAGAGTTGGTATCATCGCTATCAGAAGAAGCACTTCGCCTGGCAGTGCAGCGATTTATCTCCAGACGGGGCACACCCGTCAAGTTGATCAGTGATCATGGGACAAATTTTGTGGCACTGTCTCGATGGATCGCAGGCCGTGGAATCCCAATCGAATATGAATTCACTGTTGAACGAGGACCCTGGTGGGGAGGCGCATGGGAACGGCTAATCCGAGCGGTTAAATGTCTGTTGCGACGAGGCATTGGGAAGTCACTTCTCAACTGGGAACAGTTAGAAACTGTACTTGTCGAAGCAGAGAAAGTTATCAACCGACGTCCTATCACATTCCAATGGGAAGGTGCACACCCTGATGGAATTCCATTGCCAGTGTTTCCAGAGCAATTTCTCCTGCCACCAGCCGCTGACGTCTCACTGAAACAACGCGACTTCGATGTCACTGAACAGCTCCAGCTACGTGAGACCTACTTTCAAGAACTCTCTGCAATATGGCACACAGAATATCTGCTACAAGTACTTGGCAGCAAGGGTGAAATCTGGAAATCGCAGCCGAGTCCGCTGCACCTCGGTGAAGTTGTTCTTGTCGGTGACGAGGACAAACGTCTCCACTGGAAGCTCGGTGTCGTCACCGAGCTGCATGTCGGACGCGACAACAGATGCAGAGCGGCTACAGTTCGGGTGAACAGTGGAGTTCTTCGACGTCCGATTCAAAAGCTCTACAAACTGGAACTGATGTCTGACTCCATCGCCAATCCTCCGACTGTAGACGGAGCTGCGGTCACATCTTCGGACTTTGATGAAACTATTGACTCGCAGGAACCTACTGTGTGTGTCGATGACAAAGACATCAATGCAGGCGATAATTGTAGTGATGATGATACACATGCTACTGTCACCAGATGTGGTCGTACTGTGACGTTACCTGCTCGATTTAGACACTGACTTGATTTTATGTTGTGTTTTTATCTGTAGCTTTATCTGACATTTTGTACTGATTAACCCTAAAGTGTCAATCAGTAGGGGAGTGTTGAAAGTGTCGGTGCCGGGTTAGGGCCGGTGTTTAGGCAGTACTGTTGATGTTGATACGTAAAATGTTTTGTGGCGTTTATTTTGTGAAAAATAACTATTTGGAGTCAGATTTTGTTTATTTAGTAGTGTTTAAACTAAAGTAAAACATCACACTTGGTATCAATCACTTACGACGGAACTGACGTTGACTTCCTCCATTGACAATAATTACACATAATGTTCTGCAGTTAACAATATCACTGACTTAGGCAAAGTCGCAGGAGACTGTGCAGTCTAGTAAACGTGTCTGATTATACTTGACTTCAAACAATAAATGCTATTCATCAATAAATACTATTTTTGTACAATCGTTTTTATCGCTCGTCGCGATATCGATATAGGAATTCTGTCTGTCCGTCTGTCCGTCACGTTCGTTCCGGTATTGTATCAAAACCGCTTAACATAATCGTCACAATTTTTTTTATCAAACATCTTCGCGAAATACCGACGGAATCACCCCCCTGTGGGGGTGCTAAATACAGGTGGGCTATAAAAGTTTCGCGATTTTCGACCAAAATAACTTGCTATATCTCGCAAACATACAAGATAGCGCCATAGTATGGAACGCTAGTATGCGATCTATCAAATGATGCCATTTTCAATAAAGTTGAATGACCTCTAACCAAGATTGCAAAGTCACAGAGTTACTATAGACGCCCTCGACGTATTGTGTGCGCAGCTGTCGAGCTATCTGTCTGCGATAGCTAAGTTTCTTGTATGACAAAAGTCTATGTGTGGTTTCTTAAAAAAGTAACTCAAGACATCACTTTAATGTCATAAATTATCTGATATTTGTGGATAATTTTCGAAGAATTTTTCAGAAAAACTAATTGTTCATGCAAAATAGATTAAGATAATATACCAGGTGGACCAAGTTAAACGGGACGAATGCAGTTTCTTTCATCGTAGTAAAGCACGTTTTAGAGAATTATGATAATTTTTGGCAGGTGAAATAACAGTTCATTTACGCACTAGAGAAGCATAAAAATTAAATACTATTCGCCATAGGGCACTACAAAAGCTAATGATTTTCTCTGTGGTACCATTTTAGCTGTTCTACCTACTCATAACTTTAACACTAAAACGATTTTATTAACAACGTTTATTGTAACAATCATCTTCTTTTGCTACTATTTATTTATTAGTATCTATAATGTACTGTAATATTTTTTGGGGGAATAAAAAATAAATAAATAACGCGTTTTGTATTTTCTGGACTCCGGAGTACAATATGACTTTCTTTGCACTTAGGCCTATCAGCCTGTATCATAAGTGATGATAGACGTGTTACGCTTTCATTAAGATAAAATCGCAATCGTGTCACTTGTTGCTCTATGTAGCTTATACCTGCCAAAAATCATTTAATTGTATGAATGCGTTCGCTTGTTACAAGCAAAAATGTAAGCTAGCCCTGTTTAATTTGGCCCACCCTGTATGACGACAAAATGCACATTCAAGCATTGCGAAAACAGGGCTTTGGCAAATAAGCCACCGTTGGTAAACTTGGAGAGAAAAAAATTAGAAACAAGAAAATATGCAGTGCGATGTGCATAAATAAAACGTGTTAGTCTTTAATTAAAGTTAATCGGAAGGTTTTGGGGACGAACCGGCCCACGAGCCCACACAGCTACAGACGGACGCACGCACCGACACTACGATTACGATTACGACTACGAAGTATTTAACGGGGAATCAAACAAGAAGCCCAGCTAGTGCTGGGATAGCCAACCGTCCGTTGGTTCATGAATAATTCATGAGGTTGCTATTAATAGAGTCATAACGTAACGTAAACCAAATAATTGTAACAGTTCTGGAGGCAGGCAAATACGGTACGGCGCAACGGGGGGTGATGCCCCCAGACTAGGATGATGAAACTTGGCGTCCAGGTAGCGAAGGGATGTCACTTTCAT
>Ga0209339_1001463_pt1 | contig 10190 bp, 10 predicted proteins | sample OlaalgELextract3_FD_187376 | JGI IMG/M metagenome (GOLD analysis project Ga0209339, IMG submission 187376) | Olavius algarvensis symbiont microbial communities from Tuscany, Italy - Type A ELBA extract 3 (SPAdes) (version 2) | ecosystem: Host-associated > Annelida > Digestive system >...
CAATTGAACATTGTGTCGTCCGTCACAATAATAAGTAGTCGGTGGAAAGACTGGGGGGAGCTGGACAAAAAGTGTGTTGGGGGGCGTGGCCCCCTGGTCCAGGCCTGGAACCGCCACTGGCCATACCCAGTGACATTGATCGACCTTCACGGTCATTTCATGCTTTCAGCTATTTTTTCTGAAAACAAGAAGTCTGTCCGCCGGGTTCGGCCGACACGGTATGCCCCCGCCCGCCTCTAATGACACAGGTACCGGTACAACATTAAGAAGACGCAGAGATGAGACGTACAGACAGACGATGTGAGCTTGTGACCGTGACCGATCGATTCACGTCTGTCACGTCTCCATTTTCAATGACCTTGAGTGACTTAGCAAAATATTCAGTGACACGAAGCATCACGTGGTTTCTCTGCGACAGCTGAGCTTCTTGTTATTTTTTGTATTGTATGCTATCGCAGACTGTGCAGTATATCGCCAGCGCTGTGTTAACGGTGACGAACCACGTCAATATGAAAGGGCAAATTTTGACAGTCTACGGAATCGAAACTCGTGAACGAGAACGATTGCAGCAATTTTTGTCACGCTAAGCTGTGCTAGAGCGCGATGTAATTATAGGCGGCACGTTTGTCCGTTTGTCTGTCCGTCCGTCCGTCACACACTAGAGATGCGTCAAAACTAATAAGCGTATGCGGTTTTCACCGTAACGCAGCGCCGTTCGCTATATAGGTTTTTCCAGAGCTTGCTGTACGTAGAAGGGAAAAAAAGATAGACCGATACATACTATGAACAGCAGAAAGATAGTCCCGGGTCTGTAGATTTCAGCGATGTACAGATCATGCATAAATTCGCACGTGAGTGACTCCTATATCTCAATTTCAAGGTCATAACATTCTTCAACGCCAAATATCTTGAAAATGGTACAAGATAGACACACGGTTACTATAGACCACTAACAGAAAGTGATATGTGGCATTGTGGCCTGATGAATTGTGCCATTGCCAATGACCTTGATCAACCTTTGAGGTCATGCTATTTTTGTCTGAAAATAAGTGTAGTCTACTTTTCCAGTCTCTGATCGAAAGTACAGGTGATCTAACGAGAGATAACACTGCCGATGTCGTGTGACATTTGAACGTCATTCCTTTGAAAGTTTCATTATTTATTTGTATCTTATAAGTACAGCAGAATGACGTAGAAAGTCAATTACAACGGTCGGACGTCATATGTGAGAAATTATTTCTGTTGTCAAATTCGACCAGGACTGTTGTGTGATGCTGAGACTGAGAGCGACCTGTTAGCGATAGCTAAGTTTTTTGTTTTTAGTTTATGATAATTACTTACGCGTGTGTACGTCGACAAGAACGTCTCAGCTATATAATTTACTGTGTAGAGAAATGCAAGTCTGAGAAAGACTTGGTGCGATGGTGTCAGAGAGAATATGTTGTCTAGGACTGTCTTCATCCATGCAATCCGAGGACGTCCATTGTGGTCTCTTCTAATAATTATTATCTGGTGAAGATGCAGTTGAAATCTTGGCGTTGGCACATTGTCCATTCCAGACAGAGAAAGAAACACATGGAGAAGGAAAGTCAGGAAAGTTAACGTCGCCTCGAAAATGGCTAGTAAATGGTGTGTGTGTGTGTGTTTGTGTGTTTTGTTTTATTTTCTGCTGAAATAGTGACTGCTAATTACGTGTTTATTTGATGTGTTCGTAGATGCTGATTCGCGCGGATTTCTTTCACCACATCTTCACTTTGTAAGTCGACAAACATTTCTAGTGCAGTTTTACCTGTTATCATTTTATTGATGTACACTATTACTAAGGAGATTATGATTTTGCCTCAGTTTTATGCTTGTTGGCAGGATTGTCGTATCAGGCGTTTGGATGAGAAACAATTTATTAGATTTTTGTGGTAGATCTAGACTATGTGTGTGTGTGCACTTGTCTTTGCCTACTTGCATAGATAACACTAGAATGTTTTCAACTTGTTTAGTGTTGGTCAGCTTTAGTGGAGCATTTTCCTGTTATTTCTAGAATGTTTTTGAGGTTATTGTATTTGGCACATAGTACAGTTATTTTCTGAAGAGTGTTTTTTTATATTTTAATACATTTTAAGAGGTCTATTTCCATACTGATATGGAATATATATTTACATTATTATCTATAGTGTAGACTATATTTCTCTAGCACTCCAGTTCTGATATTATTTCTCTAGCACTCCAGTTCTGATATTATTTCTGTGTGTAGAAAAATGTTTTGCCACCCTCGTGATAAATTAAACCACTGTGATAATTTACGATGGGTGGCATTCTCATGTTTACAGATGCAGTATCGGAGTATGAGTCCGATATCGACGTCGTCGAGAAAGTCGAGGGTAAGTGAATGTCAGGTCTGGTGGAATGATGAGATGGATGTGTGATGTTTGTAATTGTCTCGTATGGATCTGAGACGGAGGCTGGCAGTAGAGCCAGTACTCACTGTGCTGCAAACTAATAGGCGGAGATAAAGTGTTATCATGTTTTAACAAAGGATGACAATGGTTACATACGGAATATAAAGTTGAGGGTCTTAAACATGGAGGCAGCTGGCCAAAGACTGCATGGAAAGATATTGTTGATAAAGATTTTAGAAGTTAGCGTTCAAAGAAAGAAGATGGAAAGGTTTTCGTCACGCACCAGCACAGCAATTCTGTCCGTCTGTCTGTCTGTCACGTTATGGTATTGTATCATAATGGCTTCACATGTCATCAGTCATTCTAGTTTCCTCAGTACTGAACACCTTTGTGAAATTCTGACGGGTCCACCTCTGGGGGCAGGTGGGGTATATAAAATTTGCAATTTTTCTGTCAAATCGTCTGCATAGTGACTGCCTCGGTTGCGTATCGGCTGCAACAAAGGCTGTCACAAATGCTTCCTCCCCATGAAAAACTGTCCCCACCACGTGAATTTTATGCATGCGGCAGCTGCCGCTTCCACGTAGTGGCCACCTCGAGTGCGTAGCGACAACTGTGCCTGCCGCAATCTAGGGTGCCATAAATGTTTCCTCCCTGTAAAAAAACTATCCCCTATGAAAAACTATCCCACACTCAAATTTATGCTTCTGACAGCCGCTGCCGCCACTGGTGTCTGATATTCTTGCTCTCCTGTGAACCCCCCCCCTGAAAATTTACTGTTGTTACTGTGTTTGTGTGTGTGTGTATGTGCTGATGTGTGACGATCTGTTAGTAAATGAAGAACACATCAGTTAAAACTGGTTTTGGATACTTTTAGTCGATATTGACGGTTGCTTGGTAGTTAATTTGTAAGAAGTTGCCTCGACTGCGTTGGCTATCTGTTTGACCTCTAGAAAGTTTTGCTTTTGGAAAAACCTTAACTGCGTCAGCCTAACCTGTTATGTGACTCAGCTTTGAAAATAGGCTGCTAAATACAAAACAAAATAGTTGTTTTGTTGTTTTTTTAAAGCTAACTACTAAATATGCATGATCTGTTCTAGCGGTCCTTAGTGATTTTGGGCACTCTAAATACGATTTTATGTAATGTAATGTAATGTAATGTAATGATCTGACGAGATTATCCATGGGATATTGGACTGCTTTTTTCGAATTTTTCATTTTCATAGACTTTTTCGTTGTTGGTTTCCATTGTCATTAATTTTCTAATTCGTTTTGTGCGATAGGCTAAGTCAACTGTTGACTGAGCAGATGTTAAGTGTATCCTGTCGTATTGTTCAATGCAGGAATCCAGTGCCAGTCCAGGACGTGGTACTCCGGATTTTGGCAAGTTCTACAAGACGACGTACATGGAACTGAAAGACGGATATAAACGAGGACCGTCGATCAATGCCGATACCAGTGAGAAACTCCCGCAACATTTTCACAGACCAGGCAAGTGTGGCATGTCATTTATGGGCTGGATTGATCCCATGGTTGCACAACTGAGAGTCCGTTCCCAGTGAACCGTTGTGCAATGGTTGGTTGGTTGGTTGGCTGACTGGCTGATTGGTTGGCTGGTGCTAGAATGCACTTTCAACACAGATATTGAGCAGACATAGAGTAAAGATAAATAGTAAATAAGTAAGTAATTGACTTTATAAGTAACCACATGACAAACGAACATGCTTATAATAAAAGAAGAATAAAAAGCGATTCACACACACTACTTTATTCACCACGAAAGGCGGCACAAATAAAAAGACAAAACAATGAAAATGTAGCAATACAAAACACTTTGCTACATTGCCAGTAAAGTCACATACAACAAAACGGCACAATTCACCAATACGATACTAGTTATCATATTGAGCACACAGTCAACGAATGATATGATCGGATTAAAATGTGAAATTATGAATATAGCGGTGAAATAAAGCAAACAAACTTCTAAGCATATACACTGTGAGTCAAAAAAGCATGCCACTGTGGTCTTGGGCGTAACTTTCTAAGCTCATATAACATGCCATACAAACTAAGGAACTGTAATGAGTCCATTTAAGTTTGTAAACAATCCGTTGATGAATGTGACCTCAAATGATTATAGTCACTGGTGGTGTCTCTCAAATTGTTTAGTTTCCTTCAGACACAGACAGACCATTAAGAGGCTGATATTCAATGGTCTCTGGTCTGCCTCAATCATGCATAACCATGTTGAACTTGGTCTACCCACGGGTCGGTTCCAGTCCGACGGCTGCCTCTGAATTGCCGCCGCAACTGCATGCTGATGATCTTCGATGATCTTCCCCTGGCTGTGTGGCCAAGGAATCTCAATGCTCTGTCTGTGATCAGAGGAGCTGATATACCGTAGTGACCTCTGGTGGCAACAAATGATGAATAGAAAGATTTTGATAGCACACAGATTGAAATAATACAAATTTCTACAGCGCGCCACATCAATTCGTACTAATTTGAACTTCCATCAAAGCTTTGATGCTGTTAGAGACAGAAAGGGCTTACGGCCTGTAGAAAATCCTGCTGTAGCCATGCTCCCTTTGGACAGACATTGCCGTAATGTGGACCACCTGTGAAAAGGTAGGCTGTGAAACAGAAACTGAAAGTAATGCCAGTCGTTGTATTGAATAAAAATTTCTCATATAAACAGATTAGTGAATCAGCTTATGTGCTGTTTTTTTTGCAGACGGCTTCAGCTACAGGAAAATCCGCACCGATATTTTGAAACCGGCAAAGAAGGGTAAGACTGAGAAACTGCATTGATGACAGTTCAGTTTCTTGTCTTATTAGTTTTTTTATCTCTACACTTCATATCAGTTTCATTAAGTAACTAAATAGTTTGGATTAATCGTGGAATGTGGCTGATATCATAGAAAGCAGTGCAATTGTAGGTTGGGTGTGTTCATAGTTGTTTATGGGAATTTTCTGAGTTAACATATATAAACGCTCAGATATAAGTGTCTACTCCAAGAACTGTAATTTGTTGTGCTATAGGCTCTTTCCAAAAACTGTGATTTGTTCAGTGGTGTAGGCTCTTTGTCAAACTGCATTTATAAATATACATAGGCGTCTTAGAGCTGCAATAATCATCATGCAGGAGACACAGGCAGACTGTTCACGTGGACGCTCACTTGATGCCCGTAATTGAGACTACAGTTACAACTTTACTACCATCTTGATGGTGTATAAAGATGTATATATTATTATTATTAATATTAATATTATTATTTATTTTAACGTTATTTTTCTTTTTGTGGATAAATATTTGAGCGTGTGAGACTATGATATCTCTGAGAAACTTTGTTGGAGAGTGTATTACTTACTTATCTTAACAGCCTGCATCTCAGCGTTATAATACAATAAATGATGGTAAATACCTTTAGCTTTACGTTTATCATAGTTTATAGGAACTCTGCTTCACTGCTACTGCACAGATTGTATTTATTTGCACAATCAGGACTTTCAAATTTCTTTGGTATGTATAAAATAGATCATTAGTCTGTCTGTTGGTTTGTATGAGTGTCACTCATGTAGTAACACTGTCAAAGCTTTGAACGTCGAACGTTGACTTATTATTACCAGAATAACAGACGTAGATGACGCAGACGTAGAGAATTTCACAGGCGCAGGCTGTTGCCTTTGTGCCTGGATGCCAAAATTACAAATTACGATAATGTAATACACTGATATTTAATATACAACTTCATTTGGCTTCCGGTTCCACAAATTTCAGCACAAAAATTATGTATCAATTCTTGATTAGACCAGAATTTATCTAGACGACTTTTGAACCAATTTACGATATCAGCATGCACCACATACACCTGTAAAGAATTCCAGATGTTAACTACTCTATTAGCGAGAAAGAGTTTACGAAAGTCATACTTCACTGTACTTTTTGTAATCTAAGATCATGTCCCCGTGTAACATATGAATCTGGTAACGCCGGAGCTGCCAAACTATCATATTTTCCTGAGACTATTTTATATCTTTCAATTATGTCCCCTCAGATCCTTCTATAGTGAAGTATAGGCAATTTGCATGATTTTAATCTGTCTATAATAAGACAAAAGCTTTTCTGCCCATGTCATCAGTATCAACTTATGTTAACACTGCCAGTTTTGTTCTTTTGAAATTACGTCTTCAAATTTTGCTACCGGTATTTTTTCAGATTGTCTATATTACAGTTTTTTGTTTTTCTGTTCAGAGTTTTCTTTCGTGGCATGTTTAGTCATTGTGTTAGTCCTGCTATGTGTACTGTGCAGTTTTTTTACTTCCGACAAAGGAGGAGGTATATGTTTCACCTGCACGCCCTCGTTCGTTTGTCTGTCTGTCTGTCTGTGTGCAAGATTACTCAAAAATGCGTGCATGGATTTGGATGAAATGTTGCGTGTCAACAGATGTCGGGACATGGACGAACTGATTAACCTTTGAGCCCGATCCGGATCATAGTCCGGATGCCGGAACCAGATTGCTTCCTCCGATATCGTATAGGCTACAGATCTTTGCAGCCTTGCCTGGTTTGGCGTATTTCTCTTTTCTGTATCAATTTGCGCCAAACTCGCACGCAGTATTCTAATGAGGGACTGCAACTGCAACGGAGCCCAATTTTCGAAAATCGCTTTCTAAATGTAGAATTTTGTCGCCGAAAAACAGTTACTTGTCGATTTCGCAGTCAACAGCACTAACACTGCTGCTAGCCTCGATCGATCAATAACAAGCGTATGGACCAATGACGGCTCGTTCTATATTTAGTCTATCTGTGTTTACATTCCTAATTAGTTCGAGCCTCTTTTAGATACAAACAGAAGTTGCCACTTCACCGTGAGCCGTCGGAACACCTTTGTCGGAGGTATATACGCTCTACTGAGTGCACATCTTTTATGATTACTTAGTGTAGCTTTTATTTTCCCTGGAGCACTGTGTAGGTGTTACAGTAGTGCCTGGTCTGTAGAGAAAGACACCCTAGGACTAGGAGCCAGTCCAACCGATAGTGAATGTGGGCCAGTTAAGTATGTAATAAAGTGAAAAGTGCATGTGTATAAATTAGCCGTATTACATGACTGGCAAATAGTTCATTTCTGTTGACTGCAGATTTATTGCAATGAAAATTATGAATCAGCAAAGAATGTCTTAAGTTGCACTATTTTTGTAACGGATATTCCTCGGACGCAGACTGAGAAACTGCAAATATGTGTGATTTAAAGTGTTGACGATGGCACTGTGAATTTTGCACTTTTAACAAGAATTGAAGTTGTCAAAGGAATGTAAATGGATCATTTTTGTGTAGGAGGTCATTGTTGTATCTACAAAACAAACATAATAGACTGCTTCCAGAACGTCGCTATTACACAACTCTTTGATGCTAATTTTATTCACAGAAATATTTATTATGACATTATTAATTATTGTGCTGTAACAACTATATTTACAGTATCATTGTATAGGTTGCTGTCTGTCAACCTTTTATTTAATAAATGAATATGTGTGTGTATATTATGATGTTTTTGTACAGGAAGTAGGTCACTGTTTTCATTTAAGACACACACACACTCGCACTGAACCTTACAAACCGGTCAAGACCCAGGAAGCAATTCAGTTGGCGAAACTGCCAGATGCACAGCTGTTGGACAAGGGTCACATGAGACCAATAGAGCGTGATGATTGGCCGTCGCCGCCAGCAACTGCTGCCGCCTTTCCTGAGCTCTGTATGTTGTCAGTGTTGTTGATTATCTGCGCTGTGTCTTATAACACAGTAAAGTTCGTTATGCATCAAAGTACTACATCCTTTATGAAAAATATTTCTGACAATGCTTTGACACTGTTGTTGGATGACATGAAGGGCATCAGGTATCCAACAATCTCCAATGCTGCCCTGTTGGGACATCTTTCCTTCTGTGAAAGTGTTATAACATTTGTTGATTTCAGCTCCGTTAAGCGGTTTAGATGCACTATTAACATCATATACGTCCATTTTAGTACATCATTTGTGTCTTTATTTCTAGATTTATCTGGAATATTGTGTGTTCTGCTGTGTATGCTGCACGTAGTCGTTTTTTGTGGGCAGTCATAATAGCACTTATTGCCTGGCTGTCCTGCTCCTTAACTTCTTTCACTGTTTTATGCCTTCACAGCAACCGGAGGCTATTATAGTTTTACTATGTCTGTCCTGATGATGTCCCGTTGTCTGTCGCCAAGTCCCGTGCCAACGGAGGAGATATAAAATGACCAAGCACAGTCTGTACCTCTCCAGTTATCATTACTTTTAATGTAATATTTTTGAACGAATAAATAAGATGAAACGAAATAAATGTGTACAGGGGATCTGACCAAACCTGGAATGTCTCCAGAAAATAGGTTGGTTCAGTAAAAAACAAAAATCATAATAGGTATCATAGTAGTAGCAGTAGTTATTGCAGCAGTAGTATGATGCATTCTTTATGACGTGACTGTGTTTGCAGTGCGAGAGGGGAGAGTGCGCAGATTGTCTGGTCAGTCCGATGTTGTGGATGACAAAGAGAACGAGCTCGTTCCAGTGAAAGTTGATCCACAGATAGAGAAGGACATCGAGGAATTGTCCAAACTGCGCGAGTCCGGAGCGGCGTCAGTCATACTGAAGGATTTACAGCGGAGGAAGTCGGAAGAGCAGGTTCTTGATCCACGAAGTGCCTCGAGGACACCGAGCGCGGCCGCTGAGCCGTATTACAGAACACGCTATGAGTCACCGATCTTTGCATGTCAGTTTGTGTGTCGTTATGAGTTATTAAGGCCCACCACAAGATGGCGCTGTCCTTCTGTTTGTTTGTTTGTCTGTCACCTGAAATGCGTACTTGTCGGGCACTGGCCTGACTGGTCCAGCTGGCGGCCATGAGTAGCCGCAGTGCTGCTGGACCAGTCCGGCCAGTAACTGACATACTGATGGCGGTGGGGGCTTATCATGTTGGCCATTCGGGCCACACTGACTTGTTATGTATTTGTCTCAAAATTTTAACAAGTAGTAATAGGCAAAGCAGACTTCACATTTCACAGTTTTGGTCAGAAAAGCAAATTTTACATTCTTTGGCCGTGTCATCTTAATTTAGCACAAAATGTAATAGAATGATCCCAGAACTGTTGCCAATCTATTTTTAACTGTTTTCTCATAGTATCATAAACAGTATAGCACGGTAGTGCTAACCGTTGTAAGGGTCATGATCACTATGTATAAGAAATAGGGAATTTGTGGTTACCGTAGCTCCCTAACCCCTGAACCGATTGAGCTGAAATTATGCACGAGTGATTACGTTGCTCATAGGACCCCACATGCACCACGGGGTAACTAGGGGTTTAGGGGGGTAAGCACTGCACAGGGGTGAAATGTAACCCTCACAGCGTAGACATTTAAAAAAAAAAATTTTATGTGATTTCTTTGCCACGCTTGCAGACTACGGTATTTAGAGCACCTCCACAATTTTTTCACCAAACGACATATATCGGCGGTCGTTGCATTCCTAGGGGTTTTCACCAAATCCAAATATCTTAGCCCCTCCCCCAAATCCCGAAAAACCCCATTTTGGAGGACCTTCTAAAGCAAAACCTATTATAGAGAGAGTGCTCTGTTAGTCCCACGTGAATGGAGCTGCACTTACTCACTCACTCACTGCTGCGCTTGACCAGCTGAGGGTCGTAGCGTCCTCCACATCGAACGATCCTGGCCCGCGATCCAGGCAGCACCAACAGATAGGCCAACGTCTTCTTCCACTTGCT
>Ga0209339_1001464_pt1 | contig 10187 bp, 10 predicted proteins | sample OlaalgELextract3_FD_187376 | JGI IMG/M metagenome (GOLD analysis project Ga0209339, IMG submission 187376) | Olavius algarvensis symbiont microbial communities from Tuscany, Italy - Type A ELBA extract 3 (SPAdes) (version 2) | ecosystem: Host-associated > Annelida > Digestive system >...
TCCGGAAGAGTGTGGACGGTTGGCGTATGGAAAGTTTTAACCGTTATACGTAAGCTAAACATTGGCCAAAGCTATCGCAAGTTCGAAAGTGAGTATAAAAAGGTAATCACTTAAATTTGGTATAGCGAATGTTCTGGTGCTATCGAAATGGTATCGGCAACTTAGCCGTAGCTTATGCTAGCGAGCGTTACGATGTGTAAAGATGATATTCGTCATCCTAATAGGAAAAATAATATAATTAGGTGATTTGGGCTATCTTACACTATCCCATGGTCTTAGATTGAAGCGTCCCGCTTCAAGTGAGGCGGTATAGGAAAGAGGACGTTAGTATGACCTTGTGCTGTCATAGGTAGAGATATATGTATCAGTGTGTCTGTATGCACTCAAGTGCATGAGCGGCGATGACGATGTTAGAAACTAACTGTTCGTAAAATAGTATCCGAATGATCTTCGAGAGTTCATGATGTGTAAGTGGAAGTTAGGTCATAGAGACAGCAAGGTAGGATGTAGCAAGAGTATGCTAGATTATGAGTAAGTAAGATCTGCTGTTGTTGTCAGTAAAGACAATTATGCAGTGAATACTAAGTAACAATGTGTAGCGTTGTTGTTATAATAACACTACAATTATACAGTAATAAATAACTGTAACAGTAACAGTGTTCCACTGTTTTAGAGGAATGGGAGTTGTATTATATAAGTATACATAAGTATTTGAGTTGGAGCTCATAAGCTCTTTGGGTTGCAAGTAGGAAAACCCTAAGCGGAGGCAACAAGGGCCTCGAAAACCGAAGGCACATGGGCCTTAAACACACAACGGTGGCAACTCTGGCCTCAAAAACACTGGAGGCGCTCAGGCCTCAATAAGAACCGGAGGTACGCGGACCTCAATAAGAACGAAGGCACGTGGGCCTTGAAAAGCGGAGACGCGGGTTTCAAAACTGGAGGCAACCAGCCTCGAAAACGAGGGAACACGGTCCCTGAAGATTAAGGGGGTCTTGAGGAACGAAGGACTCACCCTCGCCTCGGCTAACATGCCGGATACGAAGACCCAAGCAGAGGGCACGCCATGTAGCCTGGTAGTGCAACCCAAATCTTTACATTTTTAATAATAATAACAGTGAAATAGGGGTTGATATATATATATAAGGTAAACAGTGAACAATAAGTTTTTAAGGTCTATTAAAAGTGTGATAGAGGGGAGGTTTCAACATGACAACCGCTCCTGAATGGTATGTCATCACCCCAATAACACGTAACCAGTTATTGAATAACGGATGTCTATTAAAGACTGTCCACCCTGGCGGCGAACGCGGGGTATTGCGCACTACCCCGTTATCAAGCTTCACACCAAAGGAAGACAATAACCAAATAAGGTTAGGGTAAGGTAAGGTAACTGTAGACTGTGATGTATACCGATATTTAGATACAGACTTGTTTTGATTGACAGCTAAACATTTTTAGTGTTTCTTTTGGTAACCTCCGTGTCCACAGTGAATAAAGGAAGTGAATGAAAATAACATGACCTCCAAGCGAGGAGTGGATAGGAGGGAGATGACCTTAATATGAGGAGAGGAAGAGGACACGAGTAACTTTGATACGAAAATACAATGTTATACAATGCAATAAGGCAGCGAAGTAAGTCGCTGCGAAGCAATATATGTTGCTTCAAAGCAACGCAATGTCGCGTTGCAAATAACATGTACTAGCTAGTAACTGAAGAAAATAGTAGTAACGTAGCGAATTAGGGGTCAAATTGTGACCTCGGCGCAGGCCGGCTGATTGGTGATCTATGAGACAATCTCATACTTAAATAGACAATGTTAGAAATATGTGAACAAGTCTCACATAAGCAATATGTGAGTAAGTCTCACATAAGTGTATATGAGTTAATCTCATATACAAATGTAATAGCAGAATTAAGAAGTCTAGTATTATAGACTTATGGCGCAGGCCAGCTGATTAGGGCCTTAGTTGAACACTGTAACTATTACTACATGAATACCCTCAAATAACATACAATGTTACAATATACAATAACATACAGTGGCATATAACATGACACACATGTGTCATACATGTTATACAGTAATAAGAAGAAAAATAGTCATACGAACAGAACTGGCATAATTACTGATGTTGATTGGAGCTCGAGCGTTTCCCAAAGTATATACACACAGGTGATGGCGACATCAGATGAAGAAATTGTCTTGTTGAATTAACTTGTGTAGCATCAATAGATATTGACCAGTATTTATGCTTGTAGCATGACTGGAACAAGTAGAGAAACATAAGGTCCATTGACCAATGTCCATTTCATCTTGTAGTAATCTCCAGTAGACGAGATAATAGTGGAAATAACTGTATGTAGCTTCCAGTCCATGAAGTAATAACTGTTAACTTCAGTGAATATACACTTTGTAAGTGTTCCATCGAATAACATTGTAATAGTCCATGACGAACATGATATCCGTAACCAAGATATACCCTTTTAACCTTGCCCGTAGATATGTATACTCGAACGTGTGGATCCAGTATCCAATATCCAATATCCATCAGGATCTGAAAATAGATACAACTAACGGCAGTATCTTTTGTTTAGAATTTTGATATGTTTTCACCTATTTATTTTTAACCGGTAGTTCTTCCGTTACTCTGACGAGTAACTGTTTAGGTACGAAGGTGGTCGACGATTTCGACCTGATTTTCGAATTTGGGGTGGGACGGAATTTTGATGTTCAGGGTAAGAACTCTGAGTTGTTGAAGCATTACAGACTCCAGTATCAGAAGGGTCACGTTGTTCTCGCTGTTGAGAACGGCACGGCGCTATCCGATCGACGTGAACCGTCTGATGTTTAGTTGTTTTTAGATTTTGTATCACAACGACGAGGGACGACTGGAACTTAACTATGCGCCATGGTCCCGACCAAAGTCGTTGGAGCTTTCGTTTTTGTTGGCGAAGAGGAGGTCTAGGCCAATATAACCAAACCAACTGGTCTACGTGGAATGGAGAACCACGGACATATTTGTCAAAGTAATTTTTCTGAGTTTTAGCAACGGCACCGGTATTCTGACGAATACGGTGATGGACTTCGCGAAGGGTTGAGCGAAAGCTGGTGACGTAAGGTGTCACAGGCTTAGATGACTCATCCGGTGGTTGGGCAATTAATGTGGCCGGAATAAGTACGTCGCGTCCTAGCATTGCCAAATTGGGAGTTGTGCCCGTAACTGAATGAGTTGTCATTCGATACGCGGACATTAAAGCTGGCAAGAATGAAGGCCAATTATTAGCGTTATCGGATTCCGTTGTTCGAAGCATTTGAAGGAGTGTCCTGTTCATCCGTTCGGTCTGACCATCGGAACGAGGATGGAATGGAGTCGTGTGTGATTTATCTATGTCTGCAATGTGGCATAGCTCTATGAATAATTTACTTTCAAAATTTTTACCTTGATCCGAATGGATCTGTCTCGGAAGTCCAAATCGAGAGAAGAAGTTGTTATAGAGAGCGGTCATGCAAGTATGTGCTTCGGCATCCGGTAATGGATAGGCTTCGGACCATTTTGTGAAATAGTCGGTAGCGACTAGAATGTATTTTGATCCATCGGTTGTTAAAGGTAAACCAGATAAGATGTCAATGGCCACTATGTCCATAGGTTCACCTGTTATTACTCTTTGAAGACGACCGTGAGGTCGTGAAGGTGGACCTTTGCTTGCTTGACACTGGTGACATTGTTGGCACCAAGTGTGCAAGTCTTTATTAAGACCGGGCCAATAATACTGGCTTTTGAGTTGTTTGATCATGCGTTCCGCACCTAGATGGGCGGCAAGTGATCCAGAATGAGAGGCGTCGAAGAGACGACGTCTCAATGTTTGAGGAACCACGAGTTGTACGTTATCCTTGACATGTCTAACTAGAATACACTCAAGAATCTTGACAGTGGGTCGATGTGACCAAATGATTCTTGACTCGAGCGGTAATGCTCTCAAGTCATTACGGCTTGGAGTTATATCATGTTCAAGGAAGTTAAGTACAGGAGCTATAGATGGATCATCATCCCGTAAATTCCTAAGATCTTCGTTTGAACATTCGGAGGAGAATTGAAGGGCTCGCACCCCAAGGGGAGCTATGATTTCATCTGCCCTTTCAAATTCATCAATCCAAGGCGTTGTAAAAGTTTTGCCTATACATTGTTTACAAACGGGACGGGATACTCCATCCGCGTTGCAGTGGACCCGACCTGGACGGTGTTCGATGACATAGTCGAATTCGGCAAGAGTCTCGATCCATCATGCAAGGATACCTTCAGGTCTTCGAAATGTTTTGAGCCACTTAAGGCTATTATGATCAGTTCTAAGGATAATGTGACTTCCTAATAAGTAATGACGGAAGTGTTGCAGTGCAGGAACGACTGCTAACAACTCACGACGAGTTGGGCAAGAATTTCGTTGGGCACTGTTCATGACCCTTGAATAGAATGCAATGGGTCTTTCTACAGCATCAATGATCTGGGACAGGACGGCGCCAACAGCAACATCTGAGGCGTCGGTATCCAAAATACATGGGGTCCCAGGGATGGGGAAAGCTAATGTTGTTGCATCTAAGAGGGCATCCTTCAATTGGCGGAAGGCGCGGTCAGCGTCATCCATCCATTTGAATGGAGTGTTGTTCTTCTTTGTTAACCGTGTTAGCGGTTCAGCAATGGTTGCGAAGTTGCGAACAAAGCGTCTATAGTAGGACGCAAGGCCAAAGAAGGCTCTAACATCTCGCAAGCAATGCGGTATAGGCCAGTCTCTGATGGCCTGTAGCTTGTCTGGCATCGGGTTAACGCCTTGGGCTATAACCAAGTGCCCAAGAAATTCAATTTCTGTTTTAAACAGAACAGTCTTTGAAGGCTTGACGTTCAGTCCAACTTCAGCAAGTCGTGTAAAAACTTGATGTAGCCTGTCAAGTAGCTCTTGTGGTGTTTTCGCAAATATGATAATATCATCAAGACAACAGAGACATATTTGCCATAACATGTCTCGCAAGACGATGGACATAAGGCGACAGAAGCTTGCAGGCGCCCCTGAAAGTCCAAAGGGCATGCGGGTAAACTGGAACAAACCACGCCTTGTACAAAAGGCAGAGCGCACCTTTGCTCTATCTGTCATCCCAAGCTGCCAGTATCCTGATAATAAATCGACTGTGGCAAAATATTTTGCTCCTCTCAGATGATCTAAGGCATCATGGATGTCTGAAATAGGAAAGGCATCTCTCCTAGAGACGGCATTTACCCGACGGTAATCTACACAAAAACGGAAAGTGCCATCTTTCTTACGAACTAAGCAAACTGGAGAAGCCCATGGAGAGTCGGAGGGTTCTATAACTCCAGACTCGAGCATCTCATCGAGGATTTGGTCCTCGGCGTCGCGGGCTGCTAACGGCGGCCTGCGAGGTGACTGCTTGATGGGTGGCGAATTGCCCGAATACTACAATAACCAAGATCGGTAGAAGAAGTAGCAAACGTGTGCTGGTGTACATCTAAGAAATCACGAAGACCATGTAGCAAGTCATGTGTACAACAAGTAGAAGGTGCTTCTTCAACAGTAAGCTTAAATAATTCGCGGACGTGTTCAGGCAGAGTGTCCTGAAGCTCGTCAATCTGCATGGTGTGACTCGAGAAACCCTTGATGACTGAAGCATCAACTGGACGAGGGTTAGCGGTGTCTAGTAAACATAGGTCAGCATCATCTGCTAGGCGTGGATCCGTCAAAAATGAATGAGGCGCTCTCGAGGGCCTATCAACAAGTGCAGCACACGGGCTCACATCGGCGCACGGGCCGGAACTAACAAACGGGGTACTCGGACCCGGTAAAAGTACAGACGGAACATAGTACGCTGTTGCATTAGAAATACCGAACACATGTTCGTGCAGACATAGCTGAAGCCAACGATCAGCTGGAGTCAAGTCTTGCAGTATACTGTCAATTACAGTAGTGGTGAAGCAGTGTACGCTTGCATCAATTGCAGAAGAAAAAGAACAAGTAGGCATCCCTTGTGGGGTAGAGGTATAGTATGACCAAACATATCGGTTGTTAGCATCGATTACTAACTTGGCTTTAGTAATAAGATCATATCCTGCCACGTAAAGTGGATCTTTTGAGGAAACATAGTAAGGGTGTACAAAACGTACGCCACATATTTCAGTGTTTAAGTAATAGGGGCCTTCAATGAGTACATCGTCCCGACCAAAAGCTTTCACGGTATGTGAATGAACAGTTTTATTAACTGCGTTTGTAGTGGCAAGAAAGTCATGGGGCACTATAGAAACTTCTGCTCCCGTATCTAATATGAAAGTATGTGGGGCACCTTCCACCACAATTTTAGTTTTCGGTGATCGGCAATGTGATGCTAAATGCAGCACGGAATAATAATGAGAGATATAATTACTATCAACATCGACGCCATCTTCCTCAAGGGGCTGGACTTTTAGTACAGCCCGGGGCGGGGTACCCGGGGGCACCTGACCTAACGGGAAGATGGGCGAGTGTAGTTGTTGGGTTCCTGAGCGCCCGTTCTCGGAACCCACACGTCGTTTTAATGATCGCGACGCGGTGGAGGAGTAGGAGGTCTCGGTGAACCTTGACGAAACGGATTAATCTCAACAGAAGAAGTAGGAGTATGCTGGTCCGGCCGACGGTCACGAGATTGTGGACGATGATTGCGAGAATGGCAATCAAATGCTCCACAAACAAAGCATCCAGGACCGCGGCGACCGGACGAAGAGCTGGAATCGGATCGACGGTCGACAGGAGTAGGTGCACGAGGACGCTGGCCAGCAGTGCGTGTGTAGTCCTGTCGTGGATAGTCAGAACGGCGATCCGGCCGGTTGCGGAAAAAATCTGGACGTCTGAAGGACCAACGACTGTTGTTGTGGAATGACGATAGTTCGAAGCAGGCGACTGGCATAGGTGATTGACTAGACCGACGGTCGAAGCGAGCCGGTGACTGAGATTGTTGACGTCCATTGGATGATTGACGTCCATTGGATGACTGAAGTTGTATAGGCGTACGATCCCGACTACCATCACGTGGACCAGGTGAACGAGAGTCACGGGTCCCAGAGTCAGAAGCAGGGGCAGACATCGGCATGTACTGTTTAAACAAATTAGTCATAGCCGCAGTAATCGCCTTAACCAGGGTCTGGTCTGTCCCAGGGTCCTGTGTACAATGCACGTGTGCATCGTGTGATGGCGACGGTGTTACAATGCGAACAGACTTTTTCGGTTTAATTATCTCACTAGCCTCGACAAACTGTCGTGCTTTTAATACAGTGGTTGAAAAATCATCACGAGCGTGAAGGCGTAAAAATTGCGACATTTCGGGGTTAAGTACGCTATCTTCAAATCTACGTTTCAAGTCAGAGTCTCTCTGGCTTGAGGTAGCATTAGGCCATGCTTCGCGATGAAGTACACGAAGTGCCTGTTCATACTCTGGAATTGACTCGCCATCAGTTTGTCGGCGGTTATCGAAACGGCGCATTGCGTCTCGCGGCGCATCTGTTTGTCCGAATCGACGGGCCAGCAGTGACCAAATTTCGTCGTAAGCCGTTTGCTTCATTAACATCTTTAAGTATCTCAGCGGCCGGTCCTTCCAGGGCCAAAGTGAGATTTTGGACCTTATCTGCTGTAGTAGTCCAGGCATTTACTCTGCAAATGCGTTCAAAATGTTCCTTAAACGACTGATAGCTAGTGACACCGGAATATGGTTTGGGCATTTGAGGCTGTTTGACAATAAATGTCGGTACAGGCTGTGAGAAAATCTGAGGTACAGCAGCTGCAGGTGTACTATGTATAGTAGTAGGCGGCATTGGCGGAGGCATAGCCGTAGGCGGCGGTACCACAGTATCAGCAGTAGCTGTCATTCCAGTCGGCAAAGCATTAAAGTTAACTGCTGAGTTTGGTGCAAGTTGTGCATGCATGGCAGACTATGACTATGTAGTAACAGTAATGGTCTGTGGCTGCGGACACACAATGGATGCACCTGTGGCGGCGTAAGCTGACTCGTGTGTGAAAGGCGCATGGACGTCTGCAAGTACTGTATGTGTCTGTGACACATGTAAGTAAGTCGTGTAAGTCTGTGATGGATAACTAATAGGAACCACAAATGGTAAGTGAGACGGCGGCGGTCGTACAGAAGGCACGGTTGGTACCTGTGAAGGCATCACATGACTGTGTGGCACGTACGAACTGGGTGACGGCTGGGGCTGTGGTGGCCCAACACTAGTCATTATATGACCTGCACCAATTGACAAGTCTGACAAGTACACACTGGTTGGTTGTGTGTGTGTGTGTGTGTGTGTATCAGTATAAGTGACAGAAGTCTGTGGTCTTATATAAACAGACTGAGTGGCGGGGGCTGCCTGTATCGGTGCACCTGCCACTGTATCTGGCGGAACATAATCGTATGAAAGCCTTTTCTTCCAATGTATAGATGGAGATGGCAATGGTGCTGAAGGTGCCGTTACATTGGGCCGTAAATAATCAGCAGCAGCCGACGATGCAGACGTACAAACAGCATATTGTACAATCGGATCAACGGTAACAGGCCGGCTCTGAGTTACATCAACACGCGAGAAAGCAGACAAGCCGGGCTGTCCAACAGCAATGGGTAGTCGCTGACTATTATCGGCGTACGACGGACGTGCGTAGTTAACGTCTGAGTATAATGTAACTGAACTTGACGAACATGGTAAGTCAAAAGTGTACGAATGAGCATCCGTAACGTTCAACTGCCCAGGCCCTGTGGGCCGCGACAACGACGCCTTACTAGTCGACATGTTTACATGTGACGGCATTGACGGCAACGACATAATAGGGCCAATGCTGACGTAGTCGGGTACCGTAGTCTGCGTGTAAACAGACGACAACGGCAGCATTGGCTGTCTATGTATATGCGGCGGAGGCGGTAAGTCCGCAAGCAACTGTTCAATGCTATGTTTGTAAACATTACTACTGTCAACGCGGTCTACAAATTGCGATCGCTGCACTGCATTGTCAACAAAGAGTGATTCACCAGGCACAGTAGGTTGGCATGGCAACGTTGACGTCACTGCAGGATGAGCGTAAGCAAGCTCAGGCGGCGACCGTGGGAACGTGTGCTTGCATGAGCGTATGCACCGGGTCAGACGCAGCAATAGCACATGTGACCGGCAGGCGTGGCAGCATATCTGACTGGTGCTGCGTATACACTGGATCGGACGCAAAGTACTGCTGAGGCTGAGTGCGCTGTGGACCGGGCCGGTACATAGTAGGCTCATGCATAGATGAAGACATGAATAACGGCTGCAGTGTTGATATGCTGGTGCTGTCAGAGCTGTATACCGTACGCGTGTCTGCAGCGTGTGGTTGCACTGTAAGTGCATCAGCAATATCAGGCCTATGTACAATAGAAGCAGACATAGACGGCTGTCGCTGAGTAGCGGTACAGCTTGTAAGGCCCTGCACAACACGATTATCAACAGGCGTATCGGCGTAATCAACGTGCCGTGAGGACGATACCTGTACAACAGCGTCAAGAACAGGTGGTGGTATGTCGTCCAACTGCACCAGTACCTCTACCACCTCGTACGCTACCGTAGCGGGGCCTGCAGTGGCCTTCAAGCATTTAAGTTCTGCCTCTAAGGCGGCGGCATGCGAACGTTCATGGGCGAGATCATACAGATCACGAACGCAAGTCAATTTCACGCTGTGCCTCTCTATCGCGTTGGACCTGGACGTCGGCCAGCAGCGCTTCACGGGCACATTTAGCGTCAAGTAACAAAAGTTGCTCTCGCTGGGCTTCGAATTCACAAGCTCGACGGTCGCGCTCAGCAGCGTCGGATAACAGACGGTGCTCCCTCTCGGCATATTCATCACGACTACGACGGTCGCGTTCAGCCGCGTCCGCTAACAGACGGTGCTCTCTTTCGGCAATATCATTAAACATTCTATGTTCGCGCTGCGCAGCCTCGGTTTGTGTACTCTCAAGCTGTTGCTGCACGGTAGCGGCGAGCTGTGACGTAATCTGGGCGTATTGCCTCAGCGCGTCGGTGCTCGCTGCCGTGCTACGTGAAGTGTTCACGTTTGATCGCGCGGTTCAAGTCTCGGGGATCAAGACAGACACGCAATTGTCCGTTAGATTTCTGCACGACAACGAGCGAGTTTACCC
>Ga0209339_1001465_pt1 | contig 10186 bp, 7 predicted proteins | sample OlaalgELextract3_FD_187376 | JGI IMG/M metagenome (GOLD analysis project Ga0209339, IMG submission 187376) | Olavius algarvensis symbiont microbial communities from Tuscany, Italy - Type A ELBA extract 3 (SPAdes) (version 2) | ecosystem: Host-associated > Annelida > Digestive system >...
TGGCACAAGGTCTCTCCACTCCGGATCCCTCCCTTAGCCCTACACACCTCTCTATAAGGAGAGGTCGCGCAACAAATACACACTACACACACCATCAAGTTAGCCTGGTGGTGTCGCGCAACACTACACCAGTCCCTTCCTAGGGGTTGCGCATTGGGCCAGCCTGTGAGGCAGGCCTCAGCGCTGGCATGCGAAGGGAGCGTGTGTCATCCCAAATAAGAAAGAAAGAAAGGGGGTTCTCAAGAGTAAACTACACTAAGTCTTAATCATCATCGTAGCCCCATAAAAGTTGCATAGTGAATAGGTAAAATCAAGGTCGGCGATTCCAAATATGGCACTTTCGATGATGAATTTTTACCCCTGTCCCCATTATACCCCAGTCCTCAAATATTGCTTTTTGCTTGTAACACACTGTTCCCGTCGTCACACATGCACATGTGCTACAAGGTTTTTACACCACTTGGGTACAGGGTGATGCTTGCCAAAAAACAACGTTTAGGACCAAAATTGGAGGGAATCTGAGCTAGGGCAGCATCTAAAAAATTGGGACCTTTACTATTTTGGCAACCGTTGAAGCTAGCAACTTCAAATTTGATACACACCTTGGGTTTGGGACTAGCTAATTATTATGGGTTTGGGACTAGCTTACTATCTTTTTTCGACCGAAACGCTTAACAATGTTGTTTTTGGTAAGCTAGTCCCAAACTCAAATTGTGCACCAAATTTGAAGTTGCTAGCTTCAGCGGTTGCAAAAATGAGTAGGGGTACCGATTTTTTTGGATGCTCCCCTAGCCCTGACCCCCGCCAATTTTGGTCCTAAACGTTGTTTTTGGTAAGCTTGAAGTTGCTTGCTTCAACGGCGGCAAAAATAAGTAGGGGGTCCCAAATTTTGTTTGAATGCTCCCCTAGCCCAGACCAGTGCCAATTTTGGTCCTAAACGTAGTTTTTGGTAAGCTAGTCCCAAATCCAAATTGTGAGAAAATTGTGTACCAAATTTGAAGTTGCTAGCTTCAACGGCTGCAGATATAAGTAGGGGTTACCAATTTTTTGGGATGCTCTTCTAGCCCAGATCCCTGCGATTTTAGTAGAAGGAACCTGAGAGAGCTGGAACACTTGCCTCAGCCCTTAGTCACCCTTAGTCATCCCTCTGAGGAGCTCCTGGGCTACTTGCGTCACCCTTAGTCACCCACGCGTCACCCTTAGTCACGGCTTAGGCCCTAATGCGTAGGCCCTGACGCACCCCTGACGTCATCGTGCGCGCGGGCTTAGTCATCGCCTGTTCCACGACGTCATTGTGGGCACGTCATTCGTTAGCCAACATCTGTTAATGACGTCATCGTTTATTTTTACCGCACATCGTCATACCTATTTTTACCGCGCTTACTCATCTACGTCATCGTAATTCCCGCTATCACTTGCGTCAGCAACATGACGTCATCCTCGCTACGTCAACAGCCGTCCCACGCATCCGTTAGCCAACATCTGTTAATGACGCCATCATCTATATTTATCCCTGTTGCTGCGTCATACCTATTTTTACTGCGCTACGTCACCATGTCTCACATCGAGTCACGTCGTGTCAAACGCTATAAAAAGGCCGACATAACACCCGTTCCGTCATTCGTCGCAGGAACGCCAAGACATCGACTACTTACTTACTAACAAGCGACATGGATGAACTTCGTAATCTTGAATTGATCCAAGAACTCTATCGTAATCTCCGTCAACAACATCGATAGCAACAATACTCGTCAAATACAAGTTAGTTTGTATAAATAATATATCACTAACCGTCTAGTTTCGGAGCACACATGTCGGTTAACGCACGGCCCACAGTAAATTAACGGCAAGTTCTCTCGATGACGATTACGCGACGATTTCCGACATTTGTATCCATAGTCAGCACGTATACATAATATTCCAAAAAGTGCTGTTGCGTTTAAACGAGTTTACACAGTCGTTGTCCGGTGTACTAACTGCAGCGAGTCGTCCTACGTCGCTTCAGACGCACACACACATACACAGACTACAGCCCAATCGCTGTTAGTCAACCCAGCAAGCACGACACTAAAATTTGCACTCTGACTCTACGTCGCAAAGCCGTTCACCATTAACTCCATGGACGGTCAACAGCAGGGCATATGTGTATTCTCAAAACCGTCGACCGCCAGCTATATCCCGTATCACGGTCGACACTCGACAAGCAAGGTATATGCTCTCACGAAGCTGCATTCTGTTGAAAATTATTGTAGCTACGCTGACAGTTCAGATTTCCCACCAATAAGCGTAGTTGTTGCTGACGCGGCGCGTCCAATGCAAGAGGGTATGAATAAATGACGATTTTCGAACAATATCTCGGAAACGGTTGTAGTTAGATGGGTACATGCAGAGAAGCAATTTGTAGGCATCGAGTTGCCTTTTCATCATGCAACGTTTTGTGTGATTGCCACAAGGGCGTCCCCAGGGTAAACCCAGATGTGGTAAAAATAGCGATTTTTTGACTTATACATTTACTTAAACATCGTATAACTCCGAAACTATTGAATGTAGATAGCATGACAATTTGTAAGCACTAAATTGTCTTTTCATTCATGCCACATATGGCCTCATAATCGCAGGGGCGTCTCCAGGGAACCAAAAATGTGGGCTGCGGTACCTGAAAACGGCAATTTTTTGCACTTGCGATTCGAATAACTGGGAAACTGTTGAAGATAGATGGGTACATGCTGCGAGGGGTTTGGCGAGCATCGAATTGTCTTTCCACCAATGCAACATATTGCGTGATAATCGCAGGGGCGTCTCCAGTGGAAACAAAAAATGTGGTAAAAATAGCGATTTTCAGACTTACGCATTGACTTAAGCATCGTATAACTCGGAAACTAATAAAGATGGATAGCCAGACAATTTGTAAGCACTGAATTTTCTTTCCATCCATGTCATTTAGCGGAATTGCCCCTGGGGCGTCTCCAGAGGAAACAAAAATGTAGGTTGCGGTATGTGAAAAAAGGCGATTTTTTGCACTTGCGGTTCAAATAACTGGGAAACTGTTGCAAATAGACACTAAATGCGTCGTATCTTCCCAACGCGAAGGTAGACGGACGGAGCTTAGATTTGCGAAATTAATCCTTTGACTTAGAATAGCCTAACCAAAATACTCAACAACACAAGGCATCGCGCGCCCTCTCTGCGATAGCTGAGCTTCTTGTTTACTACACGACGCTAACTAGCGCATTACATTATCGCCGGCTGTTTTTCAATATCGTAGTTAAGCTCAAAACTCACATTCATGTCTCGGGGGCTATTCTACAATTTAAAAAAGTTCATTTGATGTCAGCGCCATAATTTCTCACCAGTATCTACATAAAAATATAACATCCGCTTTTTCAGTAAATTTGTCAGTAATGTCAAAAATGAGCATTTCGACACAATCATATTTTTTCGTTTTTTTATAACATAAATGTTTTTATTCATTTTTATTAATTGTCCCCACGTGATCATACGTGGTTATATCACATTATGTGTAATTATACATATTAAAGGCGACACTCGCACTTCACCACGTGTGGTTATACCACATCGTGTGCGTGTCATAGGTGGTTCGTGCACTAACTGCGGTGTAATACGAGAGTGCCACGGACTGTGCGCTCGCTGTCTCGGCCTGCCGTATTGCAAAGTCTGCAAGCGCCACCTGAGCAATTCCTGTTTCAATGAGGGACAACATCATATATGTCAGGTACCTTTACACGTCACTATCGCATGTATTCTCTATTTTACATACCGGTACCAAAACCTTATACGCTTTACAAATCAGATTATTATTTAACAAGTCGCTATCGCTATCATTACACGTTCTCTCGTCTGTGTGCTTACAGAACTGCGAAAAGCGGCGCACTATACGACGTACCGCACTAAACAACACAATCTCTGAGACTTCCCTACCTGTTACCGAATACGATACCTCCTTCCAGACGTTAATCAACACACGTCTACATGCCATCAACGACATCGTTCTAGAGGCCTTGCATCAGCATGAGTACTGACGCGTTTATTTGTTTATAGTCGTTAATCGTTGCAAATTCATCTCGTCTTTCACATTTCGAGTTTCACTTACACCGCTCTGTATATTTTACAGATCCATTCGCATTCAACTGCACGTCGACGCCGCACTCGTCCGCGAACTGCCTGACGGAGAACTGTCTCGCATCACCGCATACTTCCACACTCCATCCGTCCTCGTCAATTCCGCCCAGTCCTTCGACTTCCGCCAAGCTATTACGCTACTCGACAATGCACTCGAACAGTTTAACACTCGCGGATCTGGCTTTGTTCTCGAATACGTCAAACGCTTCGTCGTGTCTGTCCTCCGCTATCGTCCTCTACACGGTTCCACTTACATTCCGACGCCCGCATTCTTCGCTGCGAAACACTGCGTCATAAATGTACAGAACAGAGATTCGAAATGTTTTCTGTGGTCCGTGCTGTCTACCTTGTAGGAACCTGAAGTCAACAAGCATCGCGTGAGCAACTATGTTAAATACGAATCCACACTCGACATGACCGGAATAAATTATCCCGTGGAAACAAAGCAAATTCCTCTTTTCGAAATACAGAAGAATTCGATCAGTATCAACGTCCTTTTTTTCCAACCCGACACCAAGAGCTTCACAATCGAGTATCTCAGCCCGAAAGAGGCAGACAGCACCATATAAATGTTGTGCTGCTCGAAGATCCCCAAGACACCTCAAAACACCATTACGTGCGTGTAACCAACATGTTCAGTTTAGTGGCACATAGATCCAAACACAACGATGTAACTCACGTGTGTAACAGCTGTCTTCACCCGTTCTTTGACCCGACCGCTCTCGAAACTCACATTCCTTTCTGTCTGGATAACTCTCCACAGCAAGTCCAGTATCCAGATCCCGATAATTGCAAGTTAAAATTCGACAACGACAAAAAGCAACACCCCGTCTCTTTCTTCCTCGTAGCAGACTTCGAGTCTTTCCTCACACTCACCAACGTCGGAGACGACGACGACACGCGACATACCAAAATTATCAACGAACACAATGTGTCCGGGTTTTGTTGTCATCGCGTCACGCAACTCGACCAGTATCGCACCCCTCCCGCCGTATACAGCGGTGAAGACGTCATGTCGAAATTTTACGAGCACGTCACCAACGAGTGTAGAGAAATAGGTAAAATTATGGCCACCAATCTCTCAATGGAATCACTCACTCCCCAACAACAGTCACAGTACACCAACGCCACCGTCTGCCACAACTGTAAACACCTCTTCACTCACCGAAATTGGAAGGTCCGTCACCACAGTCACCTCATGGGTCAATTCCTCTTTCCCTGTTGCAACGGTTGTAATCTCCAGCTGGAATATACCTGGACACATCGCGGCAGCGACCAGTTTTTCCTTCCCATAATCTTCCACAATCTGAAAAATTACGATTCTCATTTCATAATAAAGAATTTCGAGAAGAAGTATGTGGAACGGCAAGGAGCACAAAATAAATTACGAGAACATCAAGGTTATCCCTCTCAGCTCCGAAAAATTCATAATGTTTCAAATCGTCAACCTGCGTTTCTTAGACTCGTGCCAATTCTTGTCAACGTCCCTGGAAGAACCGGTGTCGCTGCTGCTTAAGAGCTGTAAAGATAATTTCGTTGAAACAACCAAATATCTCGGAAATCACGACTTCGTATTTGCGAAAGGCGTATACCCGTACGCATAGGCGTCGATCCCGTGAAGGTCCGCAGGTCCGGACCCTCACAATAAATAATTTGGTTGTGACGGTCCTCTATGGCTTGGACCCTCACAATAATCTGGCTACACTACAGAATCTATAGTTTTTTGATGTTTCGAACCGTCCATCTTGAATGCCACCAGCAGCGTTCCTTCACTGGGGGAGCTTACAGCGCTCCCCCAGACCCCTAGCTGGATTAAGGAGGCCTACCTCTAAGGGAGGGGAGGCGAAGGGAGAGGAAGGCAGGGAATGGGAGGGAAGGGCAGGAAAGGGGAGGGGAAAGGGAGGAACTTTGGACTCTCACAATGTTGGAGAGAGATTGACGCCCCTGCCCGTACGTATGCTTACATGACCGACAGATCCAATGCGGCTGCCTCCCATCGACCGTGTCTACAACGACTTAAAAGACGAACCGCTGACTCATCAAAACTACGACCGAGCCCAGCAGATCTGGACGCATTTCGACATTCAAAATTTAAGACAGTTTCACGATCACTATTTGCTCTCCGACGTCTTACTTTTGAGCGACGTTTTTCAACATTTCCGACATACGACTTTCGACGCACACCGACTGGACTGCCTCCACTTTTTCACACTTCCCTCCCTCGCATGGAACGCAGCCCTCAAACATACCGCAGCCGAAATGGATCTCATCACCGACCCCAACATCTATCTGATGACAGAAAACAGCATGCGTGGAGGTATAGCCGTCATTTCCAAACGTCACGCTCTGGCCAACAACCCCATACGTGGAGAGGTACGACGAGTCACAACCACACAGTTATATCACATACCTCGACGCCAATAACCTCTATGTTTACGCACAGAGTGAACCACTTCCGGTCGGCGACTTCCGGTTTTTGTCGGAAGAAGAAGTCGACTGATTCGATACGAAATTTCTAAATTCCGTTCCGTTCGACTCCTCTACCGGCTACAATTTGGAATGCGACTTGTCGTATCCGCCCGAACTCCACGACCTCCACGCAGACTACCCCATGGCTCCCGAACACCTCGAGATAACCGAAGACATGCTGAGTGCCTATTCAAAGCCCCTCGTCGACCCTCTCCATCCGTGGCAACCCTCCAAAAAACTTGTCCCCAATCTCATGAATAAACAGAAATACGTGTGCCACTATCGTAATCTACAGTTTTACCTCAACCACGCATTCAAACTCGACAAAATACACCGCATAATTTTATTCACTCAGAGCCCGTGGTTGAAACCCTGGATAGATCTATGCACGGAGCAGCGGAAGACGGCCAGGTCCGACTTCGAGTCGGACTTGGCCAAACTGCAAGCCAACACCACGTTTGACAAGACCATGGAAAACGTGAGGCAGCGCGTTAATCTCCGTCTCATCGCCGACTCCGACAAACTTCTCAAGGCCACCGGAAAAGTGTCGTTACGACACAGTCAAATCATCAACTCCGACTTCGTTCTCGTGCATGCGGCTCGTCAAAAGGTCATTTAAACAAATCCATCGCCGTCGGATTTTCTATTTTAGAACTGAGTATGTTGTTGATGTACACTTTCTATTACGACCATCTCAAGGCCAAATACGGAAACCGCTGTACTCTACTCTTCACCGACACCGACTCCCTCTGTTGCCACATTCAGACTCCAAATTTGTACGAGGACGACACTAGCAATTTCGAAAAAGACCATCCTCTCTACTCCATGGAAAACCACCGGGTATTGGGCAAATTCAAGTCGGAAACGGGTTCTCTCGCACCCAGGGAGTTCGTCGGGTTGAGGGCGAAAATGTACTCCTTGGAATGTGGAAAGAAGTCGCAGAAAAAGGCCAAGGCCGTAAAGAAACACGTTGTAAAAAAACGTTGACCACCAAGACTTTCTGGCAGTTTTGAAGCGCGAGAAATTAACACCATGGCAAAATTTAACACGTTCAAGTCCACCAACCACGTCCTCAACACCGTTCTGCAACCGTTGAAACTAGCAACTTCAAATTTAGTATACAACTTGGGTTTGGGACTATCTTACCAAAAAACAACGTTTAGGACCAAAATTGGCGGGGAAGGCTTGGGCCAAGGGAGCATCCGAAAAAAATTTGGGACCCCCTATTTATTTCTGCAACCGTTGAAGCTAGCGACTGAAAAATTGGTACACAACATGAGTTCATGTTTACTTTGCCAGACACAAGTTTTATTTAGGTAGGGTCTTAGTTAAGACAGTACCATTCCCCTCCCCATTATGATGATGATGCAACTGTGTATTCTACATGCCATCAAGAACTGACGGGTACCTAGATTAGTCTACTAAGTGGAATCAAACAGAAAATTTAAGTGGAAAAGACTAAAAACTGATTCGCATGATCAATTCCGGTTAGGATGAATGATTTGTGAAGGCAGTCCAAAAGGCACTTTTGCTGTAATAACTCAGAAATGTAATAAAACTGCAAATATAAATGTAAAAACTGCAGTTTATACACAAGTTAACGGCGAGTGACACATCTAAAACTGCAAAAACCACAAAAAGGTGATATTACTCAGCAGCACATTGACATTTAGGCGATGTGCTGGTGAGTAATATCACCCTTTTGTGATTTTTGCTGTTTTAAATGTGCAATCGCCGTTAACACATGTTTAAACTTCCAAGTATATTTCCATTTATCACTGTTAAGGCATATTGTTCAATGACACATCTAAAACAGCAAAAATCAATCGGTTTCTTCTAGTACTCCATTGAGCCGTGGATGTAATGAGTTGGAGTACTAGAAGAAATGATTTTTTTGCTGTTTTAGATGTGTCATTGACCGATGGGCCTTAACAGTGATAAAACTTCTAAGGTTTTTACCGCGCGACGCGTATGCATAGCGCGGACTATGCCGTGGCAAGATGTCCGTCCGTCTGTCTGTCTGTCTGTCCGTCTGTCTGACACCTGCCGCTATTGTGTGTAAACGGTTATAAATATCCTCAGAAATTTTTCACCGTCAGGTAGCCCCACCATTCTAGTTTTTCCGCAACAAACAGGATGGCAACATTCCCACGGGGACCCCCGTAACGGGGGCGTCGAATGCAAGGGGGTATGAAAAAAAATTACGATTTTCGACAAATATCTTGCTTTATCTCGCAAATGATGCAATATAGAGCCATAGTTACTATGAAGGCGAATAGGAAACCGCACTCATAAACTGTTAAAAATGGACCAATAGAAAGTCGTATATGGTCTATCAAACGGTGCCATTTTCAACGACTTTGAACAACCCCTAACCCAGTTTTCAAGGTCACGCTATATTTTGATGCTGAATATCTCATAAACGGTTATAGATACGACCATAGTTACTATGGAAGGCGAATAGGAAACTGCACCCAAGCTTTTGAATGGTACCAGCTTAAATGACCTTGAATGACCTCTAACCGAGATTTCGAGGTTACGATATTATTCAACGTCAAATAACTCACAAACGGTACAAAATAGAGCTATATTTACAATGGCGGACAAATAGAAAGTCGTACATGGTCTATCGAACGGCGCCATTTTCAATGACCGTAAACAACCCTTAACCCAGTTTTCAAGGTACTTTGATACTGAATATCTCATAAACGGTTAAAAATACGGCCATAGTTACTATGGAAGGCGAATAGGAAACGGCACCCAAGCTTTCGAATAGTACCAGTTTAAATGACCTTGAATGACCTCTAACCGAGATTTCGAGGTTACGATATTATCCAACGTCTTTAATAATTCACAAATGGTATAAGATAGAGCTATATCTACAACGGCGGACAAATAGAAAGTCGTACATGGTCTATCGAACGACGCCATTTTCAATGACTGTAAACAATTTTTCACCGTCAGGTAGCCCCACCATTCTAGTTTTTCCGCAACAAACAGGATGGCAACATTCCCACGGGGACCCCCGTAACGGGGGCGTCGAACGATGCAAGGTTTGCAAGTTTGCAAGGTCATGCTATACTTTGATACTGAATATCTCATAAACGGTTACAGATACGACCATAGTTACTATTAATGTAAAAACTTAACAGTTTAAAAAGGTGTGTAAGGACGACAGTCATTATCTCGCAGAACTAAAACAGCAAAAATCAAAAAGGCTGATATTACTTTTGCAGCACATTGCCATAACGTCAACGTGCTCCTAAGTAATATCAGCCTTTTTGATTTTTGCTGTTTTAATTCTGCGAGATAATGACTGTCGTGCTTACACACCTTTTTAAACTGTCAAATTTTTTTACATTAATATTTGCTGTTTTTTACTCGTTTATATTATCACATACAAGATACTGCGATAGCACTTTTGAAAACCTCATGAGGTTCAATATATGCTGTAGTACACCAAATTTTGTCAAAATCCAATAATATTTTCACTGAGATATGGTGATTTAACGTTTTTCAAAATGGCGGCCGTCCGCCATCTTGGATTTTAATAATTTGCAGTTTTTGTCATGTGGCC
>Ga0209339_1001466_pt1 | contig 10186 bp, 8 predicted proteins | sample OlaalgELextract3_FD_187376 | JGI IMG/M metagenome (GOLD analysis project Ga0209339, IMG submission 187376) | Olavius algarvensis symbiont microbial communities from Tuscany, Italy - Type A ELBA extract 3 (SPAdes) (version 2) | ecosystem: Host-associated > Annelida > Digestive system >...
CCCATAGTAACGAAAATTTCATTTGCCTCTTTCTCCGCCCGCCGGGGGCCGCCAACCCCCAAACTACCTCGTTCCCGTTCATGATGTTTGCTCTACTCTGAGCCAAAATTTCACGCCGATCGCACCATCCTGCGTTGAGATATCCTCAACCGTACAAACAAAAAAAACAAAAACGCAAAAAGCAAACTTAATATCACGCCAAACGCTACGCTATGGCGAGATAAAAAAACTGCGTTCGAGGTACTGTACTATTGAAGCTAACTACTGACGGACACAAAACATCGCGCGGTTTCTTTGCGACAGCAGAGCTACATGTTAGTAGGACAAACGCAGATTTGCCAATGCGTTGAATAAACTCCATGCTTTTATAGACTGCATGTGCTGTTTGTACGTTTTTCTAGCATATTCCATATCCAATTCGAACTGGCTTTGTGTACATGTAAGTTTTTCTGCCTTGTGTGCATGCACTTCAAACTGTATAAAAACGAAGTTTTCGCGCGCATTGTGAAGAGGACATTACAATACAGTGTATTAGAATGAAGTAAGAAAACGATTGCTTTCTGAACAAGAAATACGTTCTGTCGAATGGGAGTCTGTCCAATGCAACTTTTTCATTTTTGATCACGTGACGTTCATCCAGGTCAAAATCTGCTGCTGTGTACAAAATTTCATGAAAATCGGATGTTTTTTTTCACTGAGATATGGCGATATATCAATTTTCAAAATGGCGGCCGTCCGCCATCTTGGAATTGTTTTACCACCATACGAGACCACCCGCGAAGTCTCTGTTGCTGGCCGCAGCTGCCTGTCAAATTTCATGTCAATCTGATACATAGATCTGAAGATATAGCTATTTGAATTTTTCGCATATTTGGCTTGAAATGTCTATTCAGGCCCCAAAATGGGAGTTTTAGGATCCCTAAATGTGATTATTCATCATCGAGACCCACAAAAGGGACATCCTTGCGTAAATCCGCGTCTTTTAAGCTATCAACTGAAAAAATCCGTTGAGGGGTCTGACCTGTTCGCGAGTTGACAGAAAGTGTGACGGACACACAGACACACACATGTAAATTTATATTCCGTCCATGCATAGCATTGGACAGACAACTACTCGATTGACATCCAGTGTGTGTTGCGGTGCATATCGACAAACCTCTTGCGTAGCTGATGTTGATCAATTATTGTCAATTGTCAAAGCACACGATCGCGACTCGTGGTTATAGGTCACGTAATGCATAAAATACGCGGTCATACGAACGATCTTAAAACATGCCATATCGTGTCGGTCGCTGGGGTCGACAGCTTGCTGTCGGCCTATTTTTTCGTCATCAACGACGACAAGAAGCCGCACGACGCATATACTGTGTAAGGTTGTCCATCAGTCCGTCAGTCGACTACAGGGCAAAGCCTATCTCCCCACACTAACGGCGCTGCTATTAATCAATTACTCTCCTCAGCAGCCGTGTTTACAGCACGTAGGACGTCAATGAAAACTCTTGCTCAGACGGCACGTGTTCTACAATCCCAGCGGCGCCAATTAAGGCCACTTACTTCAACATAAAGCAGAAGGTCGCATTGTTATTGACCAGCTTCTTATTCAGACACTGTATTAGGCCTATACGCTGGTGATGTCTGCCGTCTATCCGTCTGCGTTTCGGTAACTTAGCACTTGCGTAGGCATTCTTCACAACATTGTAACTATTTGATTACAATTAATACAACAAAAATTATTTATAAGACATTGTACAAAACATATGTATCCATGTATTAGCTAATATTTTTGTATAACGTCAATATAGTAGCAACAGGCAAATTTGCATAGATGTAAGAGTACCGTCTGCTATATGGGACAAATGATATCTGCGTCTGGCCGAAAAACGGACACGCGAGAGCTTTTATCAAATCAAATCCGTCGCATTTGCTATGGCGCCGCATGCACAACCAGAGCTCTGGGGCGCAGAATTACCGTAAATAAGGAAAATCAAATGATGCAGCGAAAAGGCGAGCCTTGAGTCTGGATAAGAACAATGCAAACGTGGTAGAGGTACGATTGTGTGTGGGTAGTCAATTCCAGTCGGACGGTGCGGCGATAGAAAATGAAGCGACGGTTGTGATGGAGCCTGAGATGTATGGGCTCAGGGCTGGAAGTGACCATCACTAAGGATTTCGGCGTCCTCAGGAAATGTTTCAATAATTTATACATGAAAGTTATGATGCACTGATAGTAATGCAACTGTGACAGTCACAAATTCACTCTTCAGTTTAAAATTAACTCATAACAAAACACACAACCCTGCAGACGGAAAAACATCAAACGGATTATATCTGTCTGTCTAAAATCGTGACAGTCCGAAATTTGGAGGGGCAAATGACCCTTTGCTACCTATGCCTATGCAAATTTGCAAAGCACCGTTATATGCGGAGCTACTGAAGGGTTGAAGTTTGTATTTTATAGTAGCGGACATAAGCTCCTTAATGTGACGTTTATGATATAAAGCTTTTATCATTCAAAGAATAAACTATATATATATATAGACAGCTAAATACCGCGTGCATTTGCTTCCAGGCACCATATAGGAAAAATATTTTGAAATTATGAATATATCAGGAAGTTAAGAATAGTTAAAGAACGAGTGCACCAGATCATATCTGGCAACGATCAACTGACAACTACAGATGAGGAAGCAGTACAAGCTCCTCTTGGAAAATTCTTTAGTAGTGATTTTGTTAACGAAACTGATGACCGCGATACACAAGCAAAGAACAAAATATCTGATGAGGGCGAATGCTGGAACACAAGCATCGATGAAGACCGACTATACAGTGATGATCAAACTAATACAGCTAAAGGAAGATAAAGCGCCAGGACCAGATGATGTTCATCCTAATTACTGAAGAACTATGCAAAAACTGTCGCCTTCCCGTTGTTACTAATACGTGTTCTCCAAACTGATTGGAAAACAGCAACAGTCATACCAATACTCAGGAAGGGGGATAAGCACGAAGCTAGTAACTACAGACCTGTATCCTTGACGTCTTTTCTATCTAAAATGTTGGAATCGATAATACGAGATACAATGGTGGCTCACTTGGGCCAACTGGGTTTTTATGATGATTGTCAGATTGGTTTGACTGATTGGAAATCGATCTACACTAACAAACTTATTTGAAATTCTTGAAGCATGCACAAGAATTATTGAGGAAGGACTGGGATTGGATGTAATTTAGGCCTACTTGGACTAGAAAAGCGTTTGACATAGTAAAACATCGGAGATTATTGCAGAAATTACGAGCGTTTGGTGTCAAGGGATGGATTAAATATTTTCTCGCGGGAAGAAGAATGACAGTACAAGACACCTTACTTTTAATTAACTGAAAGCTTCTCCAGTTGGACAGATTTGTTTAGTGGCGTTCCCCAAGGATCAGTGCTAGGGGCATTACTACTCCTAACATTCGTACACGACTTGCTGGAATGGGTGGGGCGTGGCATAATGATGTTCGCTGATACGAAACTTTGGGCCAGAATACATAAATTGGAAAACAAAGATTTACTACAGCATAATTTAAATAGGCTAGTTGAATGGTCGAAGCAATGGCTACTTGCCTTCAATCCGGATAAATGCAAAGTAATGCACATGTATTGGATTTGCCAACAACGTACACGTTGACAAAAGATGATAACTAAATACAGTTGGTATATACAACTATAAAGAAAGGTCTCGGAATTTGGATCATTAAATACTTACAAAACCAAAGGGAACAGTGTATACAATCTGTCAAAAAAACATGGTGAGTACTGCGAATTGTGAGATGACATTTTAAAGAAATTGACAAACAGGATTTCAAAATTACCTACTCGTACAACACTCATGTCAGACCACATCTCGAATATTGTGAGCAGGCGTGATACTTATAGAAAGACAAAGTATGCTTAGAAAAAGTACAAAGAATGGCAACCGTGATGACAAAGGAATGCAAAAAGCTGTCTTATGAGACCAGGCTAAAAAAGACGGGGTATCTATATATGCTGAAGAGCAGAAGATTGTGCAATGTGTGGTATCTATACCTACGTAATAGAGACATTCCAGATACCTATAGGGAAAGAACGAATTAACTATGCGAAATTCTTTGAACTAGCAGATGTTACCAACAGGAATAGAGGACATTCACTGAAATTATATAATCCAAGATGTCCAACAATACTACGACAAAATTTCAGCAGTGTCTGGATTGTCAATGAACGGAAAAAGCTGCCACAGTTCGTTACAGACGCACCGTCAATAAGTGCCTTCAAGAATCAGCTGGATAAACATGGGCAGAAATGGACGTCTTCAGCTCACCGGCTACACAGCTGTCCCCCGTCATCCTTAAGTATAAGTACATGTGCTCTATTTTCTGTCAGTAATCAATGCAAGTGGAAAGAACGAAAGGCGACAGTAACACACCCGGTTGATCATGTCCGCACTGAGTGTCAGTCGGTTGCAGTGACCAATGGACTTCTTGTCGTCTGTCGTTCGCCTTTTCACTGTCTGCAAACACATGCCATCCACACACCCTTCCTCACTTGCACCGAGTCAACTCGACTGGACAGTAAAAATATTACGTTCGTACTGTTTTAACAAGAAAGTCAGTTATCGCTAGCAGCTCTCGCTCAGCGTCATGTAACAGTCCTACCGGTTGAATACAATAGTAGAAATACTGCTCACATTATGACGTCCGACAGTTGTAACTGATTATTTGATATAAAGACAATAAAAGCGTTTATACTAGAGGATAAACATTAGAGGTTTCACGACGATGCGCTATATAAATCGACTTTTTACGTACTTACTTACTTACTTACTTACTTACTTACTACCTGAATAATAACCTTCAAAGGTCAATTAAGGTCATCCGTAATGTCACCATTCGTTAGAGCGCCTGTAGGCCTAATTAATCAGCGACCGGAAAAAAAGGCCGCACTTATTTTCGGAGAAATATAGCAGCAATGACCGTGACAGTCGATCACAGTCATTGCCACTGTAAGTATAGCTCTACATTGTATCATTTTCGAGTTATTAGACGTTAGCAAATATCGTGACCTCAAAATTTAGGTTATTGGAAATGGCACCATTCGATAGATCGCATAAGAGTTCCTATTAGCGTTTCACAGTAACTATATGGTCCTATCTTATATCGTTTCCGAGATATTCAACATCGAATAATGGCATGCCCTTGAAATCTGGGTTAAGGGTCAAGGTCATTCAAAATGGCACCATTCGATAGATCGTATTGACTTCCTATTAGTCAGCCATTGTAACATTTTCGAGATATTGGACTTGCAATGCTTCAAACGAGACTGGCTGGGTACAAAGAGCGAAAAAAACGCAGACGTTCGACCAGTAAATCGTTATATCTCAGAAACGATAGAAGATAGGCATAAAGGAAGACAAATAGGAAGTCGCATATGGACTTTCGATTGGCACCAATTTCGATAACCTTGAATGACCTTGATCAAACCTAACGCATTACCTTACCCTATAAAATAGCTTTTCCGGGGCTCGCTGAGTGGAAGTGGATAAAGGTAGACGCGTCAGCGCCAAGAAGACAGCACCAGGTACAGATCATGCACAAGTTTGCAGGGCGTGTAACCCGTAACCTAAATTTCAAGGTCACGATGTTTTTCAACGTCGAATAACTCGAAAATGGTACAAGATAGCGCTATACTTAAAATGACAGACTGATATGAAGTCGCATTTGTTCTGTCGAGTGGTGCGATTTCCAATTACCTTGAATGACCCTTAACTGAGATTTCAACGGCACACCATTACTCGACATTGAGTTACTCATAAACGATACGCGATACGCATTGTTACTACAGACCACTAATACAAAGTGACATGTGGCCTATTCAGCTGTATCAGCGCTAATGACCTTGAGTGGTTGGTTGGTTGCGTGGCACAGTTGGTAGAACGTCGGTCTTTGACCGGCGAACTTTCTCTGTCCTACGCTCGACCTGCAGCTGATAGGTGAGCACTTATGTGGGTAAACCGTCCGCTGTAGGTCAGCCAAAAAGGCAGACTCAGCCTTTCATCCTTTCGGGGTAGATAAATGAGTAGTAGGCTGCAATTAGATATGCGCAACCTCAGTCTGGGGAGGCGCCATCTGGTAAACGCTTACGAGGTAAAGACAGGCATTGGTGCAATCGCAGGTAACACTGTGTGATCCATGCCCGAGCGCCTTGAGTGTAAGGTACTACAAAAAGCGCGCTATATAAATATAGTTACCTTTACCTTTATCTTTTATGTTTGAGTGATCTTCGAAAGGTCACTTCAGGTACTAGAAATAGTTTCATTGTCTGTATAGTAAACATACAGCATATGTTATGTGAGCAATTAATTCTACAGTCGTATTCGACCGGAAGGAGTGTTATATGATGCTGAGCGCGACCTGTTAGCGATAGCTAAGTTTCTTGTTCATATCGATATCGACTGAAAGACGTGTTTAATCCACACATGAGTATAGTTTTGCTCATGACTTTCGCTCGCAGTTGCCGACGCTTTGAACATTCATACAGTGATGTAACTGAACTGGAAACCTTTAGCCTAATGGCCACATTAAACCCGCAGAGCAACCGACCATTATACTGCAATGTGGTGATTGACACACTGGCCGTTGATGGGTGGGCTGTTACATACAGCGAAGAGGGGCCTGGGCGGGCTGCGGCCCCGCCCAGTCCCCTCCTCGCTGTACCAAATGTAGCAGCCTACTCATCAACGGCTAGTGTACCAACTTCATATTATTCGACGTGGCACTATAGTTGCTTCTGTACTCTAAAGGGTTAACGAAATAAAAGCGCAGCCAGCAGCGATCCACCTGCGTACCACGCCAACACAGGTCGACATGTAGCCTAATCTCTTCGTGCAGTCCACCATTGCAGACGGAGATTTATTCGACGTAGACGCCAAGAACTGTCTCGGCGTGCATTGCAGATGCGGTTGCTGCTGCTGGTCACGATGTTTACGTGATGATGACGCGACCACGACGGTGACGACGGCTTAGCTAATCAACGAATGACGGACTGAATAACAGTAGGCATTCTTTTCGCATTGATTCAGTCCAACACAATCGTCACCGACATGAGTAGGGCCCTGCGCCTACATACACAGCGCGTTTGGTGAGCGCAAGTCTCAACGACACATCAGTGATCTTGACCTTTAACCTTTTAACCTCAAACTTGCTGCGCCAGTTACTACTCCTCATGTGGGTAACCACTGACGGTTCCGCGCAGTCGGCTGGCGCGATATGGATCACGCAGCTTCGCCACTTCCGGCCCTTCGCTTTGGAACTCGCTGCCGTTGACTATCCGTGACTCGACCTGACATTCGCTGGTTTCTGTAGCAGACTAAAAACTAAACTGTATAACCGAGCGTATGGTGGACACACAACACCCTCGTGATAGGTTTCTATAAGAGGGGCGGACATCAATCCCCTCATTAATTAATTAATTAATTCATTCATTCATCAAAGTTTGAACGTTGTATGCTGTTCCCTTTTCGAGTTAACGGTTGGCATGGGACAGATGGACAGGCAGACGGACGAACGGCATGTACTGCGTAATGCGGCTTCCTAGGGGTGGGCCGCATAAAAGTCAGAACTTAACAAGCTATGGACATTAACTACAAAAAATGCTGATAACGACCGGCGACAAAAACCACCGACGCCGAGTCGGTTAGTTAGCCGCGAGCTGCTTGCAGCCGAATGTCGGGCGCGGTCACCGCTTTTCTGCCGACCGACCGTAGCTGCTATTAAAACTGCATCACCGAAATGAGAACGAAAAACGATAAATATCTGTTCGGGCGACGCTGTCGGCGCCATCGCCGCGGCAACAGCCACTCTCGGCTGCCATGGCAACGGAGCCGGCTTCAAAGAAGGCGTTATGTGAGCGGGATGCGGCCGTAGTGGAGGACGCTCGGGCGGCGTGAGGGTCGACTGAGAGGAATCGGCGGCCGCTACGGCTGCAGCTGCGGCAGCTGCTGCTGCGACTGGCGTACTCAACATTCGATCAGAGTGACGTCACAAGCATCTCAGCTCAGTCACATCAGTCACACGTGCCGGTGACGTGTCATCACGGGAAATTACTGCTGGCTGACCATGAGTATGTGTTACGAAGTTACATACGCACGCAACATTCTCACGAGCTCTTTACGATACGATACGATACGATAGTGTGTATTTAACGTGCAGTAAAAAGCTGACTTGTAGCCAGCTCAGTCTACCACACGGAATAAACAAAAAAATTAAAATGTGAAACTAAAAATAAAACAAGAGGTCAAAGTAATTTGACAAAAAGCGCCTCACGGGGGGCCCATTCCCCGGTTAGGGGTCACCCCAGGGGGTCGAAAGTTGTACCATTGAATTCCTGGGGTAGGGTTTCCAATTAGTGTTCCATAGTAACTATAGGCCTAGGATGCACCGTTTGGCCACAGTGCATGCGTGTTACAATCAACCAACGACCAACGACGTCACGACACAGCCTATCTCAATAAGCGCCTCTTTTACTAACGTAAAGTGAGGCGCTTAAAAACTGGAACAGAATTTTGATTTTAAAATTTTAAATTTGGACATAGTCTGTGAAACGCTAGCAGTTGTGCTATCTAGGCCAACATGCCTCTGGTTTACTGTGAGTGCTTCGGCTGCTGATTGTGGTTGATTTGAGTGATGCATGTCTGTGCCGTTGACTGGTGCAGGGGTTTCACAACGCGCAGTCGGGAAGACTATTTGTCACTTCAGTCGCTCGCTGCGTGAGTATTTTGCTGTCTATGCTACGTATGAATTTCATTGAAGTATTGAAGTATCGTCTGGCAAACTATCACATTTGTAGACCATACAGTTTTTAATTTGACCGTATCTCAGTGTCCCAGTAGATTGAGTAAGCAACAGTTTGCCGGTTTGGTTTAGCAGTAATGTGTTGGTCTCAATCAACGTAGTTCTCTATGCCAGACCCGGTTAGTGCTCGGATGGGTGACTGTCTTAGGACGGGTAAACCACCTCGGCATGGAACCAGGCACCCAGGTCTACTCAGCGTGAGCCATCCCTTCGAGGGTGGGAGCAGGTGAGTACCCAGTGAAAGCTGGGATAGTAAACAGGCACATCACGTGATATGCTAGCCGATATCCATAGACTTGCAGTGTTGGGCTGGTGTCTGGCTGAGGACTAGTTTAACGGAGATTGTTTAATCGATGTAAGACTGTATGGTCTACAGTAAGTGGTAGCACACAAGACGCATGTTTACGATGACATGCTATACAAATCTACGTTTACTTTACTTTTAGTGTTTAACGTACTGGTTTGTTCACAGCGTAACGAATGTTTTCTGTTGTCAGTGATGCGCCCGATGATGACTATGATGTGGCTTACAATGATGACGATCACGACGCCATCTATGAGGACCTGTGTGCACTGCGACGAAGAGTTTCCCTTCAGGTCGGTGATGAAAATATGCTTAGAAATAGTCGATGAAATGACGATGGGGCTCAAACTGGCTTCTAGCGTGGCACTGTTCTCCGCTTCTATAGCCGTAAATCATCATCGTCATCGGCTTTGATCTTGCATGGTTTAGCTCTCTATCTTTCAAGTGCTTCTGTGTCTTCGTGCTATGTATTTTAAAATAGTTTTGCTACATTCCTTACTTTGCCTTTTTGCCTGGTGGTATTAGCCCTTGACCTGGTTGACTAACCATTGTCCTACAGTGCTGTGACACTGTCGGTTGGGTCATCTGACCCGTAAAATTGTCCCCAAAATGACTCGTAATGTGTTGAGTGGGACGTTACCCTGCTACTGGCCGACAGCTGTCCACTCGTCACCGACGCCCGTGTCAGACAACTGCATTCTGACGACAGGACCACAAGTCTGGAACAGTCTGCCGCCCAATCTCAGACTACGTTGGCTGTCATACGGCCAGTTCAGGCAGTTACTGAAGACATTTTTATTCGGACAGTGAGGCCACGGCGCAGTGTGAACTGTTTTTAACTGCACCGAATAGAAATATGCAGCACTTGACATTTCGGCATAGTGCTCATATGCCGCAGACCTCAACAGTCTGGTTTTACTGCCGGGCGGTCTACTATGGATGACATATTAGCCTTGAGATTGTTGGCAGAGTTACACCGAAATTTTAATAGACAACTTGACGTGGCTTATA
>Ga0209339_1001467_pt1 | contig 10180 bp, 10 predicted proteins | sample OlaalgELextract3_FD_187376 | JGI IMG/M metagenome (GOLD analysis project Ga0209339, IMG submission 187376) | Olavius algarvensis symbiont microbial communities from Tuscany, Italy - Type A ELBA extract 3 (SPAdes) (version 2) | ecosystem: Host-associated > Annelida > Digestive system >...
TATAGCTAAAATTTCCTGCCAAACGGGCATTTCCTCGTCTTCTTTCCAGCAGTCATAATCCGTCGACATTGCAATGACGGCATAAGGAATCCCGGCCTCTTTTGCCAAGGCGGCCTCCGTCGCTACGGTCATGTTAATAATATCGGCACCCCACGCAATGTACATTTTTGATTCGGCCCGGGTTGAAAAACGCGGTCCTTCAATGGTTACCAGGGTTTTATCTTTGTGAACCCGCAATCCCAAATCTCCCGTAACGCGAAACAGCAGATCGCTGATCGATTTATCAAATGGATCGGCCATCACCTCATGGAACATGCCTTGGCTGAAATCATCATGAAAGGTATTGATTCGACGTCGGGTAAAGTCAATGAACTGATTTGGAATAATAAAGTCGCTTCTCTCAATCTCTTCTTTTAAGCTGCCGCAGGCGTTGGTGGCGATGATATGCGAAGTCTTCAGATCCTTCAGGGTTTGGATGTTGGCTCTATAATTGACATGGGTCGGGCTGAACTGATGGCGATCGCCGTGGCGCGGCACGAAAACGATATCCACGCCGTTTAGGCGCCCGGATTTTACCGTGGTTTCACCGTAAGGGGTCGTCCAGGTCTGGCTCTGTAAATCTTTGATAATATCAGGATCATCTAGTCCGGAACCTCCGATTATGCCAATTTTCATATACATCTCCTTTAAAATCTGTGAATTTAATCTTGCACAAACCCTTAAAGACGACCTTCGGCCCGCTTTCTGTTATCGATGCCGAAACCCGCCGGAAGCCTGCTTCGCGGGAATCAATAACAAAATTTTTCAGTAAGGTAAAGAAAATATACAAAAACAGGAATGCAACGCCATCTGGCCCTTGCATCATGGGCCAGGCAGGATGTCGATCATCTGTGCCTTGACACCCTGCCCCCCCGTATTCTATACTCTCCGTTACCAGTCTTGTTGCTGCAGCGAGCGCATTTATCAAAAAGAGCTGCACCAAAATGCCTGACGGCCGCAGCCGAGAAGTAATGCCGCCGGGTTGTTTCCGCCGGATTTTACAAAAACACAAATTTGGACGGTGTCGATGAATCTATCAGAAATTGTAGATGCACTTGAGGCGAAGATCATTTGCGGCGAGGATCATTTGTCAAAAGAGGTCACCACCTGCGGGGCCAGTGACCTGATGAGCGACATTCTGGCCGGATTGTCCGAAGGCAGTATTCTCCTAACCGGTCTGACGACCGTCCAGGTGATCCGAACCGCTATGGTGGCGGGAGTCGGGGCTGTCGTATTTGTGAGAGGTAAAACCCCGCCTGAGGAGGTCATCGAACTGGCCCGGGAACAGGAATTGCCCTTAATCTCCAGCCCGTATTCAATGTTTGTATCCTGCGGACGGCTGCACGCCTGCAATTTGACCGGCCTGGACGGCAGGCGGTGACAAGAAAAATGTCTAAAATTGCAAAATGTCTAAAATGCCTAAAATTGAGGCATTCTGTCTATTTTTTAAATAAAAAACTCGGTTTGTAATTATATCCACTTGCTGATTTCTTATTTTTCATGCTGTAAATAGCAGACGGTTATTTTGAAGACGGAGCGAAGCGACACCATAATTTTAGACATTTTAGCGCATTTTAGGCATTTTCCCGGTTTCTCCGGATCAGGGTATAATCATGAGAATCGCTTATCCCGTAAATTTGTCGAAGAATATTAAATCGCCAGAATTTTATAAATATTCAATCTTCAATATTCAATCTTCAATGGAAAGCCCATGGCTGTCTTAAAAAAAAGCTACTACATCAAGTCAAGAGATTTTATCCGCGCCGGAGAAGCATCCATTAAAATTCAGACGCTTCTCAAATCCCTCAATCTCGATCCAAAACTGATACGGCGGGTTGCGATTTGCGGCTATGAAGGCGAGATGAATGTCGTTATGCATGGCGGTGACGGATCGCTGAGTTTTGCGATCTATCCGGACGAACTGATTCTGGAAATTTCCGATGACGGAGCCGGAATCGGCGATATTGATAAAGCCATGCAGGCCGGTTTTTCAACTGCTTCCGACGAACATCGCGAAATGGGATTCGGCGCCGGCATGGGTTTGCCGAATATGAAAAAAAATGCCGATGATATAATGGTCGAGTCGGAGAAAGGACACGGAACCCGGGTTCGAATGGTGTTTTTTAACGACAGGGGAGGTGATGACGGTTGACGGACCTGCAACAGCCATCATGTTTCGTAAAATTCGATAAAACCCTGTGCCAGGGCCATGCCTTGTGTATCAGGGCCTGTCCGACCAAAGCCATTCGCATGGCGGACAAACGCACGGTCAAGGTCGTCGGCCAATGCATCGGTTGCGGCGAATGTATCCGGGTCTGCGATGACGGTGCGGTCAGCGCAGCGGCAGCCGAAGCCGGGAGTTTCGCCAAGGATCAGGTTGCCATCGCCCTGGTTTCGCCGGTTCTATATGCCCAGTTTCCGGGGGTCATGCCAAAAGACATACTCAAAGGACTGCGGCAGATGGGTTTTCGGCACACTATTGATATGTCGTATTTCCTGGAGATATTTCACTACGCGACCGAAGAGTTTATCAGCCGAAACCGTGAATCCGACAACGCCCCCTGGCCGCTGATTTCACCGGTCTGCCCGGTCGTGGTCAGATTGATTGCCCATCAGTTTCCCAGCCTCATGCCCCATGTCTTGCCGGTGCTGAGACCGGCGGCCTTGATGGCCAGAGAGGTTAAGCAGCGCATTATACCCCATTACCGGGAATCAGGTGAAGCCGTGGCATTATACTACATCAACCCCTGCCCCACCAAAATGGATCCCAATTGCAGCAGCCTCGCAAAACAGCAGGAGATCCCGGAAGTCGCCCTGGGTATCAATGACATATTCCCGGAACTGTCCCATCAGGTCGAACTGATAAAAAAATCCGATGGCATGCAGTTCGATCAGACCCGCTATGAATATGAAACCTGTGCCACGGGCAATGCGTCCATGTGGGCCATGTCCGGCGGCGAGATTGCGGAAATGGATTTCGATCGATCCCTCGCAGTTTCAGGGCTGGAGGAGACGATCGCTTACCTTCAAAAGATTGAGCTGGGACTTTTCAAGGATATCGAATATATCGAGTTTCGAACCTGCCGGGAGGGGTGCCTGGGTGGGGTTCTCACTGCCATCGACAAATATCTGGCCAAAAGTGCCGTGCAAAAGATGATCAAGCTGTTTGGACTCGGACGGCGCCTGACGCGGGAAAATATTTTGCGCATGTATGAAAAAGGACATTTTCAAACGGAGAAAAGCCCGGCCAAGTTGATTGAATTATATGGCACAAAAAAAGCGTCCCTGTCCCTCGAATCGATGCAGCAGATCGAAAAAACTATGGAGCTTCTCAGGGGCACCGATTGCGCGGCCTGCGGCGCCCCCGATTGTCGGACATTTGCCGAAGATATTGTCCGCGGCTCGGCCTCACTGCAGGATTGTCTATGGATCAGCGCGCACAGCACCATCAAAAGCAAACGGAAGAAGGGGGAAATTACCATGACCGTAAATGATCTCGTAAAACGTTTTGGTTTGCAGGTTGTCGCCGGCGACCAAGGCCTCGATCGCCAGGTTGAAGACGGCTACTGCGGTGATCTGCTCAGTGAAATTATGGGCAATGCTCCCGAAGGATGTGTCTGGCTGACCATCCAGGGGCATCAGAACATCGTTGCCGTGGCAGTGTTGCGCAATATGGCAGCCATCATAATTACCGGCGGTCAAACTCCGGATGATGAAACCCTTGAAAAAGCAAACCAGGAACAAATCCCCATCCTGCTCTGGTCCGATTCGGCTTATCAACTGGCCGGTCGCTTGTACTCTATGGGCGTGGGGCAATCCGAGGAAGGGTGAAGAGGGAATGTCGAAGGCCGAATGAATGTATTCTGCCTGTTTAAAAAGACTGAGCGGAGCGAATCCATCATTCGTCATTCGTCATTCGTCATTCGACAATCGACATTCCAATGTAGTTTCACACGAGCGCTGCCTCTGGCCGGAAAATCGGCCAGTCTGATCAATAAAAGAAACTTCGAAAAAGCGAATATCGAATATCGAACAAGGAATAACGAATGTCGAAGGAATGTATTCTGTCTTTTTCAAATCGACTGAGCGAAGCGAATCCATCATTCGTCATTCGACATTCGACATTCGACATTCCAATGTAGTTTCATAAGAGCTTATGGCAATGCCCCGGCTAAAACAATTCAAAGCCGATCTGCATATCCACAGTTGTCTATCGCCCTGCGGCGACTGGGACATGAGCCCCAGCCGGATTGTGCAGCAAAGTCTGGATGTCGGCCTTGATTTAATTGCAATCTGCGATCATAATACGGTCGAAAACGCCGAAGTCGCCATGCGCGAGGGCCAAAAACTCGGGGTGCATGTTCTGCCGGGAATGGAGGTATGCTCCAAAGAAGAAGTGCACATCCTGGCTTTGTTTGAAGAAATCGATTCGGCCCGCAACATGCAGTCTTACGTCTATGCAAATTTACCCGGCGCAAACAAACCTGAAGTTTTCGGCTGCCAGGTTGTGGCCAATGAGAACGATGAAGTTCTGGGTGAAAACCCGAGACTGCTGATCGGAGCGACGCAGCTGGGTTTGCATGACATTGTCGATAAAACCCACGCATTGGGAGGGCTCAGCTTAAGCTGCCATGTTGACCGGCCGGCCTATGGGATCATAAATCAACTTGGATTTATTCCGGCCGATCTGCCGCTGGACGGTGTCGAAGTTTCCCGTCATGTGAAGCTGGCAAACGCTCGCAGGAGCATCGCCGGAATTGAAAATTTTTCCTGCATCACCAACTCCGATGCCCACTTTCTCGAGGACATCGGCCAGGTGCACACGGTTTTTCAAATGGCCGAGCCGACCATTGCTGAAATTCGCAAGTCTCTGCTGCAGCAGGAAGGAAGGAGGATTCTCGTCTGAGTGCGTGAACTGTCACTTCACATACTGGATATCGCCGAAAACGGAATCACAGCCGGCGCCGACTGCATTGAGATATCGATCAATGAGGCCCGCGGCAGCGAGGATCTATTGACCATCGTCATACAGGACAACGGCCGCGGCATGCCGGTTGAAAAGCTTCAAAAACCAACCGATCCGTTTATCACCACGCGCACGACCCGCCGGGTCGGGCTGGGCCTCTCCCTGCTGTCTGCGGCAGTGGATCGATGTGAGGGTAAACTTGAGATTGCATCGGAAGCCGGACGGGGAACCCGGGTTGAAGCGACATTTCGCTTCCACCATATCGACCGCGCCCCGGTGGGTGACATGGCGTCTACCATTACCACGCTGATTATGGGTAATCCCGAAGTCGACTTTGTCTACCGCCACATCGTCGACACCCGGAATTTCACACTGGACACCCGGGACCTTAAAGAAGACAGTCAAGACAGCGCCCTGACCGATCCGGTGTTAATCTATCATTTAACCCAAAGCATCCGCGACTCGCTAAAGGAGTTGGCGCGCAGCAATGCTGAACCCGAAGTCAGCGACCGCGAGTAGAGCTGGGAATAAGAGGACGGACTATGGAAGGAACCTGGACCACAGGCTGCAAGGGGTCGCTGATTTATAAAGCTCAAAAAAAATTTATCTCCATTCATAAACCACCGGCCTGCGTCAATTTCAATAAAGTGATGCGGGCTATCGTTTTAATGGTAGAACCTGTTCAATTCTCAAAGGCGTGGCCGGTGGCTTATGAATGGAGCCAAGGAGGAACATCATGGCAAAATTGACGATTGACGATCTTAAAAAAATTAAAGAGGATACCGCCAAGAGCACTTCCCTGCGCGAAGGCGGTGCAACCGTTAAGGTTACGGTCCACATGGGAACCTGCGGCATTGCCGCCGGGGCCCGCGAAGTAATGAACGCCCTGATGGAAGAGTTGGCCGAATCCGATCGATCCGACATCCGGGTGGTGGCATCCGGCTGCATGGGCATGTGCAGCAGTGAACCCAACGTAACGGTGGAGATGCAGGATGCCGAACCCATCGTATATCAAAAAATGGAAGCCAACCGCATGCGCCAGGTATTCAAACGCCATGTGCTGCTGGGAGAAGTTCAATCCGACTTTGCTTTGGGGAAAATGTAGGTGTTTAATGTCTGCTTTCCGGAGGTCTTTGGTAAATAGTCAGACATTTTAAGGTTTGGGCTTTGGTAGATATTAGGTTTCAGGTTTCAGGTGTCAGGTGTCAGCGCAGCCGCCGGCCTTGGAGAAGTCAGTCAAATCGAAAAAGAAACTCATTCACATCGAACTTCCAACACCGAACAACGAATAATGTATTCTGTTCTCTGATCTCTGTCATCTGTCTTCTGACCTCAGTCATCTGACACCTGACACCTGACACCTGACACCTGAAACCTTTTTTGTAGGCAAAACCGAAACAGTTCTCATCTCAAATAACCCTAAACATCCATTAAGAGGACATATATGAAGGTAGACGGCAAAGACATACGCACGATCTGGCTCGATGATGAGGAACGCACGGTAAAAATCATCGACCAGCGCAAGCTGCCTCATGAATTTATCATCGTTGATTTAAATACGGTTGACGATGCGATCGAAGCCATCGAGGATATGTATGTCCGGGGGGCTCCGCTGATCGGTGCTACCGGCGCCTACGGCATGTATTTAGCCACTCTCAATGCGCCGGAAAACCGAGTCGATTTCGAGTATTTGAACCAGGAAGGGGATCGGATCAAATCAGCCCGGCCCACGGCCGTCAATCTTGCCTGGGGGGTGGATAAGGTGCTCGCGGCCGTGGCTGATACAGCCGATCCTGCGGAAATAGTCAGAATAGCCAGAGAAACGGCGGGGGCCATCACCGAGCAGGAAGTCGAAAACTGCCGCAAAATCGGTGATCACGGCTTGTCTTTAATCGAAGAACTGAGCCGCCGCAAAAGCGGCCAAACTGTCAATATACTCACCCACTGCAATGCCGGGTGGTTGGCCTGCATCGAACACGGCACGGCGACCGCCCCCATTTATGCTGCATTTGATCATGGCCTGGACATCCACGTCTGGGTCGATGAAACCAGGCCGCTTAACCAGGGCACCCGCCTGACGGCCTGGGAACTTGGCAAACACGGTGTCAAGCATACGATCATTACCGACAATGCCGGCGGCTATCTGATGCAGCATGCCATGGTGGATATCGTGATCGTGGGCACGGATCGAACCGCCGTTTCCGGCGACGTGGCCAATAAAATCGGCACCTATCTGAAGGCGCTGGCCGCCTGGGACAACCAGGTGCCCTTTTACGTGGCCCTGCCCTCGAGCACCTTTGACTGGAACATTCGAGACGGCGTCAGCGATATTCCCATCGAGCAGCGCGATCCCGCTGAAATCAAGTATGTCTATGGCTTGGATCAAGCGGGCCCGACCAGCGTTCTGATCTGCCCTGAATCCAGCCCGGCCGCCAATTTCGCCTTCGATGTCACCCCGGCAAAATATGTCACCGGCTTTATAACCGAACGCGGCATTTGCAAAGCCGCGGAAGAAGACATTCGACGGCTGTTCCCGGATGAGGGCAGAGGATCGGAGACAGAGGGCAGAGGGCAGAGGGCAGAGGCAAGTAAATAGTTATTAGTTATTGGTTATTGGTGTTAAAAAAGATAGAGCGCAGCGATACCGCCAATCCGAAATCCAAAATCTAAAATTTGTATTCGACATAAGCAGTGGACTACCAATTCTTCTATGAATTCCATTCCTAGAAAATTTTTGAGCGAGAAACTAAATGCTGACGGAACTTGAGAAAAAAATTATCGCCTCGATACAGGAGGACATGGCGATCACCGAACGCCCCTACCAGGAAATATCAGAGAAGCTGGGGCTAGCAGAGGAAGATTTGCTGGAAAAACTGCAGAGTCTGTGCGACCGGGGCATTATCCGCCGGTTTGGAGCCACCCTGCGCCACCAGAAAACCGGCTTCACCGCCAACGCCATGGCCGCCTGGCAGGTCGATGAGACCCGGGTGGAAGATGTCGGCAACAAGCTGGCGTCCTTTAAGCAGGTTTCCCATTGCTATCGGCGCAACCCCACCCCGACCTGGCCCTTTAATCTTTACACCATGATCCATGCCAATAACGAGGAATCATGCCGGCAAACTGCGCAGAAAATGTCGCGGGAGGCCGGGGTCGACAACTATTCCCTGCTTTTCAGCCGCCGGGAACTCAAAAAAACATCAATGGTGTATTTCCCGATAGACGAGGACGATTGATTAACTAGATTGTTCCACAGGTGCACCGTATATAGCAGGGGAACATGGTCTCTAAAGGCATCCGGAACCAGCCCCTGCAGCCCGCCCCGGAATTGTTCATCGGTTTCATAGTTGTCCCGCGGCTCCCTTTCGGGCCGGGTGTTTACTTTTTTGCCTTCGACCAGACGGTCGTGAACGCGTCCACGACCATCGATGAATCGGATTTCTCCCACGTGGCGGTAGTACTTTTTAGGGGGGACTCTGGTCACGATGTCGCTGTTGTTTACGATACGATAAGCCTGGACCTGGTATTGATTCCGGAAATCACGGTCGCCGACTCTTGGTGAACCGATCGTATAGACCCCGGCGGTAAAAGGGCAGCGGTCAGCCGCCAGGGTTGCCAGGGCCGCCCCCAGGCTGTGTCCGCCAAACCAGATTTTGAGACCTTGGCGGTGAAGTTTTTCGATGAGCAAGGCCAGATCTTCCCAGACTTCGTCCAGGGCGGATTTGAACCCCCGGTGGACTTTGCCGCCCGACTCCCATTTTACCAGCCGGATATCAACATCAGTCAACAGATCGGCAAAGACTTTGGCAGGATCGAACTTTTCGCGTTTTTTCCAGATTTCACTGCCCCGAAATATCACGAAGGCAAATTTCTGATTGCTGGCCACAAAGCATTGCGTGCTGTCTTTGTCAAAAAAGACGAGGTTTTCCAAGCCCGCTTTCCGAAACCGGGTTCTGACAAATTCCGGGTCTGCATAAACAAGGGTCGCGGCCTCGGACAACCACCAGGCATTAATCGGGCTGTAATCCCGGGCACTATGCTCGAAGGGGAAACTTTCAACACGTTCAAAATAGCGGTATTTTTTAAACGGCGGCGAAATATTTTTCCAGGTGATTTCAGGAACGGCCTTGCGCCAGGACCGATCCGGGGCCGATGTCTCTTTTTGTGCTGGAGCGCCGTTTGCTTGGAACGCCATAAATAGCCCGATCAACGCAATTTTGATGAAGGTAGAAGACATAAACTTATAAGTATTTAGAATTTAGTTGCTATAGAGCCCGAGACCAATCTCGTGTGAAACTACATTGGAATGACGAATGTCGAATGACGAATGTCGAATGATGGATTCGCTTCGCTCAATCAATTTAAAATGGACAGAATACCTTAAATCCAAAATCCGCATTCCAAAATCCAAAATTTGCTTTTGGAAGTCTCTTTTCCGATCAGACCGGCTGTCCTTTAGCCGGAGGCCGCCGCTCGTGTGAAACTACAATGGAATGACGAATGTCGAATGACGGATTCGCTTCGCTCAGTCTTTTTAAAATAGATAGAATTCATTCCTTCGACATTCGACATTCGACATTCTTTATTCGATATTCGTTATTCGCTTTTTCAAATCTCTCTTTCGATTAATCTGCTATCTTCAAAGGTCGGCAGCACTGACACCTATAAGCTTCTGTTACGTTTGGGCCTTCCTATTGGTAACATACATCAGCACTTCGCTGGTGGACAAACGCCGGTTGCCGGGGCCGTAAGTAGAAGGACTGGTCCCGGCCGGTTTTGAGAAACACCGGTGCCGGCGACGGCTGACATTGGACGAGCAGCACATTTTGTCCTTCAACCGGAACCAGTTGGAAGTTGATGAAGCTGACGAACTCCAGCCCGATATATTCCCGAATCCGGTTGTTGACGTGCAGCAGATATTTGTCATCGTTGTCAAACCGATCGGCTGTGGTCCCCAGAATATCCCCGGCATCCGCCACCCCGATCAGCAGCACGCCACCATCTGTATTGAGAAACGCGACAATGGATTTTATACTATTTTTTTTTTGGAATTACAATTTCAAATGGAATCCTACTGGTCGATATACTACTTTTTGGCTTTAGGTCCCAACTTGACATATAGAGTGGACGCATAAACGTAAAAATTCTCATTATATCAGCATGATAAGATAAAATACT
>Ga0209339_1001468_pt1 | contig 10178 bp, 10 predicted proteins | sample OlaalgELextract3_FD_187376 | JGI IMG/M metagenome (GOLD analysis project Ga0209339, IMG submission 187376) | Olavius algarvensis symbiont microbial communities from Tuscany, Italy - Type A ELBA extract 3 (SPAdes) (version 2) | ecosystem: Host-associated > Annelida > Digestive system >...
TTACCAACTCAGCTACTTGGTCGTCGGTCCTTCGCTGTCGCTGGACCAACGACTTGAAATTCGCTGTCGGCTGACCTCCGTGATCCGACGTGTAGTGACGAGTCTTTCAGACGTTCATTGAAAACATTCTTGTTCGCTAAGTACTAGTGTGTAGAGCGCATTACAGGTTTTTACGACGATGCGCTATATAAATCGACATTATCTATCTGTCTGTCTGTCTGTCTGTCTGTCTGTCTGTCTGTCTATCTATCTACGGTATCCTCAAGATCTTGCGTAGTGCCCACAAAACTGGGGGAAGGAGAGAGGAGGGGGGGGGGGTAATCTCCGGCGAGAATGTCTCTGCAGTAACCATATTAACCCTTTGATCGCCACATTAAAACGCAGAGCAACTTAAAGCAATACAGTGATTGGTACACCGGCCGTCGATGGGTGGGCGGTTACATTTCGTACAGCGATGAGTGGACTGGGCGGGGCCGCAGCCCGCCCAAACCCCTCATCGCTGTATCAAATGTAACAGCCCACCCATAATCGGCCAGTGTACCAACTTCGTATTATTGGACGTATCACTATGATTGCTTTGGAGTCCAAAGGGTTAATGAATCACCTGAGCATGGCTGTCGGTTGCACCGTCGTGTGTCCGTGACGTCGCCGATACAGTCGACGCCGCCGTGGACAGGCCGGCGACAGGTGCGCTGACGACGTTGGTGACCTCTGTCACACGACTTGCTGCAGTCCGACCAGGCGCCCCACGAACCCCACTCACCATCCTCTGCCCGCACAGTCAGAATCAGTTACCGTATCATCATCATCATCATCATCTCATCATCATCTTTAACGTCCCACTCGACACATTATAGTCATTTTGCACGTGATTTGACCCAACCAACAGTGGCATAACACTTAAGGAAAATGGTTAGTCACCCAGGTCAAAGGCTCAAGGGTGAATCCTACCATGCTCAGCTCTGTAAAAGGATGTAAATATTACATTCTAACTATGTTTATCTCTTACCATTTCTGAGACATTCAACGTTGTGACCTTGGATTCTGGTCATTCAAGGTCACCAGTCAATAGATCATATACGACTTCCTATAAGTCTGTCATTGTAACTATAGCTCTACCTTGTATCGTGTACGAGTTATTTGACGTTGAATAATATCACGACCTTGAAATCTAGGTTAGGGGTCACTCAAGCTCATTGAAACTGGTACCATTCGAAAGCTTACGGCACAGTTTCGTATTCGCTATAACAAGAAGTGTAGCCGCCGGGTTTGGCCGACACGGTATGCCCCCGCTGGCCTGTAATCACACAGATACAGCATTGAGCCAAGACGGCTCAGACTGATCACGTGACCTTGCGGCCTTGACCTTGGAGGTCATGGCGCCTGTGGCTGATGCCGGTCGTCGTCCTCCATCTGTGTACCAAGTTTGAAGTTCGTAGGCCTTGCCATTCGGAAGATATGGTGCACGATGTGTGTCAACATTAATTGGCCTAGTGATCTTGAACTTTGACATTTTGACCTTGAAACTGGTACGCGAGTTGCATCAAAGGTGGGGCACCTTCGTTGCAAATTTGGGCTCGCTAGGCTTTTAGGTTCTCTAGTTATGCGCTGTGTACGCGACGGGCGGACGGACAAAAGCAACGCTTATTGCCCCCTTCCCTACGGGCGGGGGCATAACAAGTGTGCAGACGTTTAATGGAGTATTTCGTGTTGGTTGGTCCAGTGATCTGTGTGTTGTTGAGTGAATATCGGAGACTGACCGGCACAGTGTTGTTGATTACAGACGCCGGTCTGTTGACCGACTCCGATGCAAGGTCGAGCGTCGGTCGTCGACGAAGGACTGAGGCACGAACGAAATCTTCTACGTTGTCCCGTGCCACAAGACACCGTGCAGCCACCCCACTCCGACCACGACGACCACTCGCTGTGAACTGCACCAGACAACACTGGCTGTCACGTCCTAGCGTCACTCAAACAAACTAGAGAACACTCAGAGAGCGCAAACCTACGCCAAGGCCAAAACAAAAGAAGTAAAAAAAGTAAAGTACGTGGATTTATATAGCGCATCGCCGCGAAGCGCCTCTAATGCGCTACCGTTTCCCGTAAGTCGGCGCTGATCTCCGCGAGTCAACCCTACAGCCAGGCATCAGCGAACACTGCGAGACCACGTGATACGGGTTGGTGTATCACGCGATATGCCTGTTTATTCCCCGGCTTTCGCCGGGTACTCACTACTCATTTCAACCTAGGCAGGCTCAGGCTGAGTAGGCCTGGGTGCCTGGATCCGCGCCGAGATGGTCTACCCGTCCAAAGACAGTCACCCACCTAGGCACTAAATCTTAGGGGGGGTAGTTTTTCATGGGGATAGTTTATCATGGTGGAGGAAACATATGACACCGTTGTTAGCGGACACTGCCGCAGACATAAGTTTCATGGGAGAGGATAGTTTTTCACGGAAAGAAATATATTGTCTTTTGGTTTGACCTTGAAACGTGCTTCAAGGTCACCGAGGACGGCGCCATTGGACAGATCACACACGACTTCCTGTTAGTGTTCTATAGTAACTTTGGCCGTATGTCTTACCGTTTCTGCGATACAGTCGATTTTATGCCGAAATGACGTTGCTGGGCGATTGTGACCTCTAAATGACGTTGAACGTCAATCTGGATCAACTCCAAAATGAAAACCTTGAGACTGGGCCAAGACCTAACTCTGATAAAACTTTCATGTGAATCCATGCATAACTTTTTCGTTCCGCTTCGTCTCACGAACTGTCTGTTCCCCGTACCCGACTCTCAACCTACGGCGACCGAGCTTTTCCAGTCGCCGCTGTACGGTCTTCCGCAGCATATCACAGTGCTGCGTCAATTCCCGTCTTCTGCTTTCGTTTGAAGACATACTTCTTCGAACTCTGTTACCCGTAATTACTGTTGTCGTGCCACTGCCCGCGAATTGACACTTTTATTTATGGACATGTTAATCGCTCTTACAGTAACTTTTTGCGTGAGGCTGCGACGTGCTTTTTCTGGCTTCGTCAACTCAGGCGTGTCCGACGATCATGAGACACCGAGTCTGTCAGGACACTTGTGCATGCGTTCATCACGTCTCGCATGGACTACTGTAATACAGTACTAACTTGTGCGCCGAAATACGTGACAGACAGACTGCAACGAGTGCTTAATGCTGCAGCTCGTCTCGTCAGTAATACGAAGAAATTTGACCGCGGCCTGTCGCGTCTATTACATACTGATCTTCACTGGCTTGACGTTCCGGAGCGAGTGCAGTTTAAGCTTTGCATGACAGTTCGTCGATGTATACAGGACAAAGCTCCTCAGTATTTAAAGGAACACTGCATATCATACTCAGACAGTGACGGTCGACAGCGTCTTCGCTCAGCCAGCCGTCACCTTCTTTGTTCCACGTCATCGTCGAACTTCTGGCCGTCGGGCCTTCGCTGTTGCTGGTCCGACGGCGTGGAACTCTCTACCTGACGATTTACGTAATCCGTCATGTTACGATAGTTATTTTGGACGTTTCCTATCTATTTTGTTCTCCTTCTACTAGCGAACGTAGCGCATTAGAGGTTTTTTAAACATTGATGCGCTATATAAATTTACACTATCTATCTATCTATGTCTGTCTGTCTGTCTATCTATATACAGACAGTAACTATGATCACATTGTGTCGTTTCCAAACTATCAGCTGCTGAGACAGGATAGAAGAGTCTGTTTACCTGGACAGTCTTCGCGATTACAAGCTGCATTCTGTAGGTCGGACCCTAGACAGTCGCGTCCTCCGTGTGACGGTGCCGGCGAGTCACAGGACCGTCGACGAGATCGCAGTCCACCACCACACGACGCACCGCACGTCGACCACTCACTCCACGTGCCCCAGCCGCCATCAACTACATCACACAGCATACACATACACCAGCCGTGCAGTGCTTTTTGCTGCCACAGGACAGAACTCGGCGGATTTCTTTTTTGAAAACTGGCATTGACCCGTACTTTTGACCCTATCTAACCCACAAGGAAAGCTCCTGACCCTAACCAACCCACGTACGGCAGCAAAGAATGGGGATTATCACCAAGGGAAGGTTTTCTCCGGGGGGTGACGGGTAACCAGCAGAGCACGAGAGCACGATCGGTAAACTGTCCATTTCGTTGTCTTCGACGGTGATTTTGATGAGCAGTAAGCCTATCTGACGCTGCATGAACTCTTTATGGGCACGTTAAAACCGCAGAGCAACGGACCATACAGCAATACGGTGATTGATACACTGGCTGTTGATGGATGGGCTGTTACATTTGGTACAGCAAGAAGGGCCTGGGCGAGCTGCGGCCCTGCCCAGTCCCCTCCACGCTGTACCAAATGTAACAGCCAGTGTACAAACTTCATGTTATTCGATGTAGCACTATAATTGCCTCAGATTTCTACATGGTTAATTGCCAAGTTTCTGTCTTCAGTTAGAACGCAAACATGAGAACTGTTGGATATGTCACAGAACTCGCCTTGGCAGTCGGTGAGTTTACACGGACGTCTCTCAGACTCGACGCCACGACACAGACGACCTCCGAACTGTGGACTTGGCGAGTCACATCGTCGGAAGCGTTCCTCTACTCCAGCTCCACAGGTTTCACTGCATTCTCCCCAGTCAGACCAGCTGCTCCAGCCTCCATCAACTGTCCACAACATCAGCGACGCGACGCCCGATGACAGATACTAGTGCGTGTTTCTGTTGTTATTCACATTCTACTGAGCATTTATTTTTAATTTCTATGTCATAGGTGTGCGACTGCCAAGTATTTATTAATAAACGTATTTATAACGCATTTATGATGTGGTATAGTAGGGTTTAACGTCCCATTCGACATAGTGTAGGTCATTTCGGAGACGACCTTCCCAGCCAGTCACTTGATTGGTGCAAAAAAACCGGTCTTTCGCTACAGCAAAACAAATATAACTACAACCAACTGACAACACAAAAAACCTAAACAACGATTAATGAAAACTACTAAAATATGCCAAACTAAACCCAACGAAACTAAAGCCGGGTTCAGGTCGCGTTTTACGCCATCCGGCCAGGAAACGTTTCGGGCCTATTTTACAGTTCCCGAGGCCCACGCGGGGCGCTGGATGTGTTTACTTAGTTGGTAGTTATTTTTCCAGCTGGATCTGTGATCAGAGAGTGTTAACACAGATAATACAAACACGGCTGTTTGACTGAATACAGATTAATTTAAATTAACTCGGATAATATACGACAATATGACGCGATGCAGTACAGTTAACGTGCGACCAAAAATTGACGGGTAGCCAGTTGACGGAACGTACGGAAAACCAAATGAAAAATTAACTAAAAACAAAAATAAACTATAGCTATATATCTTAAGACCGCTCGCAGTCATGTGATGCCTCCGCGGGATCATGGATTTGCCCGCCCCGCCCGTCATGCGGACGAGTCGATGTTGGCGCGAGAGATCGGGACAGACAGTGGGACAACGGGACATAGTGTAAACATAATAAAGATGATAGCCGGACAAGGTGTTACCTGGACAAGACGTTACCTGGACAAGGTGTTATCCAGACAAGGTGTTACCTGGATAAAACGTTACTTGGACAAAATGTTGCCTGGACAAGGTGTTATCTGGACAAAAATAGATGTTACCTGGACAAGGTGTTACCGGGACAAGACGTTACCTGGACAAGGTAAGTAAGTATGTAAGTAAATTTATGTCCGCGCAACTATTTACAGCCTAAACTGTCACGAAGGCACTACCTGGTGTTACCTGGCCATGGTTTTACCCGGACAATGGACAAGGTGTTACCCAGACAGTGTTATCTGGACGGTATTACCTGGACAAAAATAGCTGTTACCTGGACAAGGTGTTATCTGGACAAGGTGTTACCCGGACAAAGTGTTATCTGGACAACAATAGATGTTACCTGGACTAGGTGTTACCTGGGCAAGGTGTTACCCAGACAAAGTGTTATCTGGACGGTATTACCTGGACAAAAATAGCTGTTACCTAGACAAGGTGTTATCTGGACAAGGTGTTACCTGGACAAGAATAGATGTTACCTGGACAAGGTGTTATCTGGACAAGGTGTTACCCGGACAAAGTGTTATCTGGACAACAATAGATGTTACCTGGACTAGGTGTTACCTGGACAAGACGTTACCCAGACAAGGTGTTACCTGGACATGGTTTTACCCAGATGATGGACAAGGTGTTACCCAGACAAAGTGTTATCTGGACAAGGTATTACGTGGACAAGAATAGATGTTACCTGGACAAGGTGTTAGCTGGACAAGACGTTACTAGAACAAGGTGTTACCTGGACACAGTTTTACCCTTACAATGGAGAAGGTGTTAACCCGGACAGAGTTTTGTCTGGACAATGTATTACCTAGACAAGGTGTTACCTGGACAAGGTGTTACCTGGACATGGTTTCACCCGGACAATGGACAAGGTGTTACCCTGACAGTGTTGGACAAGGTATTTCCTGGAGAAGAATAGATGTTACCTGGACAAGGTGTTACCTGGACAAGACGTTACCAGAACAAGGTGTTACCTGGACATGGTTTTACCCGGACAATGGACAAGGTTTTACCCTGACAGTGTTGGACAAGGTATAATCTGGATAAGAATAGATGTTACCTGGACAAGGTGTTACCTGGACAAGACATTACCTGGACAAGGTCTGACGTTGCACAAGTCGAATTCGCGCGAATCGCCGTCACACATGCGACCTCCATACGCAGGTGTCGGGTTGTTACATTCGCGCGTCCTTGACCTTTGACCTCGACCACACGTAGTGCTGCAGTCGTCCCATACTGACCATTCCGACCATCCTCCATCGACTGCAACCACCAGCAAATACGACTCTGTGAAATATTTCATAACGCATTTTTTTAATGTTTTACAACGTTTTTGGCGCATTACCAGCGTGACCCATTTCTCACATGCAACTAGCCTTTATTCCACATCACTTCCCATCTCGCTTCATTTCGTCATTGCTCATTTTAACCCATCTGAAATGGTCCACAAATTCAACTCCGATAGTTAGTTTTCTCAATCACGGTTCCGCTATTTTACGGCCGCAAAAACGTTAATTAACCCTTTATGATCACATCAAAACCGCTGAGCAACGGACCATTATACAACAATACGGTGATCGGTACACTGGCCGTTGATGGGTGGGCTGTTACATTTGGTACAGCGAGGAGGGACCTGGGCGGGCTGCGGCCCCGCCCAGTCCCATCCTCGCTGTACTAAAATGTAACAGCTCACCCATCCACGGCCAGTGTACCAACTTCATATCATTCGACGTGGCACCGTGATTGCCTCTGCACTCTAAAGGCTTAACATTTGCTGTTTCTATTATACACCGTGGTCCATAAAAAAAGAAGGCAGTAGACTTTAACCTAAAGCGTGATTTAGCGATAGGCGGCGTGTCTGTCTGTCTGTCTGTCTGTCACACGCTGGTAATGCGCCAAGACTAATGATCAGAGAGACGTCACGTGACCTGGACAGTCTCGCAGGATGCACGTCGTGGTCTCGGCGACTGAGCCGTCACACGGTCGACCGCCGTTGCTTGGAGCCGGGTTGTCACAGCGTCGAGTTCGACGTCGAGTTCCGTCGCCACACGAGACCGAGCAACGAGACCAACTCGACCAGTACGACCATTGACCGTTCGCTGACAAAGCACACCAACAACTCCGTGCTTCACTATCAGCGCGTAGATACAGCATGTCCACTAAAAAACAAAGCGAACTGCTTTACAGCAGACTAGCGGAGAAGTCATTCTCTGTAGCCGGTCCACGCGTGGAATTCACTGCCATCTCACATGCGAACACTCGTATCAAGAGATTCATTTAGTAGACACTTAAAGACCCATTTTTTCAAGCTCTCCTGTGACATTCAGTGATTTGTTCCTACCCACGTTGCTGTATTAACTCTATGTTTTAGTGACTATTTATAATGTTAGTTTTTAACGTTGATGGCGCCAGTGGGCTTTGTGTATTCGGCGGACGCGGACGGCCGCGCGGACGCGGATGCGGACTTTGTGTATTCTGCGGATTCAGTGTAGACCTGTGACGATTGGTACACCAATAGTCATTTTTGCTGTTTGACTGTCTTTTGACTGTTTTTTTTACGATTGGTACACCGTTGGTAAACTGTTGGTACAGTCTTGGTAGACATGTGACGATTGGTACACCAATGGTTTTTAACTGTTTTTGACGATTCAAAAATGGTCAAAAGACAGTCAAAACAGCAAAAATGACCATTAGTGTACCAATCGTCACATGTCTACCAAGACTGTACCAACAGTGTACCAATCATCAAAAACAATCAAAAACAGTCAAAACAGCAAAAATGATCATTGGTGTATCAATCGTCACATGTCTACACAGAGTCCGGCGAATACACAAATCCCGCCAGTGAGCATAGTTAACTGGCGCCTCATCACGTTTTCATGATGATGATGACACAGATTTTCTCAGATTTTAATGTACATCATCTATTAATTTGTGTTTTGTGTAGGATGTAGTATGTAGTTTGTATTGCTTTATTACTGTTTAATTACAACGGGCAACTGTTAGAGCATGCCATATGCCTTGTTGTCCTGTTCTTTTGTCACTTTATTGTATTGTTATTGTTTTTTGAACGAAATAAATGGAGATGGAGATGGAGATAACGGCGATGATACAGCGTCATTAAATCGCAGCTAGACGCTTTAATTTTGGCACAGCGATTTAGGAAACAATTGCGAGTCAGTCTGCATATTGCCTTTCACGTAATGCCCATACCTAGTAAATGTCTGTGACATTTTAGCGACAAACAAAACAGTCAAACAGTAAAAACCTAAAAATGCAGTTTAACTTATTCAACTTATAACTTAGCACACCGAACCGTGAGTTCATCATAAAATGTGCTCAAAATATCTACCGTGAGCCTTGACGGCGACGCCACTGACTGATGGATTGGCTACAACAACAAGTTAAGCTCAGCTGTCGGTGGCACGCAGGCCGCGCGTCCCTCGTGTCCGCCTGTAGTTAGCTTCAACAGTACAATACCTCGAGCGCACTCTTCTGTTATTAGTTACTCGCCTTCAGATTTACCACTGCTGACAATTAAACGCTCTTCTGTTATCTTCGACGTAATGTTGAGGATTCGTGTCATAAACACTTTGTTGTCCATCTCCCGCCAACAACAAACTCCACCACTTATTGCTAGCAGTGGTGAGTGTCACCAATTACGGGGGCGCTGCAAACGCGAGAACGGAAAATGCGAGACTAGAAAACGCGGCACCAAAACGCAAGGGTGGAAAATGCGAGAATGGAAAACGCGGGACCGCTTTGGAGGGGTGGAAAACGGGACACTGGAAAACGCGGGAATGACGACGTACGAGTTTTGATCAAACGACAGCGTCTGAACAATGGAAGCTAACTTTATGTTTGTGCAATGATAATTTTTTGAAGTTGAATTTTTGGTGTATGATGCATCTTTGGTGCTTTATAGTGTACTAGTAAGTGACGTAAATGACGTTACTCTTGCGCTGTTTTTATTTTTTATATGGACCATGCAAGTTCTGTGATTCGCAGATTTGTATAATTATCTTGATATTGTTTGTAGTATTTTGTAATGTTTTCACTTGGTGTTGTCGTGTCTAATACTTCACACTGTCGTGTATTTTGTGACGTAATAAAGCTGTATACATTTTTTTTTCAAATTCGCAGACTTTCTGTCTTTCCAGGCTACATTTTCGGGTTCCCAAAGTCATCAACATAGCTCTTAGCTCGTCCCTGTTGCGTCTCTATGTTTGCTAGTCAGATTACACGACAACTGTGCAAATGTCAATCGTGAAAACTCACAGGAGATTGGAACTAGGATTATGCATACACTGTATTTACATGTTGGGCAAAATTGGGCCAAACTTAACATCACGTAATATTAAATGCCACAAGTACTGTTGAGGTTGAGTAACATTACTGTTGAGTATTTATAACGCCACCTAGCGAAGGTTTATCGTACCTGGCCTCACAGCTAGTTAGGCTACTCGTCTACTTTCGACGATTTCCACTCACTTCGTCACCCGGGTGACGAACTGCATATCGTATCGCCGGTGTATACTCACTTCGTCACCCTATGCACTTCGTCACCCGGGTGA
>Ga0209339_1001469_pt1 | contig 10175 bp, 6 predicted proteins | sample OlaalgELextract3_FD_187376 | JGI IMG/M metagenome (GOLD analysis project Ga0209339, IMG submission 187376) | Olavius algarvensis symbiont microbial communities from Tuscany, Italy - Type A ELBA extract 3 (SPAdes) (version 2) | ecosystem: Host-associated > Annelida > Digestive system >...
GTTGAACAGAATCGGTGCAAGGACAGAGCCTTGAGGAAGGCCGTTACGTTGGGGTCTCCAAGAACTGGTGTCATTGCCCATGTGCACCCTGAAACGTCGATCTCGAAGCAGCAGACCCACCAGTCGTTCCATTCTCTTCAGCATATACAAATCGACTGACAAAAACGACGTTGACGCTCGGTGTTATCAACAAGATTCGACCATAGTAGCTTGTTTACAACACTGCACGGCTCAAGTATTGATTCACTATGTGTTGTTTTGTCGTGACTATCTGCTGCTATAAACGGAGGCCGATGCTTGGTCCTATAAATGTACTCGATGGTCGAAATTTGTTGATGATACTCAACACTGCACCAGTCATCGATTATAGAGCCAGATATAGGTCGAAAATGGTGATTTTTCCCAGTTAGGAGGTCCCCACTGGAATCTTACCATGAGGTTTGGTATTGAAAAACTAGAACGGTGTGGCTATCCGAATGTGAAAAAAAGTTTGACAATATAATTACCAATTTTGATACATGAACGTGACAGACAGCAAGACAGACAGACACCGCATGACGACATACATGTAGGCCGTGCTTGCAGCTTGGCTAGGCTGCAGTCGTGCAGCAAAAATTTGAGGCTTTCTAGTTATATTTCTTATCGCTAATACACTGTGAATAAAAAAAACTGGACCCTTTTTCATTTGAGCATAACTTAGGCAAATATTGTCAAATTTTAATAATTCTTTTATTCTTGCAGACAGAAATTAACTATGACCAAGTGTATCCTAAAATCTACCACCATACCTCAAATCTGATAGTGCACTACCTTGTAAAATGAACAAGAACGTATTGGCCAACATTGCTGGCATGATATCATAATTAAAGATGTAACAGTCAAACAAATCACATTGAATGTAACAGATATGGACAAAATAAAAACACTGTCAGTTCACAAGCTGTATTCGAAATGTCCTCCTCGAGCATGCACACACACTTGATGTCTTCCTCGCTACGGGTCAATAGTCTCGTCGAAAATCGACTGTTCAAGACTGCGTCAGACATCGAAGAGCCGCCATTTCAATTCATCCACACTATAAATTTGTCTGAGGTAGACACAATGCTGCATGACAGCCCAGATCTTGTAATCCACAGGACTGAGATCTGGGCTGTTTGGAGGCCACAGCTTGGATGCAAGAAAGTTTCGCATTTCTTGATGCAGCAGTTCAACTGTTGCATGTGTGAGGCGCAGTGTGCTGGTGCGCTGTCCTGCTGGAACACAAAGTCGTTACCAGACACTCTGCATATCGCTGGCAACAGTATGACGTTATTATGACGTCGTGAAGCAGCATCAAAAAAGTCAGCAAGAGATATCACCAGAATTTCCTGCTTTGTAACAACAATGAAATTACTGCATGCACTGCAGATTTATTCAACAGTCTTTGTGAATAAGTGTATTGTGGTCGCATTTTACAAGGTAGTGCAGCAACAAACTATAAGTGAGGTTGGAATGCAGCAACAAACTATAGGTGAGATTGGAAATTCAATCATGCATTTGTGGGCAGATAATTTTTGTCTGCAACAGTGAAAGAATTATTAAAATCGGGCAGTATGTGCAAAAGCTATGCTCAAATGAAAGAGTCCTGTTTTTTTTGACTCACAGTGTAGAACTATTAACAATGAAGAATTCTGCTGACCGGTGTCGGGTAGGAACTATAGCTGCCGTCATACATGTCTGCCACAGTATTTGAGTAGCCACCACTATAACCTCCGTACTGCATCGCCTGATAACCAGGACCTTGCATCTGATACTGACCACCAGGAACAGGACCAGCACTAGGTCCATAGTTTGCCTGTCTTCTCGACATGTCTCCTCCACCGTAATTTGCTTAAATACCAAACAAAACACGAGTTCAGTAGTAACCGTTAACCAACAGGTGGACAAAAAGTAAGTAAGTAAAAGCAATTAACGTGTCCATAAATGACAGTGGCACTTCGCGGGCACGACAACAGTAATTATGTGTAACAGAGTTCAAAGAAGTATGTCTTCAAGTGACGGCAAAAGACAGTAAGTAACGGCACAGATGTGATATGCTGCAGAAGACTGTTCCAGATCCGTACAGCGATGACTGGAAAAGTTCGGTCGCGTAGGTTGAGACTCAGGTACAAGGAACAGACAGTTCATGAGACGACGCAGAATGCAGACGCCTCTGAAACTCCCGACTCTGCTGGATGACGATGTTGAAGGGAGATTGTGATCAGCTTAAGAAACAAATCAACTGACAAGTGCGTCAGTAGAACTGACACAAACCCGCCATTCACATTCCAAATAGCTTTTCCACGGGGCACATATTTCAGTGTTTCTACAGGGAGGGTCAAAAGCTATATACGCTGCTTGTAAGCCTCTATTTTTATCGGTTGCTGAGATATAGGGGACGTAAAGGCTAGAAATGGTCAAACATTCAAAGTTATTTCAAACTTTTGGCCCACCCTGTAGAAACCCCTTGGCCAAAGTGGATGGCTCTATGCCAGAATGTGCGCAGGTCTGTGCCCTACATACACAACCGCTCTTGGCGACGCTAAGGAAAACAGAAATGGCAGACGGCTGAGTTGCTATAGGCGTAAGCCGCAAAACTGGTATTACGTCACTCACTTTTTGGCTCACTCTGTAGAACACCGTGGGCGATGGGTCCATACACATGTAACAGTTGGATAGGGGAGAGATAAAGCTTTTTCCGTACGCTGCTTATATGCCTCTATTTTTAATAGTTTCTGAGATATATGGACATAAACTCTGGAAATAGTAAAAAATTCGACATTTTTTCGAACTTTTTGGCCCACCCTGTAGGAACGCCTTGGCCGATCTTGACAGTTCTATACCAGAATGTGCGCGGGTCTGTGCCCTACATACTGAACCACATTTGGCAACGCTGAGAAAAATAGAAATGGTAGCTGTTCTATGCACGAATGAGACCACCCCCATTTTTTTGAGTTTTTAACTCCCCCTCCCCCCGCCACCAGGGGCCGGTGGACCCCAGAGAGGGAGGGGGCATGTCGGCAGACATTGTCTCTACACAAATAAAACTTGGTGTGGATCTGTCCACGCGTCGCCGAGATATCGCTCAAAAACTGCCAAAATGCAAAAATTCCCCATTGACTCCTATAGTAACGAAAATTTCATTTCCCACTTTTTCTGTCCGTCGGGGGCTGCTAACCCCCAAAAAAGGAGAAGACACATCTGGAACCAGAGTACGCCCGCATGCAAACTTTGGCGTGAATCGGCCCGCGGGTTGTTGAGAAATCGTTGACCAAACAAAACAACATACAGTAAAACAAATACCTCGCATTCGCTCTAACGAGCGAGTGGCGGGTAATAATTGTAACAGTGCAATGACAATAACTATGACGACATTCAGTCAAAATCAACTTCTGACATCACAATGAAATCACATGGACATTGGTCTATCAATGATACTAGCATGTTTAGCTAATGCATAATGCACCATAATGCAATAAACGTACCATTTAGCTTAAAGACTTTACCAATGCATTGCACAGTAAGAGCAAAACATTCACGACAGTCAACCAAACAAAGCTAGTCCACATTTACCACAGACTTGCTAATACTCTGTACTTACTGTATGGTACTGGTCCGGCTCCATAACGTGGCTCAGCAAGCAGCGGTTTTGATCCTGGATACAATGATTCGTCCCTTGCTGCAGTACAACCAACCAAGCACACAACACATCAGCCTAGCTACATTTCAACTAGCAGCAACGTAATAACAGAAGTCCTGTGTGATGCATAGTACCACTCATCTCGGGTTTTACAGCAGAGCTCTTGTTAAGCAATGACGATTGCCGTGACTGGCAGAGATGCATCGACAGCCAGATTCAGTTGCCTGCAACACACAAAACATGCAATTATATGACACAAGACTGATTGTAAACAGCACAAGTTACGTCTACAATCAAACATACACATACATTGGCAATTCTTTTACTGGTCATTATCCAAGCTCATCAAGTTCGCCTGAGTCAACTGGTGGTCTGATAATCTCCCACACATGTCCAAGGAAACCTCCTTGGGCTGCCACAACAGTATTTTTACAGGTTAAATGTTCAACCAACAGTGTCACCTTTAAATCCGAACTATGCACAGCATTTGCACACTGTGCAAAACTGCAATTACAAATAATCAACTTGAACACCACAGACATTAGATCACCACCCATCTGCCGCACTGCATCGGAATGCAGCCATTTTTTAACTCGTCCGAGCTTCTGACCATATATCTTTCTCTAATAAAAATTTCATGATGATATCTCAAACAGTTCAAGCATTATCCACAAATGGACATCACTTAAAACGGGATTACCTTCGTTATGCTATCGCCGCACCGGTGGTAATAAACATTCACCATTCAATAAGAGAATACACGTGGATCCAAGTCACTATGTCACAGCAACGCAGAGAAAATCGTAAATAACAACTGCCACTGACATGCAGTCTCTGTTCAAGACTGGCTTCCACGATGAACACACAACTGAACTTAGTAGGATTTGATCCTAGGACCTCAACACTAAAGTCAGAAATGTTACTGCTAGATGGCTCGACCTACAGACCTCTCTGTACAGACTTTAGAACTACATTAGACAATGATACAACAACAATTCTACTACTCAAAGGAGTGCAGGTCACGACATATTTCTGCAGTAACCATAATGCAATAAACGTACCATAAATATACTGCAACTGAAAAACGCTCGCTAAATACTGATCAAATTATGCTCAGCCTTTCGGTTATAACATTCCCAATTCACTAGTGGGCTACTTACCCAGTAAATAATGAAGCATGGCAAGAAATGAATAAGTCAATGGCAGAAAAACTGGTATAATTATGTTTCTTGGCAAAGTGAGACTGTTTCGGCATAAGTTTAGCGGTTCATATCAAGACGACTAACATCTCATTAAATACGGTGTAGAGCAACATTTATAACAACAGTAACCGACGACGATGTTGTGAATGATCATAAACTGTTGTCAGCAACATATGCAACATCTTACCAGTGTCTGTGAAGTGGTGCAAGTGCGTATAAGTGCAGTGTGTCTGTCATCTGCTGTGTCAGCGGTGATCCGAATGCATGACTGTACATGCTGATGCAGTGTCTGGTGGCCACTTGTGTCCAGAATGTCATGCCGTATGCAATGACTGGTGCCAGTGCGCATGTGTTATGCTAGTCTATATACAGCGTGGGTTAAAAAAACCAGACAATTTAACTCCTGTATATCATGGTTAAGAAAAGCGATGCATATATCAAACTTCTCAGTTTTTTTCTCTGGAATAAGACCGCTGCATTGAGTGTCTCCGCATTCAAATATTTTCTGTACAAGTTGTAATGAAATGATACCACACGAAAATAATGACATCAAGTGACGTCGTTTGATTATTGTACGCATTTCACTCAGAATTCAGAATCAACATCGATTACGAATATTTTTCACTCGAGTCAGAATTCTACATTTTCCTGTGCCAGTCTTTTTCATGCTTGGTCTATCGCCCTTTCATTACGTCCTTACTTCTTCTCCAGGTGATCGACATCTCGGATCGTTTGATGAAATAGTTTTGCTATATTGCTTTTTGCACTGAGAAATCAAGTGGATTGATTATTTGGCGGCCAGTTTTCCGGCTCAATTAACACCATATGGGACTGCAGGTAAGCGACCGAGTGACGTAAACCATCAGCTGGCACTACATCCTGCTAGTTCTGGTGTCACAACTCCGTAACACATCCTAGTTTTCATATAGCCAGAGGCTAAAATAAACACCTTGTATACGGTATACAACATTAGTGCATTAGAGGTTTCATGACGATGCGCTATATATATCGACTTTTTACTTACTTACTTACATCGTTGAAGGAACATTACTGCAAAACATTCATAACAATTTCATTTTCCAGCAGCACGTGACACTATTGCACTGTTCACTTCACAAATAAAGGGGGTGATAGACCAACTGCTAACACGTTGATTTGTGCATGACTTCCGTCGTGACCAGCAGATGTTCGTAATCGGCGTAGATTGTAAATTTTGTGAACGAAACATAGACAAAAATTGAATGCCATTGCTTAAATTCGTTGTTATTTTTAGTTTAATTTTACTGAACGTAAGTTCAGCAAAGAATATTTAAATGTGGTGACAGGCAACACATCACTCTTACTCTAGATAATAAAAATTAACAATTTGATATATGCATCTCCTTTCTATGTCACCATATACAGCAGTTACAACCTTTAAAAAAACAGTCTGGTTTTTTGGTCCATCCTGTATAGTCCCGAGTTTGTCCTTATTGTAACTGTAACCACATAGATGTTATCACCAATGAAAATCTAACATCAGTCAAATTGTAGTATCCAGTAAACTATCGACAATGGTTGTTGGATAAAAATGCAGACACAGCTTTGAAAACAATAAAATACTGAAGCCTTTGCACAATGTACAAATTGGAAGTACAAACATAACTTTACCTCTCACACGGCTTATGTAATTATTTCAGAAAAATTCAGCATCAGAAAATGCTAGTTTTTACACCAAAGGCTCTTGTGGCACAAATCCCACATGATCCTATGGCAACGCATTATAACATTGTCCTTATCGTATGCAAACAGCAAACTAAAATTTTACGAGCCTCTTCCACACAGTGAGAGGCACGTAATGCAATAGGCCACGGCGTGAAGTTCTTAGTTGGTTGTTGGTTGCTATGCTCATGAACTATGGCTAAATGGTGCGTCGTATGCCAACAGTTTCGACTGGATACTAATAGGAAACCCTACACAAGAAATTCAATGGTTCCTTTTTCATCCACACAGAATGACCCCTAAGCTGGGATCTAGGCTCCACTTTTAGAGTTCTGGCACATTATGCCACATTACTACACTTTTGTGTCACATCACAAGTGCTGTCAACCCAGTGCGACCATCAGAAATTGTTAATAACACTGATCACTGTTTACAACACAATGCACGTTATTCATAGCCCGATTTTTACGGACTGAGGTGCATATGACCATACTACTACGGCCTCTTGTTCATCATTAGAAAAAAAAACTAAATTCGATTCGTCTATTTCAAATGTTTTACTGCTTAAGTTATGATAACTGATAGGACAACCAGTATGCTTGAAAATAGTGCATCAAGTATTCAGTGGTGCCTTTACAATTACAGTGGTGATTAACAATTACCCCTAAATTACACATATAAGTTCTAGAAACACATAACTGTTCACTATTTTAAAACTTGATTAGCCAAGCAACAGCGTAATATAAATGATTACTAAGATTACCTAACAATTCTGAGAAAAAATAAGCACCACCTAGAAAAAGTACAGAGGAGACAGAGACTTACCACAATTTCCAACAGTGAAATCCCACGTATCTCCTTCATTTCTCTTCACATTCAGAGTAGTTGGCTAAAATACAAAAGTAAACACACGAAAATCCCAATAATTGCATTAACTATATGTAATAAATTATAAATAAACCATGTCAAACCACGGCAACCTTCATGTGAGAATAAGCAACAAAGTACTCAATGTAAGTAAGAATATTTCTATTCGGTGCAGTTAAAAGCAGTTCACGCTGCACCGTGGCCTCACTATCCGAATAAAAGTGTCTTCAGTAACCGTCTGAACTGGCAGTATGACAGCCCACATAGTCTGAGATTGGGCGGCAGACTGTTCAAGACTAGTGGTCCTGCGGCGGAAAAGGTCCAGTCTCCAAAAACAAGAGGTCAAAGTAATTTGACAAAAAGCGCCTCACGGGGGGCCCATTCCCCGGTTAGGGGAATGGGGGTCGAAATTAGTACCACTGAATTCCTGGGGTAGGGGTTCCTATTAGTGTTCCATAGTAACTATAGGCCTAGGATGCACCGTTTGGCCACAGTGCACGTGCGTGACAACCAACCAATGACCAACGACGTCACGACACAGCCTATCTCAATAAGCGCCTCTTTTACTAAAGTAAAGTGAGGCGCTTAAAAACTGTTAACTATCTTAAAACTTGATTAGCCAAGGAACAGCACAATACACAATACAAATGAAATATACGATTACCTAACAATTATGAGAAAAAAATAAGCACCACCTAGAAAAAGGAAACAGGAGACAGACAATGGGTGCCTGTCCTGCTACCGCTAACGGCAGCATCACAGTTTGCTCTATGCGACAACAGCAACCGACATGGCACAGTCTCGTCAGATTACTTGTGTGTCAGGAATAGGGTTAGGACAATACCGGTATCTGGTATCAAGCTATACCAACGGTATCGGTACTCCTACGAGTACTCCCATTATACTCGCATGCGACACTAGTGTATTGCAGCGTGCCTGGCCAAGTACTTAGCTGTCCGTTCCCCTCCTCAGCGAACACAACTCATCAACTGGCGTCCCTCTTTGCCGCATCCATCGCTGACCATGAAGCACTGCCGTCATGCTCGGCCTATTGTTCAACGTTCTGTAGGTAGGTAGGTAGGTAAGTGTATTTATATAGCGCGCTTTTTGTAGTACCTCACACTCAAGGCACTCATCTGTGTTGCCGCCATTGAAGCTCTTAATTAACTATTGAGGCAGCATCAGACAGACTGCATAATATGACATGGCATGTACTGTGATGCAGTCCGTGTCATGTTGCTGCAACTGTGTCGACGGCGGTAGGCCTATAATGTAACATGTCGTGCTGTATCGGTACTCAGTATCGTTGTGCCTGTGGTATCGTGGTATCTCATATTGCCGCCACAGACGGTACCGTCCTAACACTAGTCAGGACTATTAGTGCATTATACTTTGAGATTAATATCTTGGACTGGCAACAGCATTTGACAATGTCCTCTATAATCTGTAACAGTTAGTGGCACTTAAAATTAGTGGCGATTGAATGTCATCAAATGCTGAGCCTATGATCAAGTCATACATGTATGTACAAACTATGATCCTAGCCATGGCCGCTGAAAACAATCATTTATAAGTTACTAACCTGGTGTATGTGTTCTTATAGTAGGGATGTGACAGATTTCGAATCCATCGGATTCTGTCGCTTTTTCACAAATCCGAATGCGTCAGATTTGCAGACCCATTTTCTATTGGATTCGGATTTGATTTTTGTTTTGGTCCGATTCGGTCTTTAGTTGAATTAATACAGAAGTGAATAACTATTCAGTGCATGTTTGTTTAAATGTTTATGTTGCAAACTTGCAAAATGTGCAAATAAAATGAATAAAAAACAAGTATTGTTTGGGACTTCTTTGTCTTAAAGGATTCTGATGACAGCATCGCAGTCTACCAAATCTGTAGCATTTTGCATAGCAAAAGTGTCAGTAGATGATACATCCGCATCCACATCCGACGGATTTTTATCTATAAAATCCGCATCCGATGGAAGCAGATTTCAACTGGCTCTGTCACATCCCTATCTTATAGTAGTCAATGCATTCTCTAGGTGGAAAGATTTAGTAGTACTAGTGGAGAACAGGGGAAAACACTACATTGTGGAAGAAATGGCCAGTTCTGCATTACTGACCCCAAGTGACCTAAGCTGCAGAAATACTGCAGTAGCCACTCACTCAGTTGCTTGCTAACAATGAGCCGATTATCCAGCCGACTACGTTCACATGCAAGCATACCTGGATATAATCCTCAACCTCTCACAGCTTGCGAATTTCCTCACAGAAGATCACACTTTCTGCACTAATCTACTCCTTACCTCATTACAACGTCTTAAAAAGAACAGCCCACATAAAACTGAAAACAATTCGTTCACAGGCTGGACAAACCTTGGCAAATTCTGCCTTAATTGAGCAGCAGCCCGAGTAGATGTCTTGACCATGCAAACCACTCTTTGCCTGTGTAGCAGCCTCGATACTGTCAAACTTACAAAACAGTCAAGAAATCTGACAATTCATACCTCAGAGCATAAAACATGCATTATGTCAGACATTCTGGCTCACTGCAGATACGTGCTTTTTATACTTACATGATTTCACGACACTAGAATTATAATAACTTAAACACTAATCCACATTATAGGTTGCTATACACTGTGAGCCATAAAAAAACGTGCCACTTTTATTTTTGTGATAACTTTGGCAAATGTAGACCAATTTTAAAAATTCTTTCAGTGTTGCATCCAGGAAGAAATGGCG
>Ga0209339_1001470_pt1 | contig 10174 bp, 4 predicted proteins | sample OlaalgELextract3_FD_187376 | JGI IMG/M metagenome (GOLD analysis project Ga0209339, IMG submission 187376) | Olavius algarvensis symbiont microbial communities from Tuscany, Italy - Type A ELBA extract 3 (SPAdes) (version 2) | ecosystem: Host-associated > Annelida > Digestive system >...
GCACTGTTTTCGAGCAGCTGTACTAACTTTACTAACAAGACGACTACAGTGTACAGCAGCTGTCGTCACGACAGATCGGCAACATCTCGCAGATCACGTCATTGATTCACGGCCAAATCGGACCAAACTCGAAATAAATGGAACGAAATAGCTGTGCAACGACAAATGGGTCGAATCAGTCTTGAGCGCAGATGATAATTATTTTATCTGATTGTGTTTTGCATGACGATGGCCATGTTCTTCACGAACTGTTATCAAGCGCGCTGACATCACCTATAACTTGCGAACACGTTGCCATGACAGAACTATTCCGGAGAAGAAGGGACATCTAGCGGAAAAGAACTTTATTACTTTATTACTAGGATGCTTAACGGCATCCACTATTGAACCGCTCCAACGTGATCAAAACGCAGCTGTGCGTGTTATTTTCCAGCTCGGACCGAAGGACCATGTCACTCATGGACTACACCAACTTCACTGGCTGCCGATCAGCTATACCGTATAACGTTCAAACTGTGTGTACTTAACTTGTGTATGCAGCACTCTCTGGTAACAGCCCTACTTAGGCTACATTAACGATATTATCTGCGACAATCAACGCTGCGTCAAGGACTCCGTTCGGCTGCTACGAGCAACTACGTCAAACCCAGACTCCGTACTACACCGTGCCACAAAAAAACTGTGCATTTTTGTTTCTGTCAGAACTTTGTCAAATTCCCACGAATTTTAATAGGTTTTTGTAGGTAGATGGCAAAGTGGCTGAAATTGTATGCTATATAATACATTTTCCACCTAACCTGACCCACGTCACTACACTGCCTTGTTAAACGCAGATGTTCTAAAATTTTACCTAACACTTGATTTATTACAATCAGATTGCTCAGAAGTCAGATTTGGTGTCAAAGTGAAGAGGACATACTGTCGCGACAACTTTCTTGCTTAGAGGCCACTGCCAGACATGCGCAGGTTGTCCGGAGACAATTTTTTGTGTGTTTCAACAGGACGGCGCCCCAGCGCATCAGCACGCGACACCGTCGCTTTCCTGGAACGAGAGAGACGCGTCGTCGTTTAAGCGCTTGTGTCCGTGTACTGTACGCGGGGCACATTTCGAGCACGAATTCTGACATTTTTGAGCCCATCTGTGATGACAACTAATAACTCTGCTAAATCTCTGCTAAATAAACATGCTAATTCAGTCGTCAGATAGTTTGTTGCAAATGATACGTTTCAAAGTTATGTAACAATTTAGAACATCTGAGTTTCACAAGGTAGGGTGGTGACGTGGGCCAGGTGAGGTGGAAAATATTTATACAGCATACAATTTTAGCCACTTTGCCATCTACATACATTTTATTAAAGTTAGTGAAAATTTAACGAAGTTCTGACAGAAACAAAAATGCACAGTTTTTAGATACAGTCCGTACCAGGTTCGGAGAAAGAACTTTCTCGTTCGCTTGTCCTCAACTTCCTGCTGCACTGCGTGCGACACCTAACCTCAACTCCTTCAAGAAACAACTTGAAACTCACCTTTTTAATATAGCTTTTAGCCATTGATTCTGTCTTTTTATTTCATACACATTTGTTACTCTATGAACTATGAAGTGTTGATATTTTGGAGAGTGGGCTTTATATGACATTAAGCCTGTGCCCACTAAGCCATCAGTGCGTCGGTACTGGTGGCCTTCGGTAAATTCGGTATTGCAAATCGCACACTAGAAATTCTACTATGATGATGACGATGCTGTACAAAAAATGCGTATTAATTGTACTGTTATATTTAAATTTTAACTGATGTACGGTTTTGACATGTGTTTTTGAGCCAATAAATTGATGATGATGCTGCTGATGATGATGATGATGAAATGGAAACGGACGTTAGCTGACACAGTCGTGAATAAAATGTGCGTGCGTTTGTTAGACGAGGCGGCTGGACAGCAAACAACCGACAGGAAAACTACACGTAACCGTGGCAGGTATCTGGTGATGGGCAAAAAGACAGGTGATCGCCTTGTCGTCAACTACGTGAGGTCGCTTGACCGGCAGCGTTCGAGGCAACTGTCGAGAGCAATGCGCGCGATGAGACGGCAGACCGTGACGCTGTGCAGGAGAGACGGAATCAATGCCGCCTTCGCCTCGGCGTCGCCGCCTTACAACCGCGCCAGCAGACGCGACCGGAAGAAGAAAGATGGCGGTCAGAAGTTGACGGCTGAGAGCAACAACGAAATGTCCAAGAGAGGTCGGCATGCGAGGAAACACAGACGACGGTCACGCTCTCAAGCGCCGACTAACGTCCAAACTGAAACCTAGCAACTTTTCACGTAGTTCACGTGTCACGTTCACGCTGTTCATAAAGACAAGAACCAGATGCAACTGTGCAGTACCAGCCTGATGCTTTGTGCTCTTCCAAGTACACCGCTGTCCACCAAGAAACTTAGCTATCGTTAACAGGTTGCGCGCAGTATCGTATAACAATTCTTCTGATCAAATTTAACAGTAGAAATAATTGACCGGTGTTATGCCCTCGAAATTCGGGGGCGGTCATTCTCTAAAGCGCTATGATCCCAGATTATCTTTCGCATGAAAACAGAAACATTATATCGTCAACGTACACCAATAATCACGGAAGTAGACGTTAAACTGAATAAGTGGCATATTACAATTGAAAACTTATATAGAAAACGAACTGAAACGGAACAAATTTTTTTAAAAATTATGTCCCGACGGTGGGATCGAACCACGAACCTGAAACGCAGCAGGCGAGAGCTTGCCCACTGCGCCAGCAGGCAACTCGGTGGAAGTGGTCTAAAGCGCCCATATAAGCCGTAGCAAGTTATAGTGTACGCGTGTACGCATTCGCTGCTACTATCTGCTATTTTGGGGGGCATAGTAGGCATAGTCACCGTGGAAGTACGTAATTGCTTACATGATGTCCGACCGTTGTTATTAACTCCGCACATTATGTGTGCTGTATTTTTGAGATACAGACAACGAAACTGTTTATAGTACCTGAAATGACTTTCAAACGTCGCTCAAGATCATCGGCGATGACACAATACTAGGCTACATCTGGTTTAAGGGTCATTCAAGGTCTTAAAAACGGCACCATTCAATAGCTCATGTACGGCTTTCCGCCAGTCTGCCATTGCAAGTTAGTATACCCGGTAGTTTGTCTTGTACTATACCGTTTACGAGTTGACTTTCAAGAACGCTGTAGACATTGTTTAAATGTCATTTGCAGTTTTGCAGTTCTGTTGTACTTCTGTGGTTTATTGGAACTTCGTGTACAATATTCGACTTTGCGGGCGTCGACCGTCAAGCAGTTAGGTTTCAACAGGTGTGTTAAACCGTGGTCCCTGTACTACTGGACGCTCAGCTTCTGTGACAAGTAGCCTAGGCCTAAACCTACTCAACCGTGGCCATGTCAGTCGACGCGGCTGCTGCCAAAAATTCGCTGCCGATAACTGGCAGCGCATTGCGCTGTGCAAGCGGACACTTTACTGTAATAAATACAAAAAAAATAAGTTTAAAAAGGTGTGTAAGGACGACAGTCATTAACTCGCAGAACTAAAACAGCAAAAATCAAAAAGGCTGATATTATTTTTGCAGCACATCGCCATAACGTCAATGTGTTCTTGACTGACCTTTGTATGTCATTTCGGTGACCTACCTACTGTTGTTGCTTTTTGTGCACAGCTTATGTACGATCTGTTGGCGATAGCTGAGTGTCTGACATAAATCTAACCCAACATATTCTCTGCTTACAGTGAAAACTCTGTACAGGGTGAGGCAAAATAAAATATCCCAACGCGAAAATTGCGATATCTATATAATGCAAGAATATTTTTACATAAAAATTATCCACATTTTATCGTCACATATGTCTTTACAAGTCAGTTTAATTTTATTCAATTAACTTAATATTTGGCGAAGTGGCGCAACATCAAAGTCAATGTTCGATTTTCACTAATCAACAGCTTAAGGTATCTAACATTTTCCTCTGTTCGTGCTGTTTTCGGCCGATCGCTACCTGGCTTTCGTTCCGTTGCTGACCCACGCTCATCAACCCGTTTAGGCCTACAGATTGCTTCTGCACACACACTGAGCAAAGCTTCCAACCCTTTTCCGGAAATTTTGCATCAGTTTTTCTGTACCCAAAATCAAGTTTCCGCATGTCTCTATCCGAGCTTTATCTTCGTACGACTACGATATTTTACCTATAACTAACGTTATATATGCCTAACTGAGATTATGACTTGAAATATTGAAGAATTTAGGGCCTATTACAATGCTATGTTGCACGTAAACATAAAAATAATGACGTCACTACAAAGGTGATACTTCACTGTTGCTCAATACTTTAATAATAAAATCAACTTTTTGTTCAGTTGTGAAATTCATTCTTGAGGTTTGCGTTTCCGTCAATTTGACATAGGCCCTATGTCAAGTAAATACAGCACAAAGCAATACATTAGTTCTCAGTATTGTGACAAACAAATGAGCGAAATTTGGTGCAAAAATATTCAGGCATTTCTGAGATATAGCAATTTTCGTGTCGGGACATTTTATTTTGCCTCACCCTGTATAAAACAACAGCAGTGCATTTTCACTAATGTTGGAATAAATCCATATTCAGACGGTTGTGCTATACTCGAGTCAATGGCATGGCAACGGCAACAACGTCAGTCCAACATGAATATAAATCCAGAAACTAGCAAAAAACGTAAATGTAAAATAAAATAACGTCATCAAACGTTTTAAAAAAAGTTCAGCTCAGAGTGAAACGTGATCGGATTATACGCGATGCGAGTGAAAACATGATTAAAACGCACGACAAAGTCGTCGAATAGTCATAAACATGAATAAACGTGCAGTGGCTGTCATATGTGGCTAAACCCGGAAGTAAAACGACTACTAAACCTTATTGTGAACCGTGATCTGCCACATCAACGCTGGTCTCCTATACATTGCAGCATGTGATGGCAAAATGGAAACGTTAACCCGCTATCGTTGGCCCAAGCAACATGAGGCTGAGTTTCAGGGATCGCTTGTATTAGCAAGTCTGACCCGTGTGTGTCGACGTCATTAAATAAAGTGTTATTTCATCATTCATCATCGTCATCATCGTCATCATCATCATACATTCTTAGTAGACATATGACAGTTGTACGTTAACTTCTGATACACGTACCTCCTCCACAATTCTCGCCGTACCCACCAGAATGCTTTCAGAGATTACTCGATCGTACCCGGACTTCTCACGTTCGTGGCTCTTTGGTTTGTTTTTTCGTTTATTTGGTTAATTTTTCAGTTTGGTTCCACGTGATGGACTTGTCTGCATGGCTAGATTTCAGCTGCTGAGTTGTTAACCTTTTATGGCCACATTAATACCGCAGAGCACGGACCATTATACAGCAGAGTTGGTCATGGGTCACTTTTTCAAAACCCAACCCGACCCGACCCAAAATTTCTGGACCCAACCCAACCCACAAAAGTCTTCACCCGTCAATGAAAGTTATTATTCAGCTGCAGTACTCATTAACAGACAGTAGAGTATTTCATGACGTAAAAATATCACGCAGTCTAGTCTCCACCCAACCTAACCCAAGCCAACCCATGGATGGACTCAACCCATGACCAACTCTGTTATACAGCAATACGGTGTTTGGTAGACTGGCCGTTGATGGGTGGGCCGTTACATTTGGTACAGCTTGGAGAGAACTAGGCGGGGCCGCAGCCTGCCCAGGCCCCTCCTCGCTGTACCAACGGCCAGTGTATATACCAACTTCATATCATCCGATGTGGCACTATAATTGCCTCTGGACTCTAAAGGGTTAAATGTATCGTACCGTGCTCTGCGGCAAAAATTGATTATAAGAGTTGCAGATTATGGTTCACTGGTATTAGGGTTAGAAGTCGTTATTACATCCTCGTATAGCTGGGCGACTTGTCACAAACCATCTAAATAGCAAAGATAGCATCTTCCATATCGTAGATAATATCCAGGTCGTGACGTAGAGTTGGCAGGCGTGCTGGTTTAGTGAGATATTCAGCACACGTTTCGGTGGGTGGTTGGGTGAACTCGTCATACAGCGGCGGACATTCGATCTGCTCCGGCTTGCAGTGAGGTACAGCGAAGCGCTTACACTCGGCGGGCAGTGCGACCTGCTTCGGCGGCTGCCCGGGGGAGATGCGGCACTTTTCAAGACGTCTGGCAGCAGCTGCGACGACCGGAGACATGGCTGGTGACTTGGGTGACGCCGAACCAGCTCCTCGAACATAGGTCTTCATCGGTTTTCGCTCCACACAGAGTTCGTCGTCAGCAAAAACGAACGCCGGGGCGTCCGCTCTATCAGGGCTCTGCATTCGCATGGGTGAGGTCGGCTTGGTCACGTCATCAAATGGATTTGTCGGGGTCGGATCGCAGATCGCCTTCTTGTCACTGGGCTTCGGTATCGGCGCGCGACGGTCCACCACCGGCTGATCAAGACCACAACCTGTCGTACAGTGCAGTGATATTTTTATTAACGACAACTAAAGTTCGAAGTTAAAACGTAGCAACTGTCAACGAAAACATGAATTAGAAGTATTCGACAAAGATTCAGCATAGAAAGAAATACAAAGAATCTGAACGTAAAAGTACGCGGCTGTGTGAGCAACAAAACCAAAAAGACGTAGCATACATACCACATCAAAACAGACGACATTCACCTGAGCCCTAAGGCCTAATTGTCGAGCAAGTGCTATAAGGTCATTCAAGGTCAAGAGGCATTCAAACTCTAGTCAACATCAAGAACAAAGTTTACTACGAAGCAAACGAATTGCTGCAAAAATTTTCTAGCGTGATACTGACAACGTTTGATGGCTCTTCGTGCTTAATGTTTTTATTGTGCTTTATTTTGGCGAATAAACCTCTCATAGGCCTAACTAATAACACTGCCAACCGATAAAATTATTTGTGGTTTTTTGCTTTGTTAAATTGTAATGTTACAAATTAAAATTTAAGCAGTAAAATGACACTGCCTGTCGCTGCAGCGAGCGACCGCGAAGGTTTGGACGTTGACTGCGGCATGGATGAACGTCCAGGTGATGTTCCAGACGCGGCGCTGCCGCGACGTCCACTCTGGCGACCAGGTTCAGCGACTGGACTTCGCGCCAGATCCTCAGCTTCTTCGAGGCACGTTTTACCGGGACATTTGTCGTCTCTGTAGTCGTCCTTGGCCGGATCAAGAGGCGGAGTTTCAGGAGAACGTGAAGTGAATGGTTCAAGGTCTTTACAAGACTCTTTGTGTGCCGGAGACACGCTTCCTAGTCTCGTCGGCTTCTTCACCTTCGGACCTCCCGCGTCCTAAAATAGCACTTTAAGTAAGTAAATAAGTTTGAAACATTAGACCGTGGAAGGTGTTTGAAAGTGGGGGTAAAACTCATTTCCTCCCTCTCTTTTCCATTCTCCCAGCGAAGCGCCCCTCTAAAATGGATGAGTTCTGGGGCGATATAATTCCCCAGTCGGGGTATGGGGCAAATCCCCAGCCGTCAAACAATTCTGATGGTTAGATTGCATGCTGGAATGTATCAATGATGTTGGGAGACCGCTAACCTAGATTTCTCTCTACCAAAAATAAAATAGTAAACGTTGTAAACTGTTGAAGTTACGTCATATTGCTCGTATGGGTCCGGTTTTTTGAGGCACCGTGTATATATTGTTATCAAGTTAACAGTCATATAAAGCTAACTTAATATTTCAGTCATATATTAACGTTAACAAATTGATGCTGAGCGACGTGCGTTTTTTCTGTCACAAAGTGAGGGGTACAACGCACGCCGCAGGACGACCGTCCCCGTGTAACCGATTAGTCTAAATCTTGTCCATTTTCTCTCCCTCTCTCCCATTGCCACCCTCTTCCTATAGGCCCTACTTCGCCCTTCCCATCTCCCGGCTGACTGTAGGTCTAGGGAGCTTAAGTCCCCCCCCCCTCAGCGGGGCCAAAAATGATCGAATTTTGGCCGCCGACTACTTAGAGCATTTCAACTACAAAATAAAGCTATAGATGTACGATTTCTATATTAATAGCCCTAATACATATTTCTGCCAGTGTGACATCAGGCAACCCTTGCAAAACTATTTTCGATTTTATCCCCCTTAAAAATTCTAAACGCAAAGAACGTCATTCCTCTTAGGACGTCCCTATGTACACGTACCTCAGTGCACCTTCTAAAATTAAGTTACGCCCGACATGCACTTACGTTCAAGCTCAAGTTGCGGCGTCCGTTCTTGACCATTCCGTTGATGTGCGGTTCCAGACTGCAGTATTCTCTCACGAGTTTGTCGTGAGGATCGAACGCTCTGGAAGTTTTCTCAAGCGCTCGCGGACCTGCGTTTATTGCAAAATCCACACTCTAAAAAATTAAGTTTATATACTGTACGATTCTTTGCTTTATTAAAATGTCACGCTGCTGTCTTGCATGCAGCTTGATTAATGCTCGAATTGCAGGCCCTCCGTTTTTGTATTGCTGACTCCCGAACTCTGACCAAAATGTGGACACTTAGGCTACTTTCACTATATATGAAGTTTATTTCGCCAACATGGGCAGCAACACAGGAAATATACAATATCAATAAAAAATACTAAAATGAGAATACTAATACTAACACTGATATAACACTAACTATAATCCGTCGCCTTCTGCATGCTTCTCTAAGAATAAGTGATGACAGGCACAGCCTCGTTCCGCGCACTTTATCGACATTTCATTCACCAGATCATGATGGCGTCACCGTTCCTTGACTAGCTCATTAGTACGCTAGTTTCTGGATTTCTGGACTAATTTGTCACGACATTTAACGACATGATGCCATGCACAGCCATTGTCGATCGGTTCTGAAAGTTTCCCGACAATTAATGAGCTTAGTGGTAACCGTTTGCCCGCAATTTTGTCAATACAAACAAATGAACACGTGCCACCAAAACAACACCTCAGCTCAGTATGCCGCTATAAGGCTATTAACCCTTTATGGCACATTAAAACCACAGAGCACCATTATACAGCAATACGGTGATGGGTGGGCAGTGGACTGTTACATTTGGTACAGCGAAGAGGGGCCTGGGCGGGCTGTGGCCCCGCCAGTCCCCTACTCGCTGTACCAAACGTAACAGCCCACCCATCAACGGCCAGTGTATCAACTTCATATTATTTGACGTGGCACTATAATTGCTTTTGCACTATAAAGGGTTAAGCCACGCTCTCAAATGCGGGGGCTTTACGCGACGGCGATGGCCTTCTGTTTGTCTGTTCGTTCGTTTGTCTGTCGCCTGTGAAATTTGTAAAGTCATTCGCTAGGTGGCAACACCTACGGCTTTGTTATTGCCATCGTCTCCGATATACTTGTTAAGATATGAAAGGAGTGTGACCTGGGAGTTTGTTTGGAAGGTCCCAAGTGCCGACAAAGTTGCCCCAAGGATTTTTCGTCGACCTGCGAACGTCAGGCAGCAGGTGTCCGCGATCGTTCGAGTTGATACGAGTGAATCCGCGACGTGCTTCCGGTCTCTGTACAACAGACGCCATCTACACGGTGGACCCAAAAATAAGAAAACCCACCGTGTTTGATTGTTCATATTTTAAAAAGTCCCGATTAATTTGCGAGATTTTTCGCAGTGAGTGACCGAAAGATAAATAAGTAAATAAGAAATAAATAAACAAATAAACAAATTGTATGAATAAATGAAAAATGAATAAATGAATGAATCAATCAATCAATGTTTATAAACAGTGTTTAATCACGTATCGCTGTACATATTGGACAACCAAATTATCTCAACGAGCTAATCCAACCCTACCAGCCTGTTAGTACATTAAGATCCTCCACCAGTGCTTTACTTGTCATTCCTTTTGTTAGATCTGACTTTGCTTCTGATGCTTTTTCCGTTTCTTCCCCCACCCTCTGGAGCAATCTCCCTCAGGATATTCGCTCATGCGCTAACCAGGCCACTTTCAAATCGCGACTAAAATCACACCTCTTTTCTCTCGCCTTTACCGTCTAGTCACTCCATGCGTCTGCGGCTTGATTCTTTTTAAGATTCCTGGCGCTATATAAATTTTATTTGTATTTGTATTTGTATTTGTATCAATCAATCAATCAATCAATCAATCAATCAATCAATGTAGCCTACCTATTTTT
>Ga0209339_1001472_pt1 | contig 10171 bp, 6 predicted proteins | sample OlaalgELextract3_FD_187376 | JGI IMG/M metagenome (GOLD analysis project Ga0209339, IMG submission 187376) | Olavius algarvensis symbiont microbial communities from Tuscany, Italy - Type A ELBA extract 3 (SPAdes) (version 2) | ecosystem: Host-associated > Annelida > Digestive system >...
TAGGAAACCCTACCCCAGGAATTCAATGGTACAACTTTCGACCCCCTGGGGTGACCCATAACCGGGGAATTGGCCCCCCGTGAGGCGCTTTTTGTCAAATTACTTTGACCTCTTGTTAGTTTTTACCGGGCGATGCTATGCATAGTGCGGACTATGCCGTCGTAAGATGTCTGTCCGTCTGTCCGTCCGTCACACGCCGGTATTGTGTCGAAATGGCTAAACGTATCCTCAAACAACCTGTTACACCATCGGGCAGCCAGGTCACTCTAGTTTTTCCTTACCAAACCTTCCGACGGGGCCCTCGTTAAGGGGGAGGCATCGAACGGGAGTATGAAAAAATCGCGATTTTCTACCAATGTCTCGCTTTGCCTCGGAATTGACGCAAGATAGAGTCATAATGTGAACAGAAAACCGTACCGACCCTTCCGAGTGGTATCATTTTCAATGACCTTGAATGACCTCCGGTCGAGATTTCAAGCTCACGCCATTACTTGACGTTAAATATCTAAGAAACGGTACGAGATAGACGTAGTTACAATGGAATACCAGGACTTGCACACGCCCTACTCAAGGCTGTCATTTGTAATGACCTTGAGTGACTTAGCGAAAATTCAGTGACGGGAAACGTTGTGCAGTCTCTCTGCGACAGCGTAATATGCGTCCATATGGCAAATAAATATTGTTGTTGTTGTTGTGAGCTTCTTGTTTTTTTCCGGTTTTTACAGTCTAATCGTAGGTTTTGGCACCTATTTTAGCCTTGTGTGTCCTGTTCGCCTCCTACTGTTTCATTTGTTATTGCTATTTACTTGCTAAACGAATTAATGATGATGATGATATGTGTGTAGTGTATGCAGCTCCGCACCTTCCTGCAGAAGTAACGGCAAGCGTTGGTGATGATGTAAACATAACGTGCGAATACAGCTCAGAAGATGGACACGCGTCTTTGTTTGTAAAATTATGTTATGTAATTTAATGTGATTATTATGTTCAACTGTTTATAGTCATATTACAATAACGCAATGACCAATTTAAGAGTGACTTAACTTGTAAGGCATGTATACACTGGTCGCCCATCATAATCTTACTACGCTGCGATCTGCAGCGACTTGCACTCTACTGGTTCCACGTGCCCGGACTGCAACTGGACAACGAAGTTTCGCAGTCAACGGACCAGCCACATGGAACCGTCTGCTACTAGAACCACCGTCACCGGACCTATCGGAGAGCGCCTTCAAGCGGGCACTGACTGAAGATGCACCTGTTCTCGACCGCCGGGCGCCATTGAGACATCTTCGTCATTATGGCGCCGGATATAAATATCCAGACTTACTTACTTACTTACTGACTTACTGACTTCCTGCAGCAACTCCGGCTCACGAAGTCTGCCCTCATCCTCTTCATTCCTCGACGTTATTACCATTATTATCTGTGATTATTTGCTCTCGTGCTTTTTGTTTTTTTCAGCCCGACGGATCTGGAACTCCCTGCCTCTCGGCATTCGTGAATCTCATTCGCTTCCCGCTTTAAACCTCATCTCAAGACCCACTTTTCAGTCAGTCTATCTCACCCCTAGCGACCCATCCTCGAAACGTCCTGATTCTTTAATGGACTTTGGCACTATACATTTCCTTTACTTACTTACTTACTTACAGAAGCATAAACAGCAGTCGATAACACGAAAAGACGTGTGGCCGCAATATCCGACAGGACTTTGGGAGATATATCCAGGACCTATTCTCCCGGATATTATCCCCGTCATGATACTTTCAGAATAATAGGCAATGGATCCGGTAGCATGCCAGTAAATTCGCCAGGTAGCAACACCCTGCAATGAGGCGCGGGACGAGGTTTGCTGAGTCCATCACCCATTGCTATATGGTAATCTCGCACCAGTATGCGCACCAGAAATGCCGTTAAACATGCTGACTTTGTATTATAGGTTTGTGTGGAATGGCACAAGTTTCGACCGCTTAAGCAACGAAGGGAAACTCTTAGAAGGCCACGACTCAAGAAAATACGTCGTGGCGAGAAATGGAACATCAGAGACTCTCACGATACGCAACGTGAGCATTGGAAACCACTCTGTGGTTTGCCGTACAACTAACAACTTACACACACAGACCCAACTCATTGTCCGAGGTAAACTCAAACTTTTTGTAATAACTTAATAACACATAAACATTACAGCCTAAATATACTGTGAGTCAAAAAACTGGACCCTTTTTTCATTTGAGCATATCTTTCGCAAATACTGTGCTATTGTAATAATGTTTTCACTGTTGCAGACAACAATTATCTGCCCACAAAAGTGCAATTGCATTTCCCACTTGACCTATAGACTGTTGCTGCACTACCTTGAAAAATGCAACCGCATACACATCTTTACAAAAACTGTTGAATAAATCTACAATGCATGCGGTAATTTTATTGTTGTTACAAAGCATAAAATTCTGGTGATATTTCTTACTGACTTCTTCGATGCTGCTTCAAGACGTCATAATGACGTCATACTGCTGCCAGCGATACGCAGAGTGTCTGTTCCAGCAGGACAGTGCACCAGCACACTGCGCCGCGCACGTGCAACAGTAACACTGCTGCGTTAAGAAAAGCCAAACATTCTTGCGTCCAAGCTATAGCCTCCAAACAGCCCAGATCTCAGTCCTGTGGATTACGAGATCCGGGCTGTCATGCAGCATCGTGTCTACCACATACAAATCCATAGTGTGGATGAATTGAAACGGCGGCTCATCGATGTCTGGTGCGGTTTTGAACAGTCGATTTTTGACAAGACTATTGATCAGTGGCGAGGAATACATCGAGCGTGTGTCCATGCTAAAAGAGGACATTTCGACTACAGCTTGTGAACTGACAATGTTGATTTTGTTATTTTCTGTTACATTCAATGTGACTTGTTTGACTGTTACATCTTTAATTGCGAAATGATGCCAGCAAAAGCAACGTTGGCCAATACATTTTTGTTAATTTTACAAGATAGTGGAATAGCAGATTTGAGATATGGTGGTATTTTTATGATACATGTTGTCGTAGTTAACTTCTGTCTGCAACAGTGAAATAATTATTAAAATCGGACAGTATTTGCCATAGTTATCTCAAAAGAATAAAGGGTCCAGTTTTTTTGACTCAGTGTAGAATGGCGTCAATTTTAAACTTGAACTTATAAACGTGATTTTAAACTTAATTCTCAGCATGGCTATCGTAATTTTACTTCTAGAAGGCTTCTAGAAACTAATCTAACATTACTCAGATGTCTCAACATTATTTTATGTAACTCTATTTTACGCCTATATTTTATTTTGATGTGTGTGTCATCATTTTTGTTAAACAATATTAAAGTAAGTAAGTAAGTAAATAAATAATAGCATTTATATCCGGCTCCTAAAAGCAAGAGTCACTAGGCGCCGCAGCCTAGTCCTTGACAAACAAAAACATTTTCAACTGTCTTCTGAATTGGCAGAAACTGTCAGACGACCGCAGTGATGCAGGCAGCTTCTTCCAAAGCCGCGATCCAGCGACATCAAACGACATGTCGCCTATGGACGAGTTCTGGACCATGGTATGACGCATGCGATGGCGTCAGACGAGCGGAGACGACGACTAACTTAGGCGCCGACTTGCATGGGTTTGTGAGATACGACGGTGCGCAGCCGTGTAGCGACCGCGCCCACGATTAGCTACACATGGCGCGTTACAAATTATATTTGATTGATTGATTGACTTAAACATCAGTATTGCCTATTGAAGTCCACACGGCGTCGGACAGGCAGTGTCGGGACCCATTGGTTGATTCATCACATACGCGAGCTACAATATTTACAACAATCACAGTCGATATATCCATAAACGCAGACAAGTTGATAGTCTTTCCACGTCGACAGCAGCGAAACGTCTGCCAGACTACCCAGTCGATCAGTCGATCCACCCGTCCGCCGATAGTCACGTGACCCCCGAGTCATTTTCCAAGTATGGTGCGTAGTCGATTCACCGATTCACGTGACGTCCAGGTCACCAGTCGCAACGAAGCGTGGCGCCAGGCTATAACTAGTTGCTTTGTACGGCCAACTATGTCCCAGATCTGCGACATCTTCCCACCGACTTTGATGTTTCATGTTGATGACCGACGTACAGGGTGTTTCCAAAAAGTAGATTCCCTAATTTGTACCGTGCAATGCTATGCATAGCGCGGCTATTGCCCGCATGCGGTGTCCGTCCGTCTGTCACGTTCGTGAGTTGCGCCAAAACGAATAAAAATATCTTCGAAATTTTTTTCACCATCGGGTAGCCAATCCACTCTAGTTATTCCATACCAAACGGGGTGGCGCTATTCCGACGGGAACCCCCCTAACGGGGGCGTCGAATGCAAGGGGGTATGAAAAAATTGACGATTTTCGACCAATATCTTGCTCTATCTCAGGAACAGTTATAGCTAGATGAGCACATGCAGCGAGACAATTTGTAAGCATCGAATTCTCTTTCCATCCGTACAACATTTAACGTGATTGCCCCAGGGGCGTTTCTAGGGGAAACAAAAATGTGGTAAAAATAGCGATTTTTGGACTTACGCATTGACTTAAGCATCGTATAACTCGGAAACTATTGAAGATAGATAGGTAGATGCTGCGAGGGGTTTGGCAAGCATTGAATTGTCTTTCCATCCATGCAACATATTGCGTGATAATCGCAGGGGCGTCTCCAAGGGAAACAAAAATGTGGGCTGCGGTACGTGAAAACGGCGATTTTTTTGAAATTGCGGTTCTAATAACTGGGAAACTGTTGTAGATAGACAGCTGACACACTAAATGCGCCGAATGTTCCGAACGCGAAGGCCTACGAACTTCAAACTTGGTAGACGGACGGAGCCTACATTTGCGAAAGTCACCATATTAATCTTTCTACTTAGAGCAGCCTTCAGCGACTAACCAAAGTACCGGTAATCAACAACACGAGGCACGCGTGGCCTCTCTGCGATAGCTGAGCTTCTTGTTTAAGGAATATTTTCACTTTGGTTACTTTTTTTGCGTGAAATTTTGCAAATTTGTTGGCAATTCAAATCCGCATATATCTACCAATTTGTAGATTTAACTTAATATTTCATCAAATGGCATTATTTTTTTACGAGTACCCATCACCCTATTAAGTTTTGAGTAGTCCTATTCACCCAGATAATGGAAATGTAGCTTTTCGGAAATGACGTCATTTTTTCGCCATCGGCGATAAAAATCGATAACTGTCCGATTTTTTCCGTGCGATGCGATGCATAAGCGCGGTCTATGCCGTCATGCGGTGTCTGTGTGTCTGTATGTCTGTCAGGTTCGTGAGTTGTGTCAAAACGAATAAAGATATCTTTGAATCTTTTTCACCATCCGGCAGACACACCATTCTCATTTTCCCGTACCAAACGGGATGGCGATATTCCGACGGGAACCCCTAACGGGGGCGTCGATTGCAGGTGGGGTAGGCAGAAATCGCGATTCTGAGCCGAAGACAACATAACAGAATCGAATTGCATGCACTAGTAAAACCGAAGCTTAAGCAACTAATAATAAAAAAACTGCGCTTGAGGTATTGTGCTATTGACGCAACGAAGCTAACTACTGACATACACGAAGCATCGCGCGGCCTCTTTGCGACAGCAGAGCTTCTTGTTACTATTGACTAGGGCCTACCAATAGTTTGTCGTTGTAAGACAATTTTCCCACTGGTAGGCCCTACCAAACATTAAAACAATGTCAGTATAACGTTGATAGTAAACAAGAAGCTCAGCTATCGCAGAGAGACCACGCAACGCTTCTTGTCATGGAATATTTTGCTAAGTCACTCAATGTCACTCAAAGTCATTCGAAACGACACTGTTGAGTAGGGCGTGTGTAAGTCCCTATTAGTATTCCATTGAAACTATGTCGGTATCTCGTAGTGTTTCTTAGATATTCAGTGTCAAAGAATAGCGTGACTTTGAAACCGGAGGTAGGGGTCGTTTAAGGTAATTGAAAATGGTACCGTTCGATAACATTCGATACCATTCGCCGTTCGGTACCATTTGAAAGCTTGGATGCGGTTTCCTATTCGCCTTCCATAGTAACTATGGCCGTATCTTTAACCATTTATGAGATATTCGGCGTCAATGTATAGCATGGCCTTGAAAACCGTATATGATTTTCTATTGGTCCGCTATTGTAAATATAGCTCTATTTTGTACCGTTTTTGAATTATTTAACGTTGAATAATATCGTGACTTTGAAATCTGGGTCAGAGGTCACGTTAGGTCATTCAAACTGGTACTATTCGAAAGATTGGGTGCAGTTTCCTATTCGTCTTCCATAGTACTTATGGCCGTATCTTTAACCGTTATGAGATATTCAACGTCAAAGTATAGCGTGACCTTGAAAACTGGGATAGGGGTTGTTCAAGGTCATTGAAACTGTCGCCGTTCGATAGATCATAATACGACTTTCTATTGGTCCGCCGTTGTAAATATAGCTATATCTTGTACCGTTTTTAAGTTATTTGACGTTGAATAATATCGTGACCTTGAAATATGGGTTAGAGGTCACTCAAGGTCATTCAAAATGGTACCATTCGAAAACGTGGGTGCGATTTCCTATTCGCCTTCCATGGCTCTATCGTGCATCAGTTTCGAGATAAAGCCCGATAGTGGTCGCAAATCGTGATGTTTTTATATTCCCCTTGCATTCGGAGCTGCCGTTAGGGAGGGGGGGGGGTCCCCGTCGGACTATTGCCATCCCGTTTGGTATGGAAAAACTAAAATGTTGGGGCTACCCGATGGTGAAAAAAAACTTTGAGGACTGTGTAACCGTTTACACACAATACCAGCGTGTGACGGACGGACGGACGGACAGACGGACAGACATCTTGCCACGGCATAGTCCGCACTATGCATATATGCGTGCGCGGTGAAACTCAGACAGTTATCGATTGTTTACAATAATGACATTAAGACCAATGAACTATAAATAGAAAAATCGAAAGGCACCCTAGCAGCACGCTGTGGCACACGCGGCGCAGAGCCAGAAGTCACGTGAGGACAGTATAGTGACTAGTACATATTGACTAGTGTATATTGCTTGTACTGTTTACAATATATCTATATTTATTTCTTCAACCATTGAAGTTAGCAACTTCAAATTTGGTATACAACTTAGGTTTGGTTTGGGGTGTAGCTTATGAAGAAAGAACTTTTAGGACCGAAACTGGCGGCGGTCTGGGCTATGGGGAGCGTCCAAAAAATTTGGGACCCCTTACTTATTTCTGCAACTGTTGAATTTGGTAACTTCAAATTTGGCTCAGAACTTGGGTTTGAGAAGTAGATTGCCAAAAAAGTTGAAAAAACACTTTTAGGACCAAGTTTGGCAGGGGTTTGAGCTAGGGGAGCATCCAAAAAAATTGGGACCCTTTATTTATTTCTGCAACCTTTGAAGCTAGCAACTTCACAAATTTTGTTCACAACTTGGGTTTGGGGTGTAGCTTATCAAGAAAGAACGTTTAGGAACAAAACTGGCAGGGGTCTAAGCTAAGGGAGCACCACAAAAAGTTTTGGACCCCTAATCATTTCTGCAACCGTTGAAGCTAGCAACTTCAAATTTGGGGAGTAGCTTACCCCCTAGCTCATACTCCTACCAAATTTACACGTAAAGTTGTTTTTGACAACCTACTCCTTAAACCCAAGTTGTGTAATAAATTTGAAGTTACTAGCTTCAAGGGTTGCCGAAATAAGTAGGGGGTACCAAATTTTTGGGATGTTTCCCTAGCCCAGACCCTTGCCAGATTTGGTCTTAAAAGTTATTTTTGCCAACCTACTCCTCAAACCGAAGTTCTATACCGAAGTTCTATACCAAATTTGATGTCGCGCCCTGATTCTTTATAGACGTCGGCGCTTTATAAGTCATTTACTTACTTACTTACTTGCTAGCTTCAATAGTTGCAGAAATAAATAGGGGGTCCCAATTTTTTGCATGATTCCCTTACCCAGACCCCCGCCACTTTTGGTCCTAAAAGTTCTTTAATGCTAAACTACTCATCCAACCCAAGTTGTGTATCAAGCTTGAAGTTTCTGGCTTCAATGGTTGCAGAAATAAATATAAAGTGTACAGTAAACAATACACGCAGTTTACTGTCGTCGCGTGACTTCCGGCTTTGCGCCGCGTCTGCCACAGCGTTAGGCTTGCTGGCTGCTGGGCTGCCTTTCTAGTTTTCTATTTATAGTTCATTGATTAAGACACGTGATGACGAAAAAATGACATCATTTCCAAAGCTGGTACACTGCATTTTCATTTTATGGGCGAATACTCAAAACTTGACAAAATGAAAACGATGGGTACTCGTGGAAAAATTAATGCCATTTGATGAAATATTAAGGTAAATCAACAAAAATTGGTAGATATGTGGATATGAATTGCCAATAAATTTGCAAAATTTCGCGCAAAAAGACATCATCAAAGTGAAAATATTCCACAAAAAGTTTTATTGGGCTACTTTTTGAAACACCCTAGCAACAATGACATCGACCGCCTCCGTCGTCTCCATTAGTCGCCGATCCATGTATACACAGCACATAACAGAAAAGTTAAAACATTGCTGGGCGATTACTAGGCCAGGCTGCTATACCCTCGCTACTGACAAGTCAACTGTCAATCTTATCCCAGCCTAGAGAAACAATCGGCGGGCTGGTTGTCGCTGCCACGTCGGTACTGCCAACTTAGATCAAAATCTAGTAACCTAATGGACCATCGGGTTAACTTGGCACTTTTTGGTGTGCATTCTGTGATATACAAGAGCGGATTGTGATCAGAAAAAATGGCCGCAAAACAAAATTACGAACTTTTCTCAGGGCATACGTAACCACATAAGCCACTTTTTCAATAGTGGACCAAACCATCTGTGTTGGTGTTAACTTATTGGCTTTTTCTTTCCATCATCAGACCATTGTAGTAAGCAACACCCAACAGCAGATGAACATCAACCAAAATACCGCATGGATCTCCATACGTTATAACGTGTAATTTGGTAACATCACACGGGCTTTCATTGAGCTTATCAAAAGCTTCCTGGTGAACCTCAGTCCACTGCACACGACCTTGAACTTGCTTTTTCGTAAGGTCGGTAAGTAGTCTCGCTAATTCAGCAAACCGCTTGATGTAAGTGCGAAGGTAAGAGAAAAAACCCATAACTTGCCTTACTTTCTTTTTTGTAGTGGGAGGTTTCATAGTCTCTACGCAAGCCACCTTGAGAGGGTCTACACCGTGTTTCCCTGACCCTATCACATGTCCAACAAAGGTAGTTTCTGGGGCTGCGAACTTTGATTTCTCTAGTTTCAAAGTTAAGCCAGATTCACGTATCACTGTGAGAAAAAACACTTACATGCTTCATATGAGATCGCCAATCTGTTGAATACGTGGCCAAATCATCCACGTGCGAGTCACAAAATTCTCTGATTGGCTACAGGACCTGCTGTATGGCCCGAATGAAACTATTAGACGCACACTTGAGCCTACCTCGCATAAGTCAGGTTTGCCAACGAATACATCAGAAAAATCATCTAGCACAGACACAAATTGACGTTCTTCGTCTGTTGTAAGATGGCTCAATTTTGTCAAGTCAACTTTTGTGCTAGGCAAATCTGCTTCAACATTGGTCGTGTTCATTTTCGTATACGATAGCACAATTACCCACCAATGTTGGCTGAACTCGTGCATGATAATGCCTTAGCTTGTTTGCATGCAGCCATCTACGCTGCCCCCTTCTAGCTTTATCAGATATGTCTGCGGTGGCTTAACATCTACGATCAACCCTGGTCCTTGCCACCCCGAGGCCACGGTGGGAAGTCTGGTGAACGAAGTTCCCCAGAAGCTGAAGCTTTTTTGTATCCATAGCTATCTTAGCAGTTGGTGGCGGTTTAGCTTAATGCTAACAGCGTTGCAGACGTTACCGAAGTTACTGTACGTCGATCTTGGTGACCATGTTGATGATGTTGGTATTTGACCAGTTATTCAGGCCAATTCAGCCTGGCAATTTACCAATCCAGGCGCTAGCTATTAAATTCGGCTTAATTGGGTTTAACCCTCGCTGGCTCAAAAGCACGGTAAAGAGGATGAGCTTTCATGCAACGGAACTTGTTGTCTATATGCGGAACCTTCTT
>Ga0209339_1001473_pt1 | contig 10169 bp, 9 predicted proteins | sample OlaalgELextract3_FD_187376 | JGI IMG/M metagenome (GOLD analysis project Ga0209339, IMG submission 187376) | Olavius algarvensis symbiont microbial communities from Tuscany, Italy - Type A ELBA extract 3 (SPAdes) (version 2) | ecosystem: Host-associated > Annelida > Digestive system >...
GGGGGGGGGGGGGGGGGGGGGGCTTTAGCCCCTTAGCCCCATAGCTAGCGCCGCCACTGGTGCGTGGACGTTTTGCAAAAATGTCCGCTGGCGGTATGCCCCCATATGTGCAACGGCATCTAAAATTTAATTAAACAAGTATAGGCCTGATAATTGGCCTTAACGAGACGATAACCTGCCGGCATGCGGGATACTGGTTTTAGCCTACGTCTACTGTACTTTATCCATTCATTTATTCAAACCGCACAACGTTTGCCTTGGCGGAGGTACAGAAATAAAATGTCATACAAGCGTTGTATAAAGGCAACTCGTGGTGTATAGGCCTATACCCGTCCTGTAAAAACTTGCATAGGCTACATGTTGTGACACCCTAAAGCTACAAGAAACTCAGCTGTGTCGCAGACAGACCGCGCGACGCTTTGTGTCATTGAATATTTTGCTAAGTCACTCAAGGTCACTCAAGAGCATTCGAAATGACATCGTTGAGTACGGTATAAGTTATTATTCCATTGCAACTATGTCTGTATCTCGTACCGTTTCTGCGATATTCCGCGGCAAAGAATGGCGTGACTTTGAAACTGGGGCCTGGGGCTAGGGGTCGTTCAAGGTCATTGAAAATGGCGCCATTCGATAGATTACATACGACTGGTCGGCTATCGTAAGTATAGCTCTATATTGTACCATTTTCGAGTTATTTGACGGTCACTCAAGATCATTCACAGTTGTACCATTCGAAAGATTGGGTGCAGTTTCCTATTCGCCATATATAGTAACTATAGCTCTATATTGCATCATATCCGAGATACGAAAAACTAGAATGGTGGGGCTACGCGTTAGCGCGGGCAATGGATGGCCACATAATGCGCTGCGGCAACATTGGCTCATGCCAATCAGCTGCCACTTTCGAGATTGTAAAGCACTACTGGTCACGAGTCTGACTCATGTAAGTGGCGCTATAGCAAGTGTTCAGACCTTTACCTTCACGTTTAGCTTTACCCGAAGGTGGAAAAAAACTTCGGGAATATGTATAACCGTTTAGACGTAATACCGGCGTGTGACAGACAGACGGACGGACAGACAGGCATACAGATATCTTGCCATGGCATAGTCCGCGCTATGCATTCGAGTCGCGCGGTGAAAAAAAATCTGAACACTTACTGTAGCGCTACAGTTGGCTGCGGGGAGCTCATAATCGTATCGCAATTAGTATTGCAAAACTTTTTCCAGCCAGTATTGCTAAATTGCAATACTTCCTGCCAGTGCCAGTCTGGTTAACTGTCGGTGATGATGTCGTCCCGGATACGGATTCCTGATCATGTCCCGCACCATTATGGAATATCGGATTTACGAGATTTAGGGAGTGATCCGGCAGACATCCGGATCTGGATTAATTGGGAAATCCGGATTTAAATTCCGGATCACTTTTATTTGAGATATTTTGGCGTTGGATGAGGTTTGCGCTCTCTGAGCACTGTTATAAATGTACAATAATAGTTCGTTCGTTTCAAACACGCAGGAGCGGTCACTGACGTTCTTTCCGTCGTGGACAACAAATTCAACTTGGCAACCAATTAATACACGAGAGTCAGATGATACCTGTGGCAAATCGTCTGGACTTGTTGTCGATGCTGTGGTTGCCAGCAGTCTGACAAAGACCAAAACGATCAACTGGCTTCGTAATGGTGTCCGTCTTCACCCGCTCAAGCGGAATAATTGCTCAGGTAGCAATTTAAAAGTCTTAATGACACAGTCGTTAGCGTATCATCATCATCATCATCATCATCATAACAGTATTTATAGTGCGCGGTTTACAAGATTGGCCAATGGCGCATTACAATTGTTCGTATGGAGTGGAAATGCATGTAAAAATAGAGAAAAATAAAATAAAATAAAACAAATGATTAATGACTAAAAGCTATATTAAAAAGGTGAGTTTTAAGTTGTTTCTTGAAGGAGTTCAGGTGAATCTCTTTCTGCAGTTGAATTATCCGTAAATACAAAATTATCGCTGTTTACGATCTCAGTAAATATTCCTTTTGTCCGCGTATTGTGAACACGGAATAGTCTGCCGGATTATGTTGTTGATACAAATAATTAGACAAATTCAAAATACGCATAGATGAGTTTTCGCAACACCAAGATGTTTTATTCAGTTACTTACAAGGTAGGCATGAAAATATTAATGATATTTATCAACGATAAATATCATGATAGTATTATGATATTTTCAAGCGAAAATATCATGATATTTTTTTTATATTTTTGATATTTTCAAAATATCAACCTTTATCATTATTATCTACATACTTTTCTTATTCATTTATATCCAACACAAACTGCCAAGTCTCTAAGTCTAAGCCATTAGATGGTGCAAAATATTGCCAAAAATTGTAACCCTGTGGGTACGCGCAACAACGTCACCGAAGACAGACACGGACGGACGGCTCGTGCCATAAAGCGAACGTAGGCCTATTTATAGCGAATGTAGGCCTATATTTAGCCAAATAACTTAGTTTTAACGTACGGTACAAATGACTGGTAACTAATAGTCATTAATACTGCATATTGCATAAGCGTGTTACATCCATTCGAAATTTTAATTTTCTGGAAAATATAAAATATATTTTTTTTATATTTTCAAAAATATGATATTTTCCAACCCTGCAAATGTCCAAGTCCCTAGGCTGTTACATGGCGCAAAATATTGCCCAAAAGTCCAATCCCTGAGTACATGTAGAGCGCACGAACGTTACAGGCAGACGACAATCGAAATTAATACAGTTGAAACTTTCACTTCAAGAATTTTTTTAAGAATTAGGCCTAAAAGCTGATGTGACGGCAGTGCACATAACTTACACATACGATTAATTTTGAAACGACTGCAGAAAGGAGTAAATCTTGCATGAGTTTCCGTCGTCGACTCGTTGCTATGATTTTGTTTCATGTGTTATATTCATATACTTTTTGCAGACTTTTGGATATTGTGAAGTAGCAATGCACGAATACGTTACGTTATGACATAAACAGCCTAGTTATTAACTCCAAGTCACTTTTAGACTGTACGCTGTTGTCAAGCATGTACTGTTTCCTTAGCAACATTTTCGTGTTGACGTTGCGTGTTATAAAACAATGTTAATTAATATTTTTAAGCGGACTGCAACGAAAACAAACACCACACGAACGAAGTTTGTATGATATAATTTGACTGTCCAATTTATTTTTTTCTATTCTGGGGTGTGCTCTGAGGAGAATATCTAATGGAACCACTTCGGTGGCGTGCTTTTCATTCTTCTTTTGTTATCGGTTTGTTTGCTGTCGCAGTTTTACGGACAACAGTTGAATGAAGAAAGTTTCCGAATAGATTTCACACACCACGCAACTGTCACGGGATGACTCCTGCATATTTACGGCTCAGTTTTACATTGTTGAAATTTAGAGACTCCAGTCTATCATTTTGCAGCTGACATGTTAACAGAGTGCGCTCCGGAAAAAAAGGCGCATTGCGGCCGATCAGTGTCATCATGCAAGTGGGTTTCACTATTTACCGCAACGGACCCTAACCCCTAACCCTGATCCTAACATTAACTCTAACCCTATTTCCCTTACCGTTAACTGTAACCCTAACCCTAACGGTAGCCCCTAACCCTAAGCTAACCCTTACCGTAACCCTAAGCCTAACCCTAACGCCTAGCACATTGCGGTCCGTTGTGTTCCGTTGCGGTCGTTTGCGGTGGATAGTCATATCATCATTCAAAGTTGTCAAAATTGGTGCTAGTCAAGAAGAACACCCTGGTCTGATACACGTAGCCTACTGTGACGTGTGAAGCGTTTGGAGACAATATGAAACTGCTGCTGACGGCGGTATCTACTGTACTCTGGGGACATCTCGGCGTTTACGATGATCATGTAGTCACGTACCTGAGACAGGTGCTCCTTGACAACGTGCTTAGCAAGGCCAATCTGGGCTCAGAACTGGCCAGACGCTGGAGAATACACAATGACATCATCAGGGCGAACTATGGACTTTCACCAGCCACGTCAGCACAGGTATATTATTATTATCGGACAGGGTTGTTAACAAGTAGAACACATTAAGTGAAGACATAGTCTCTGCTTCATCATTGAACAATTTCAAAGGAAAGCTACAAAGATTGCATAATGATAGGTCATCTACTGGATTTTTTAAGTCCACATGACCCTCAGAGCTGAGCCAGTTCCCTGGGGAGGCCAAATCTGGTAAGTTATCTGGTAAGTTATTATTATTATTACTTGACTACTTTCATTGTTATTATTTTAGAGCACCAAAATAACTGCACACATTCAGTAAAGTCAAGAATGGACACAACTATGCAGTTAACGTTAAACAGTTTTAGGCAACTTTTCTGAGACAAGATTTATTTCCCTGACACTTCCTTGACTTTTAGTACAAGAACCTCAGCTGTCGCAGAGACCGCGCGACGCTTCATGTCATTGAATATTTCGCTAAGTCACTTAAGGTCACTCAAGGTCATTCGAAATGACACTGTTGAGTAGGGCGTGTGTGCGTTTCATTGAAACTATGTCTGTATATCGTACCGTTTATGAGATATTTAGCGTCAAAAAATCGTCAAAGAATGGCGTGACCTTGAAACTGGGGGATAAGGGTCGTTCTATTAAGGTCACTGAAAATAACGTTGTTCGATAGATCATATACATCTGTCTATTGGTCGGCCATTGTAAGTATAGCTGTATGTTGTACCATTTTCAAGTTATTTGATGTTGAATAATTGTGACCTTGAAAAGGTCGGTCACTGAAGGTCATTCAAACTAGTACCATTCGAAAGCGGTTTCCTATTTGCCTGCATAGTAACTATGGCCGTATCTTTAACCGTTTATGAGATCTTCAGCGTCAAAGAATAGCGTGACCTTGAAAACTTGGTTAGAAGTTGTTCAAGGTCATTGAAAACGGCGCCGTTCGATAGATTACATACAACTTTCTGTTGGTCCGCTATTGTAAATATAGCTCTATCTTGTACCGTTTTTGAGTTATTTGAAGTTGAATAATATCGTGACCTTGAAATCTAGGTTAGAGGTCAATCAAGGTCATTCAAACTGGTACCATTCAAAAGCTTGGATGCGGTTTCCTATTCGTCTTCCATAGTAACTATGGCTCTATCTTGCATCATTTGCGAGATAAAGCGAGATATTGGTCGAAAATTGTGATTTTTTCATACCCCCTTGCATTCGATGCCCCCATTAGGAGGGTCCCCGTCGGAATATTCCATCCCGTTTGGTGCGGGAAAACTAGCATGGTGGGGCTATCCGACATGTAAAAACTGTGAGGATATGTGTAATCGTTTAGACACAATACCGGCTTGTGACAGACGGACAGACAGACAGACAGACGGATAGACATCTTGCCACGGCATAGTCCGCGCTATGCATACGCATCGCGCGGTAAAAATTCCTGACATTTCACTGTCAAATTAAATTCTCTGACATTTCCAGGTTTCCAGACAAGTGGTCACCCTGATTCCAAATGTTGAAGCATATATTTTTTTTAAATTTTACAGTTTTTTATGATGACCGGTTATTATTTCATGGTAAAAGTTTATTTAGAGCACCATAGAGCTGTTGGCGTCATAATGATGTAGCCTATTCTGACGGTTTTGATGAGTATTCTGCAGTCGCCAGCACTTCAGACGCCAAAGATTTCCAAACACTGAATTTCACTATTCCATGGAATGAGTCCATGTGAGAGACTGAAGGTTGTGCAGAAGAAGAGGTGAGTATTGAGATGAGAATAGAAAACCACATGAGACATGTGGACAATCAGCCATGAATCAAAGGATGATGGTGGACAGCTGTGTGATGTAATTGACTGATAAGGAATCACGGACGGAAGCATGAAGCTCTGAGATAACACGATTATATTTTGAGATCGGCTAAACCTGGTCGAAATGCAGGCCACTCGGCCAAAAAATTCCGCGTTGTACTGGTGGTGCCGCCTAGCGAATTTGGCTAAACCGGGACGGGGACGTAGTGTTGTGCGCTGCTTATTTCAATAGATATAATAAACGTTCCAATAAAAATTTAAAAAAAAACGTTTAACACTTATCAGTGGCTCATTGTTAACACCGTGAGTGCCGTCACAACGCCGTGGTATCACGTCATTGACCGACGGTCCAGACTAAAAATATCAGTCTTGCATCTTTCACTGTTAATAGTTTCAATTTCAATACAAATAGAACATCTTAAACCATGTTATAAACAAAAGTTTAATCGTAATAAAGGGAAGATATTTTAAGTGGTTTCAATGCCATTAGTTATGAAACTGTAGATTTTTATGAACGTTTTTATTTTTGATAAACGTTGAACAAATAACAAACATTTATAAACGCGTTTTTTTTCACGACAGTAACAAACGTTTACAAACGTTTAGTAAGCTTACATCTCTGTTTGTTTCTGTGTATTTTGTGTCAGTGGGCGGAAGTATGCAACCCGGAAGTGGTCAAGTTGCACGCGATTCACATATTTACAATGTCCCAAATGATCTGTCGGCCTATCATTGTCATCTCTGACAGTCCAACTGATGGTTTGTTGTCAACTTTATTCGGTCTTAATGATTGTCAGTCTGTGTATCTCAGATGTGAAACTAGACTGTTCCCAGAGAGCGCAAACCTCCGCCAATGCGATCCGACAGACGTCCGGATCAAGTCCGTATTAATCCAGAAATCCGGATTCGAATCCCGGATCATTTTTGGTTGAGGTTAGACGCTTTGGCAGAGGTTTACGCTCTCTGAGCACATTCTAGTAGTTATTATCAGGGTTTATTTTAGCACGCGTAGTACGCGTAAAAAATGAAAACGGTCGGAAATATACGCGTAAAAAATAATGGCGACGGGTAGGCCTACGCGTTTTAAATGCCATCACAGGGGTAGCGTTACGCATTCTACATTATTACATATGCGTAGTAAATCAGCAGTTTTGTGTGAATAATGGTTTCTTTTCGCGAGAAATGGCTAACGATGGACGCATTATGCAATGCCACACTAAATTTGCCAATCATCATTGTTGGTTCGATGTGTTAGTGTTAATAACGCAAACTGGATACGAAGTCAGTAGTCTTTCTGCACCAGTAGTGATTGATTACACGTTCAAGGAGTAGCTACCCCTTTTTCATATGTTCAAGGGGTAGCTCTACCCTTTTTTACAATGGCAAGGGGTAGCACTACACCTTTTTTTCAGAGGCCTAAAATAATCCCTGGTTATTATTATTACTCCGCTACGGCTGGCGGAGTAATGTGATCGTTCGTTATTTCATTCTGTCGTTCTGTGAGCAGGATAACTCACGATCGACTAAACATGGTACGCGTGGCCAAGGGTGACCCTGTAGAAGCGGTTAAATTTTAGTGATGATCCGTTTCCATTTCTTACACCGTTATGGAATGGGGAATTTTCGTAAGATTTATTAGCATTTCTCATACAGTCACCGACCGATTTTTTACGATAGCTCACTTCGAGAAATGACTCACGCTGACTAGAAAATGAATCCAGTACATTTGGGAGCGATCCGCGGCAGTCATCCGGATTTGGATTAATCTGGAAATCCGGATTTGAATCCCGGATCAGATTTTAGCCTTGGCGGAGTTTGCGCTCTCTGTATGCTCTTGTTGTTGTTGTGTATTTCAGCTGACGGTCTGTCAGGAATCTACTTGCCGCTAATACATCCCGTGAGTTCCTGCTGTCCTTATCCTGTTGTGATCGCTGTCGATAGTCAGACGGGTGCCCCTCTGCCCCTCGTCACTGCCCAGACCTCCTCATCAGCTGCGTATGAGATGGTCGTGCCTCTGTGTAGCTGCGACCTCGAGGCACTGCAGGTGCGCTGTCTGTTGGACGACGAGCGCGCGGCCTCTCTACTCGAGTGCTATCTGCGCCTGACTGAAGTGCCGTGTACGAAGACAGACGGCATTACGGTTGTACCGACGGCCAGGTGAGATTGTGTCGACGACTGTATGGATTGGTAGCAGTAAGTCTTGTTTCAGTCGTAGTAGCAGGGGCGAGAGCAAGGAGGGTTGGGAGGGCTAAGCCCCCCAAGCATTGAAATCCCCCAAACACGGCCAACGCAGCCCCGCTACATATGAATTAGCCTATTTTAGCCTACCACAGAAAATTTTTGCCTATTGGCGTTTCAGTCACTCACGTGCCAGTTGTGCCATCTCGAGCACATTAACGTTTATAAATAATGCAGGCACTAATTTCATAAATTATTTACTTACTTGTTTACTGGACACCGGGAGTGATATGTAGATCGTGACGTCACTGTTTGTAATTATGCATTGATTATTTGTTAAATAAATTCAGTGTTGAAAAAAATGTCCAGTGGATCTCCGCCTAAGCGGCTGAGGCAGATATTTTTAAACTTAATTCAAGCGTACTGGTACAAAAGAAACGCAATCTAGGGACCTGCAAAGCTTCGAGATTCGATTCGAATTCGAATCGGACGTCCCGATTCGATTCGATTCAAAAGTGACGGGCCGATTCGAAGGTTTGCCGTCGTACCATAAACAACACTCACTGTTCATTGTTCAACGACAAATTTCAATCGTTTCGGCATTGCTACTGGAATTTATATTGAGTTTAATTAATTCATGTACTTGTAGTTAGAGCATGCACACTACTGCTAGTAGCCTAGTAGCGATCGCGCAATACTTTTGACGAATCCGCATAATACATAATTTAAGACGTTAAGTCAAATATTGCAACTCAAATATTTATAATTAAACAATCGCTTAGTGTTCGACCGCTAGGTCGCAGTGTCTGCTTCCAGGCCTATGTAGTAAGTAGGCCTATTCAACGGCCGGGTGATTTTTTACGCGGGTTTGCTGTGGGGTACGGGACCAGGTTTTTCTGTGGGTCGCGGGGCGAGTTTGCAGTCGTTCAAGATCATCCTATAGGTCCAAGAATGGGTTCTTTGAAAAGCCCATGTAGGACTTCCTATTGTTCGTCAATAGAGACCATAGCTGTAAATTACGTAGTTTTTTTTAGAAAAACGCGTACACGTTCGAGGTGACAGACAGACAGACAGACAGATGGACAACATTATCGTGTAAAGCGCCGGTATCTGAGAGCGAGGTTTTAACACAGTTATACAACATTATGTGAGAAACACAATAACAACAACAACAGTTCGGTGGGCGTGTCTTTTACTTTTTTGCTTCGTGAGATATCGCGAAAAATATGCGGTCAAATCAGTGATTTAGTAACATATCACTGGGTCAAATAAAGTCGCCTTTCTCGCAATATCTCGCAGAAGCTTCGTTGCCATGGCACCCTGTTTATAAACACACATGAGGCATGTCTTTTACCTTTATTTGTATGAAAATAAAAATAAAATAAAACTACAATATTACTCATACCAATACTGAAGTTGTACGAAAACACACCTCGCTTACTTCTGACGTCACGTTAATGTGGGCTGAGCTAGCAAAATGAAAATTTTTGCTCGCCAATTCACCGTAGAATCTGCGAGAATCTCGTAGAAATAAAAGTAAATTACACGCCTCAGAATGTACTGATAGAGCACAAACTTCCACTAAGGCAGCTGGAGTGTCGCGGAGAAGCGCGGTGGCGCCCTCATGCTCATCAGTTTATTTTTCTTTTTTTTTCTTTTACAGTTTTTGTTCGTTCCGTGTGGTAGACTAAGCTGGCTATCCGTCAGCTTTTTACTGCACGTTTAATACACACTATCGTATCGTATCGTACCACGGCATATCTGGTAATATTAAGGAAGTAGAAAGGTAATCTATAGATCCAAATCCGGATTCGGATCAAAATCAAAATCTAATCAGACATTGCTTTATTGTACATCACTTCTAGAATGTCACCCCGCGCCTACCGTGTCTGGTCGACATCCGTAAACGCTCACAGACAGACAGACAGACAGACAGACAGACAGAAACGATCGCATAACCACGGATGTAATAACAGCGATAATATTTTAATTGAGCAGGTTGGACAGGCAGCCGCCAGCGTCTTTCGACGAGCTGTGGGACAGGCTTCCAGTTAATGATTTACCCGCAGATCCACTGCGTTGCAGTACTCCAGGCTGCAGGTACTTCGGGCTAATGGAGTATTCCGGCAGGTGCTTCGACTGCTACAAACACCAATCAACTATGCCTGGCACAGCT
>Ga0209339_1001474_pt1 | contig 10168 bp, 7 predicted proteins | sample OlaalgELextract3_FD_187376 | JGI IMG/M metagenome (GOLD analysis project Ga0209339, IMG submission 187376) | Olavius algarvensis symbiont microbial communities from Tuscany, Italy - Type A ELBA extract 3 (SPAdes) (version 2) | ecosystem: Host-associated > Annelida > Digestive system >...
AATTCAGTGCGAACCTACCATTCGCGGAAGAAAATGTGAGTATATAATACAGCTGTTTTGTCGCACCCAACCGTTGCAAATAACTTTTTAATAGATGTGAGTTGCTTTAATGGTACCGTCGCGGAATTTAAGCGTAGACTGACGTTGTACAATTTTAGTAATAGTACGTAAGTGGTTATGCAAATAGCACTGTACATACCATAAACTAGAGCGTATATCTGTATCATTTTAGCTTAATGTATGTTTGATGAATATGAAAAATATGAATAAACGGACCTAAATTTGGCACTGGTGTCACAGCCGGAAAGGTTGCGCATGGCACAGGTGTGACATACGGTCTGTAACACTGCTAGCTCAGTGATGACTTCATCCGTGTGTCGCAGTACTGTGTGAAGCGACACTTAAGTAAGTCTCACACTGGCACGACAAGGATTTACGCCATAGCACGCAATTTGGCGTGTCAGTGAGGGAAGAACTCGTGACGGTGTGCGTAGGGATGCATGGCGATACGGGTCAGATGAAGTAGTGTGTGCCCATGTCGTGGCGAAAGTTTTGAAACGCTTAAAAATTTATTTCCAAGGAGTCACTCGCGACTTGTCGCGACGAAATTGTTGAGCGCACATGCGTGACGTTTTGTATCACGCATTTCGTGAACAATTCGTAGTTTATGCGTGATAGGTGGCACGACATGGCGCAAACTATGCGTTATCTTGCCGTCCTGACAGACTTCGTGCCACTAGAATGGCACGACTTGGCATTGCGGAACGAAATTCGTGCCAGTGTGAGGATTGCTTTACACGCAGACCGACCGCCGACTGTAGATCGAAATTGACAGAATCACTGACAAATCGTGCAAATGAATAAGTGATGGCGCCGTATTCGCTGTTTCGTCGATCGACTACGTCTGGCCAGTGACCACACCGTGATCCGACGACGCCTCAACCTACTTGGCTTACAGGACATTCTCCCTGGAGATTCCCCACGGACATATTCCCCGGACACTTCCCCCGCCCGGACAATTTCCCTCCCCACATAGGACATTCCCCCGGCTGTTAAAGCGAAAATTTGAAAACTGGCACTAACCCATACTCCTGACCCTAACCGACCCACGAGGTGGAGAATTTTTGAAAACTGACACTAACCCGTATTTCTGACCCTAACCTATCCCTGAGGCAAAGATTTTTTTTGAACAAGAAATACGTTCTGTCGAACTCAGAGTCTGTCCAATGCAACTTTTTCATTTTTGATCACGTGACGTTCATCTGGTTCAAGATCTACTGCTGTGTACAAAATTTTTTATAAAAATCAGATGATTTTTCACTGAGATATGGCGATATATCGATTTTAAAAATGGCCGCCGTCCGCCATCTTGGAATTGTTTTACCACCATACGAGACCACCCACGAAATCTCTGTTGCTGGCCGCAGCTGCCTGTCAAATTTTATGTCAATCTGATACACAGATCTGAAGATATAGCTAGTTGATTTTTTCCACATAATTGGCTTGAAATGCCTATTCAGGCTGACAGGCCCCCAAAATGGGGGTTATGGGGGACTTTAGACCACTAAATGTAATTATTCATCATCGAGACCCCAAAAGGCACATCCTTGCGTAAATCCGAATTTAATATTTTTTTCACTGTTGTACTCTCAGATTTACTGCTAAGAAGATGGCACTGAAACGACCACCTCACCTCAACTCTGTTGAGGTGAGGTGGTCGAAACTTGAATGCGCAACTGTACAACTTTACAAGAAAGTTATTAAGCTCAATATGGTGCAATAACGTTTAATTTCAATAAATATCTACCAGGAATGTTATCTGCTTCGTATGTCTATGCAGATAAATTTACAACATGTGTTCAAAATGTCCGCCTCCCGAACGCATGCATTCATCGGTACGACTCTTGCGTACACGTCCGACATTCAGTGAGACCGTCATGGTGTCCGTCGTCATGGTGTCCGTCGTCATGGTGTCCGTCGGCGTTTTAAAACTCGGCTGCACAGAGTTGTATTTTGTAGAGCCGGGGGTGAAAATAAACGGCGCTTATTAGCGCGACGTGCTGCTCACGCAGAAGTTACTGCCAGTAGGCAGATATTAGCGAATGAGTTCTTGTTTCAGCAGGACAGTGCTCCAGCACACCGTGCTCGTGAGAAAAATTGAGCTCTTTAAGCTCTTACGTCTTGAGACGTGCCGGACTTTATTTCACCGGAACAGTGGCCACCGAACAGTCCAGATCTCGACCCTGTGAATTACAAAATCTGGGCTATAATGCAGCAGCCCGTCTACCAGACAAAGATTCGAAATGTTGACGAACTGCGACAGCGTCTGCTGAACGTTTGGAGCAGCATTGAACAAGTCATCGACGCATCCATTGACGAGTGGCGTGTGTGACTCAAAGCATGCGTGCGTTCGGGAGGCGGACATTTTTAACGCATGCTGTACATTTATCTGCATAGACATACGAAGCAGATAACATTTCTGGTAGACGTTTATTGAAATTAAACGTTATTGCACCATATTGAGTTTAATAGCTTTCTTGTAAAGTTGTACAGTTGCGGATTCAAATTTCGCAAGGTAGTGCGGCAACAGACTTGAGGTGAGGTGGTCGTTTTAATATCACCTTCCTCAGCAGTAGATCTGAGAATATAACAGTAAAAGAATTATTAAAATCGGTCTACATTTGCCAAAGTTATTGCAAAAATAAAAGTGGTACCCTTTTTCGAGATACAGTGTATAACCAGTAATCGTTCTTTTATCATCTATGCTTGACACGCTTGTCCATAAAATACAACGCACGGAACGGTTGCTATTATGTTCAACAATAGCCGCTAACGATATCATTACATACCGGTACTGTAAACGCGCGTCACGTCCGAATCCGCTTGTTATTCAGATCGAGGAATATGTCGGAACCCATGCGACAGACGGCAGATTATAGTCGACGAGACACGTCAGACATCCTCCAGTATATTCGACACGACCACCATTCCGGTCACGTCCGCTAATTTGCATGTGCGATATGACTATGCAAATTGGCCGTCAGACGTCGCCGTGTCACAGTGCTGCATAGGACACTACAGGCGTTGTAATAGATGGCTCATTGTCCAACGGAATGACCCCATAATGTGTCGAGTGGGACGCTAAAACCTACTATACTACACTAATGTACAATAGGTGGCTGCCATTCCAATGTAAATATGCAACGCGTTGTTTGGCGAACTTTGTGATCACAGATCATTAGCCACCAGCCGCTTACAGGAAACAGTGGGGAACAAGCCGCTATAGAACCAGTGGCGCGAGTAGATCTGAGTTCATTTGTTCACTTTCTCGGTGTTTCTCGCTGTCAATCATTGGTAGAATTTGCGATCGCGTGTCATCTCATGAACCTCAATGCACATGACTGGTTCAAACAGTTTAAATACATTTTCATTTTCATTTCATTTATTAATAACGGAAGGACCCGAAGTCCACTAACACCGATAAAGGCCAACTCATGTAACAATCATTAAGCGAACGTTACTACGTTTAGGTGCAGTGGTCCAGTTGGTACGGTATCGAACTCGTAACCAAGAGGTTGCCGGTTCGACTCACACCCGGTCTACTGTAAGCAACCTTGAGCAAGTTGCTAACCTACTGAGTGCTCAGGCCAACTCAGCCTCCTACCCTCAGCGGGACGGGAAATGAGTAGTAAATACGGCTACGGGGTGAAGGCCTAGTGTGGCTGATTGGGGCGATGGTGTGTCTGCTAGCTGCACCATGGGTCCAATTGTCCGTTAGCACGGGCAATGCGCTGCTGGTCACGAGTCTGACTCATGTAAGTGGCGCTATTATTATTATTATTCATTCATTCATTACGTCATAAGACAGCACATAAGAATATATAAAATCGCTAGGCCTAAACAAAAATCAAGTACATAAAACAAGCAAGTGTCCAAGTGTCCAGACCTTTACATTCGCCTCATGGCATGAGCCGTCCGTCTGTCATCTGTCGTCTGTGACGTTCGTCGCTCTGCTCAGACGGTCGAACTTTTCGTCAATATTTTGCATCATTTAATAGCTCAGGGACTTTGGCCTTTTGTAGTAATTTTTTTTGGAAAAAAATCGAAGGTAATCGTGCAAGTTATATGGAAGGCGGGTTTAAAAAACTGGCGTTTTTCGACCAGTATCTCGCTTTATTTCGAAAACGGTAAAAGATACGACAATAGTTACAATGGAAGACGAATAGGAACTTGTACGCGATCTATCGAATGGTATCATTTCCAATGACCTTAAACGATTTTGACTGACTCGCATAATGCATCTGGTGTTGGCATCGTGACGATGCGCACCAGAGGACTTCGGTCTTGGCTGGATTCAGCTACAGCCGGTTTGCCTTCATCCACGCCGAAACCTCGTCAGTGTAGACGGACACCTGCTGTGCAAGACGGCCAGCGCATGGACATCTAGTAGGAGCACCTGCTAGATGTCCATGGCCAGCGTCAGACGGCAGACAGTGAGCATAAATCTGCATACGCATGAGGCGTGAGATGATGAGATTTAATGAGCTGCAGCAGTGTAAAGACGAATTAAAACAAGATCGGTCCGAGGACCGAGCCTTGTGGCATTCCGAAAAAAACTGCCGATGGCACCGAACTGGACGTCGTTGTGCTAACTTGTTGCTTCCTGTCGCTGAGATACGACGTAAACCAGTCGATGACCTTCCCGCTATTAAAGACCATAATGACTCCATAGCCGTCGCAGAAGCGTGTCATTGTCGACGCTGTCAAATGCTGCCGACAGGTTGAGCCAGCATCACTGTGTTGCCGGTGTCCAGTGCCGACAGAATGTCTGAAAGGACCTTAAAAACGGCCGTCTCCGTCAAGTGATGCGCTCTACAGGGTGGCTCAAATTAAAATACCCCGCCAGACAAAATGCAATTTCTCGACAACTGTGTGAGATTTTTGTACCCAAATTTTGTGATTTACATGAGGAAGATGATACTACGATTTTGAAATTTAAAAACATATTTTAGTTTTCTCCAAAGTTATGGCTACATAAATATTATATGCCATATTTTCAATTTTACACGGAATAATCAACAGCAACTTGCAATTTTTATTGTCAAGAAATATTGACTGTTATTACAAATTACCAAAACCTGACAAGTAGTTTATTTTAGCGTATGTTCGAAGTGTTTACCACCAGCTTTCACACAAGGTCGAAGTTTTTGGGAAGCTCAATACGGCTTTGTTGATCTAGTCTTGTGGCAGCTGGTCCCATCAACTTTCTTGAGCTCATCGATGTTCTCCGGCGTGGGTTGAAATGATTTGTAGCGTTCAAGCATAGCTCCCCAGACATATGGTAGTCCAGAGTGTTGAGGTAAAGCGAGTTCGGAGGCCATTCATCTTTACCAATGAATTCAGTGCAGTTAGTAGCAATCCAGTCTTGAGCCAGCTTTGGCGTGCATGTGTGCAGGCGCGCCGTCCTGTTGAAAGATGAAGCCAGATGACAAAACAGATCTGCAATCTTGAACAAGTTCCGGCAACAGTGTTTCAACACAAAGTTTAGCATTCACTTTGGCCGTGTTTGGAATGAAATGCAATCTTCCTTTCCCACTGAAACAAACGCCCGCAGAAACCAAGACTGCTTGGCGAACTTTGCTCTCTCAGCTACCAGCCGATGTTCATCAACGTTGGTGTGAAAGTTGGTGGTGGAAACTTCGAACATACGCTAAAATGAACTACTTGTCAGATTTTGGTATTTGTAATAACAGTCAGTGTTTCTTGACAATGAAAAGTTGCTGTTGCTTATTCCGTGCAAAGTTGAAAATATGGCATAAAATATTTACATAGCCATAACATTGGAGAAAACTAAAATATTTTTTAAATGTTAGAATTGTAGCAAGATCTCTCCCATATAAATCAAGAAATTTGGGTATAAAAATCTCACACGGGTTGTCGTGAAATTGCATTATGTCCATTGGGGTATTTTAATTTGAGCCACCCTGTATATGCCGACTGACGGTCTGGAAGCAGATCGTTGTCCTTGACGTACCTCAGAATCTGCTTGCCACATGATGAGGAAACATGTTCTGCCGCGTGTTCCAACTGTGCATATACACTGTGTATACCAAGTAGTACACCAAGTAGTACACAAAACTCATGGCGATAACTTTGTCAATTCTTAACGGATTCTAAAAATTCTCTACTTCTGGAAAGAGAAGTAAATTTCCAACAAAATCGTTGTAATACTTTTCGCCATATTTTCAGTATGTTGTTGCATTACGAGCGTACGTTGCGAAATTTATAACTTCGAGTTTTGGCATATCTGTTATTAATAAATGGAATGGAATGGACAGAAAATGCAAACAAAAATGTAACATACATTGATTTTGAACACACGCCCGATTTGAATGCACTTAGCTTACTTGTTTTTCAATTTCCGGTTCATGTTAAATATTCTTTGTAAACAGCAGACGATTTTATCTAAACAAGTGTTGTGAACTGAAGCAGCGTTTGCATGTTTGGCATGGCATTGACCAGACCATCATTGACAATGCAATTCACGAGTGGCGTTGACGTCTTCGTGCATGTGTGTGGGCAAAGGCAGAGACACTTCGAGCAACTGTTGTGACAATATTCAGCCGTATGATAATAGACGTTTCTGTTTTTGTCAAATGTGACACGATTTTTAGATTGTTTTTTTTGGAAATTTGAACTTCTAAATTTCGCAAAGTAGTGCGGCAACATATGGTGAGAAGTATTATATGAGTTTTGTTGGAAATTTACGGTACTTCGCTTTCCAGGAGTGAACGAATTTTGGAAATCCGTTAAAAATTGACAAAGTTATCGCCATGAGTTTGGTGTACTGTTTGTTTGGGACACAGTGTAGTTACTGGACTCTTGTACTCGTAGAACTGTCATACAGCAACGATATCAACAGCTACCAATGGCTTTTGGTGCGCATTTCGACAGTGTATCCGTATCGACATAGTCTCATCGGCCGAATGCACATACTGGCGAAAACAACCGTCTCTCGCTGTCGTAGAAACATTACGCAGATACATATGTCTACGAGTATGAAAAGGATTATTTACCTGGTCATTTACTTGGTGTGGCAACACCAGTCTTGTTGAAGCACTTGCGCAGCCATAGGGTTAGTCGGACTTCACTTCAATCCTCAAAGAAACCCATCTCAGATTGCTTCAGTCACTGCAGACCATTCTTGAAACTGTCTACGGTACTTGCGTTCACAGTATGATGGTCCAACTGTTCCACCTGTTGACTAGACGTTCTGGAAAGAAATGCCGTCTCACTTCCAATTTACTCCTGTGTCTAGTAAACTTTAATTCATGACCTCTGAGGTGCTTTGTGGTGGACAGTTCAAACATAGATTCCATTGGTATTCCAGAGAGTCCTTTAACCATTTTTATATTGATATAGCAAATCTGTCTGCCTGTCTGTCTGTCCGTCCGTAACGTTCCTATATCAGATGAAAACGGCTTAACATATCGTCACAGTTATTTCACCATACGGTAGCCCAATCATTCTAGTTTTGCCAGCATCAAACACCTTCACGAAATTCCGACGGGGTCACCCCCTGCGGGGCGCTAAATACAGATGGGGTATTAAAAATTCACGATTTTCTACAGATAAGTCGCTATAACTCGCAAACGATACAAGATATCGCCATAGTTACTATGGAAGGCGAATAGGAACTCGTATGCGTTCTATCAAATGCTGCCATTTCAAATGACCTTGAACGAACCCTAACCCTGTTTTCAAGGTCACACCACTCCTTGACGCTAAATATCTCACAAACGGCTACAGATACGGCCATGGTTACTATAGAAGGCGAATAAGAAACTGCACCCAAGCTTTCGAATAGCATCAATTTCAATGACCTTAAGTGACCTCTAACCCCCATTTGAATGTCACGATATTATTCAACGTCAAATAACTCGCAAACGGTACAAGATAGAGCTATAGTTACAATGGCTGACTAATAGAAAGTCATACATGGTCCATCGAACCGCGCCATTTTCAATGACCTTGAACAAACCCAAACTCACATTTCAAGGTCAGGCCATTCTTTGACGCTGAATATCTCCGAAATGGCTAAAGATACGGCCATAGTTGCTATAGAAGGCGAATAGGAAACTGCACACAAACTTTCGAATGGCACCAGTTTCAATGACCTTGAGTGACCTCTAAGCCATATTTCAAGGTCACCGTATTATTAAACGTGAAATAACTCGCAAATGGTACAAGATAGAGCTATAGTTACAATGGCTAACTAACAGAGTCATACGTGGTCTATCGAACGGCGCCATTCTCAATGACTTTGACGGACCCCAAACCCAGATTTCAAGGTCAGACCATTCTTTGACGCTGAATATCTCCAAAATGGCTGCAGATACGGCCATAGTTACTATGGAAGGCGAATAGGAAACCGTACCCAAGCTTTTAAATGGCACCACTTTCAATGACCTTCAGTGACCTCTAACCCACATTTGAAGGTCACAATAGTATTCAACGTCAAATAACTCGACTACTACTAAGTCGTGTATGATCTATTCAATGGTTCCGTTTCAAATGACCTTGAGTGACCCTTAACCTAGATTTGAAGGTCACGGTGTAATATTTATGCCTATAGGTACCCTTAGCGTATTGTATGCGCAGCTTACACGCGATCTGTTGGCGATAGCTAAGTTCTTGTAAATACTTAGTGAGGTCGGCTCTGTTGCGTCTTTCTTCCAAACTCTAGAGTCAAATATGTGCAGTCGTGTATTTCTTTTTCAGAATGATCGTCTTTTTATTTTTTTTATACAAAATGTACGCCTGCGGAAGGGAATTAAAGATCTACTTGTACGTATTATGGGCCGAATATAATTGCGTCTGCCTTGTCGTGTGCCTGTTTGTATCCCGCGGTTCAGCCGTCATACAAGAAAGCAGAAACAGGGAGAAAAATGACGTATGGGTTTGTCAGTCTTCGTCGACAGGTGACCAGCAGCTGGATTTGCCCACAGCCTCGGTCAAGACCTCATGGAATAATATGGATGATGTATAACGATGGTTTGTACGATGCATAAAACATGGCGCCGCGAGACCTACAGGTGCGCTATTAATAAAGTTCGTCAGAAAGCGAACGCCGGCGTGTTATCACTGTAGTTGTACATCATCGTTAGCAGCCAACCGGATTCACGGGAGAACGCGTGAAAGGACGCTGGTCCTGTTTGAAACAAGAACTTAGCTATCGCAAACAGATCGCGCGTCAGCTGCGCACACAATACGTCGAGGGCATCTATAGGTCTAATTACGCATGATCTTGAAATCTAGGTCAAGGGTCACTCAAGGTCACTGGAAACGGAACCATTGGATAGATCATACACGACTTACTATTAGTCGAGTTATTTGACGTTGAATACTATCGTGACCTTGAAATGTGGGTTAGAGGTCACTCAAGGTCACTAAAATGGTACCATTTGAAAGCTTGGGTATGGTTTCCTATTCGTCCTTCATAGTAATTATAGCCGTAATGTTAGCCATTTCGCAGATATTCAGCATCATAGAATGGCCTGACCTTGAAATATGGGTTTGGGGTTGTTCAAGGTCAATTAAAATGGCGCGGTTCGATAGACAATGTACGACTTTCTATTGGTCGGCCATTGTAACTATAGCTCTATCTTGTACCATTTTCGAGTTATTTGACGTTGAGTAATATCGTGACCTTGAAATCCGGCTTAGAGGTCACACAAGGTCATTGAAACTGGTGCCATTCGAAATGTCAGTGTCAATGTCAATGTCAATCATTAATTTATATGACCTATAGCGCATCACCGCGAAAGCCTCTAATGCGCTGAATACGCTAGCAAGTGGCAAAGAGGAAAGTCTTCAAGGCTAGTTTAAACCTATCACTAGAGTAAGTTCGCAGTTCATCTGCCAATGAGTTCCAGAACGTCGGGCCAGCCACAGCAAAAGCCCGATGATCGAATGTTCTGAGACGATATCGTGGGATCAGTAGAAGCTGATGACGAGAGGCAGATCGCAGTTGCTGACGACTGGCAACTTCAGAGACTGGCACACAGTAGTTCGACAAATACTGCGGTGCCTTGTCCTGGAGACATCGGTGGACCATCAGAGCAAGCTTATACAAGACCCGCTCCGGGACGCCCAGCCAGTGCAGCTC
>Ga0209339_1001475_pt1 | contig 10166 bp, 9 predicted proteins | sample OlaalgELextract3_FD_187376 | JGI IMG/M metagenome (GOLD analysis project Ga0209339, IMG submission 187376) | Olavius algarvensis symbiont microbial communities from Tuscany, Italy - Type A ELBA extract 3 (SPAdes) (version 2) | ecosystem: Host-associated > Annelida > Digestive system >...
CATTGTCCTTCAGTGCTATGACACTGTTGGTTGGGTCATATTTCACTGACCCGTAAAATCGTCTCCGAAATGACCTATATTGTGTCGAGTGGGACGTTAAACCCTACTATACCATACCATACCATGCAGAAGGCATCCGATTTTGATGAAACTTGAGGTGTTTATAGTGAGGAATGTAAAATTTTGCCATAACCCTCTTGGTTCCTATAAAATTTAACAACAGTTTATTTTGTGCTTCAATTTGCAAGTGAATGCATGTGTGGAAAATCTATCCACTTACATGAAGAATATTTTGGCCGGAAAATTTTCACTGTCAGATCAAAAATGTAGGAGGAGATAGGTTTGGTGCAGGGATATCCAGTAAACACTACAGTAACAGTAACAACGTGACTTGTAGTGTGCCCCCTACAAGCGTTGTAGCAGACCGATGGCGCATTCCAGAGTTCACATAGTGTTCCCGGTGTAAGCAGCACGAAACAGAACGCTCTTTCACTGTCCAATACGTGTATAATAATAACTGATTTGCGTTACTGGAGCAGACACCAGATGGCTCCACTGCAGACAAGACAGGTCAGACAGTAAGGGTGCTTGCAGTGCAGTAACATCAACAGCTACTGGCTTGTAACTGTGAGGTTTGATAAACAGTGACTTTTCTCGCATTGTAGGGTTGCCGTCGTCGGCTGCTTCGGCGGTTGACTCGTCTGCTGTGGATCAGTCGCCAGACATGCTTGGTGTGGATATTGTGACATTGCATCAGCCCAGCGAAACAACATACATTAGTCAGACGCTTCAGCTCCCTGATGGAACTGTAGCAGTGATCAAAAGTTTATCTCAGTGTCAGTATCAGATCAAATTAATGTAACATTAAAAATAGCCTATGTGATGACATGGACAGTTTTCTTTGTCATTACCGGTACTTCTACCTTTTGCCATGCAATGCTATACATAAGTGTGGCCTGTGCCATCATGTGGTGTCTAGCCTATGTGATGACATGGACAGTTTTCTTTGTCATTACCGGTACTTCTACCTTTTGCCATGCAATGCTATACATAAGTGTGGCCTGTGCCATCATGTGGTGTCTGTCCGTCTCTCTGTCACATAATGACATTCGTCAATTCTGTCAAAATGAGTGATTGTATCTTCAAAAAAAATTTTCACCATCAGGTAGCCACACCATTCTAGTTTTTCCATACCAAACGTCATGGCAATATTCATATCATATATCATAAACGTATTTGTAAAGCGCCATTTGACACACCCAAACGGGTGTGTCAAATGCAGATAGGGTACGCATAAATCACAATTCTTGACGAATAGCGGGCTATCGATCGATGACTGCTGCAGTGCGAGATCAACAAGTGATTGTGCATGTGTAACAGTTAAGGTCTGTTTACAGCACAGATCGCCATGCATCAGTGAATACGCTGAAAAGAACAGGACAAAATTTAGACGTACATAGCGGCAAATCTGAAGCAGAAGAAGTAACTAATAACAGAAGATTGTGCTCGACTTATTGTACTATTAAAGTTAACTACTGACAGACACGGAGTGTTGCACAGCCTCTGTGCGACAGCAGGGATACTTGTATTTAATACACACATGTTGCTGAACAGTAATTCTGACTTCTTTGATTTGAAGGATTTGCACCTCACTCACATAGTGCAAGGCACGTTATGTGATAGACTGTGTCGTGACGTCATTGGCTGGTTAATCTTTGGTTTGACGGTCACGTTCGTGAATTGTGGATTGCGGCTAAATGGTGCATCATAGGCATACTACTGAACACTAGAAGGAAATCCGACCCCAGAAATTCAATGACAATTTTAATCTTTAGCAACCAGTGTGACCCTTAAGCTGGTATCTGGGTCCAACTTTTGGTACCATGTGCTAAGATTCAAGAAGTCTGCATTTAAATAAGGAGGAATTGGTAGGCTGTAGTTTGTGAGAGAGAAAATTAATAAATGGTAAAGGGACTGATAATGATATCTGTGAATGATTGATGTTTGTCAATGAATATGAAACCAGTTCATCCAGGTTGTCCTGGTGTAAGAGCCGTAAGTAGAAGTATTCGTAAATGATGCCTGCGAACAAAAAGTCACCAAGTGCTGCAGCCCTCAATCAGAATGAGTTTGGAGTTTGTTGTTGAAGGCTTTCCTTAGAGGGTAGTGATTACTGTCACTTTGTGCTCCTTTTGGTAATATATTTTGGTGACAGTTGCACTAACTGTTAAGTCAAAAACAGTTATTTTGATGCTGATGTCCCACTACATTTCAACACAGTTTGTAATGCTGCTTGAGTTTAGATTTCTCATGGTATACTCTTGATTGTATGTAAGCCTCTGTTAGTTAACAAGAGTGTTTGATGGCATCATCATTTATTTGAAGTTTATCTTTCTTGAGTGCTCAGCCTTTTCAAGCAGGTCCAGGACATGAAGTTTATCGATCGTTTTTTAATTTCTTTGACTTATGGTTGGTTTCTTTGTGACAATGCAGTGCCAGACAAACTGCAGGTGGTAAATCTTGACGGATCAGTAACGTTGCTGGACACCAGCATGTTGACTGCAGAAGACAGCATATCTGCTGAGCAGCTTGGTCTCGATTCAGCTGATGTTCAGGTAATGTATTATTTACTGCACTCAATAATGAAGGCTGTTTTCAACTTTTCTTTGTGTATGTGTGTGTATTATGTCAGCAAAACCAAAAAGTGGTTCCGGGACATGTCTTGTAGTGTGGACCACCGTATAAGTGGTTGCAACTATTTTAGCAGGTGTTGTGTCCTTGTCTGTTCCGCTAAGTAAGCAAAATCTTGCATCACGATAACATCGCAACCGTTGGAGTTGCAGAAATGAAACTTGGCACGTGTGTAGTTGGGACCAAAGTAGAGGTCGAGTTTAAAGATGGGTGTGGTACAAAGTCAGTGAGTACACAGGGTCATATACAGTACACCTGTGGCATCGTGGCTGTTGTGATCACATCAGAGATGGATTCTTGTTAATTATTATGACATACATGTATGCACTGTGCACATTGTTAATGGCTGTGCTAGCCTGTGTTGTTACTGTCACTCGTCTTTATCAACAGTAGTGTGGAACCAGATCCAGTCAGTTCATTATTTATTTAAGTCCAAAGATATTTCATGAATCCGATACATGGGTTACATATGTCCTTATGCTGCACTTGTTGCCTACACACTTAAGCTGTCCCTTCTCCTAAAACTGGCACTAACACGTCGTTATCTGAAAGCCCATTTAATAACTTACATTGTTTGTTGATTATACTGAATGTAATCGTCGACATAACACCAGGTATTATGGACTTCCCATTTAGTAAGGGCAATAACAGCAACGACTGTATTGATACAGGGTTGTGTGATGTCTGTGTCTTGTGGTGGGTTGATGCACATTAACATTTTAGACTCTAAAGGCAATTATAGTGGTACCTCAAATAGAACGAAGTTGGTACACTGGCCGTTGGTGAGTGGGCTACATTTGGTACAGCGAGGGAGCGGCATGGGTGGGCTGGGCCCACCTAGTCCCCTTTCGCTGTACCAAATGTAACAGCCCACCCATCAACGGCCAGTGTACCGTCACCGTATTCCTATTTGATTGTCCGTTGCTCTGCGGTTTTAATGTGGCAATTAAAGGGTTAAATGCATGTGAATGTCCGTCAGCAGGACACAATTGTTAGGTACTGCACCCAGATCCACACTAACTTTAATTCAGCCCAACAGCACCAAGCATTCAAACAGCTAAACCTAACAAAACCAACCTAACCCTGGTTTAGTACAGTAGCTTCTTGCGACATATGCCAGGAAACAGACCAGGTCTATTCTAACAAAACAACATAGTTTCCAGAGCCTATGTAGGACGTCCATGTGTATGTGTTATGTGTGTGTGACATGCGTGATGTCACAAGGGACTTTGTTGTGCATTGACAGTTTATTCATCAACAGTTTATGCATGATATTAATTGAACATTTGGACTTGTCGTACTTGCACAGCTACTGAATTGGATATCTCTTTCGAGTTATGATTTGCTTTCTTAGCCATTTGTCTCTAACCTTTAGCCTCAATGCTTCTGTGATAATACTCGTAATTCTAAAGGTGCAAAGGAGTGGATAAACTTTGGTTAAAATTGCAATACATTGATAACGATGACAAGCAGGATGATGTCTGAGTAATGCATGTATGCTTGTGTGGCAGTGCGATGAAACAGTCGGTGATGAAGACAATAAAACTAATGAGATGTACCGGCTTATTTCATCTGTTAGCCAGTTTCCATCTTCAGTGGGCACAATTGAAATAGTAAGTAGACAAAAGCCAGGTGCTGCGTGTTTTCTGTTGTTACTGATTAATTAGTGTAGAGCGGGACTTGGAGTTGTGTTTTTCTCCTGCTGTCTTTGGAAGCTAATACTGATGGTAATTATATCCTAATGCTAATAATTGTGTGACATAATATTTATGTGATGCTGCTCTATTGATTAACAGAACATCCTGAATAGACAACAACCCTGAACGTATACCTCTTAGGACAATACCCAGTATTGATACCCAGTACACTTAATACCATAATACCGAGTACCTGCATATGCCTCTTAGGACAATACCCAGTATTGATACCCAGTACACTTAATACCATAATACCGAGTACCTGCATATGCCTCTTAGGACAATACCCAGTATTGATACCCAGTACACTTAATACCATAATACCGAGTACCTGCATATGCCTCTTAGGACAATACCCAGTATTGATACCCAGTACACTTAATACCATAATACCGAGTACCTGCATATGCCTCTTAGGACAATACCCAGTATTGATACCCAGTACACTTAATACCATAATACCGAGTACCTGCATATGCCTCTTAGGACAATACCCAGTACTCCATTTCACAACTCTGGGTTTGACGAATGATTATCTAGGGCTGTAAAATTAATGCATTAACGAACGAGTTAAAGAATTAATCACAATTAAAAAATGACACCGTTAAAAATTTTATTGAAAACACGATGAACAGACAGCAATTGTTCATTTCTTGAATTTTTGAAACTTTATTTTTTTACTTATTAAAGAAAATTTAAAAAATAATTTAATCAATCAATCTAATATTATTCAGTCACACAATCCTCAAAATGAAGACTTCATCGTCAATTGTCAGTAAGTTTAGTGACCAGCACTAATCAGTCACTGTAATCAATCGTCAGTACTAGGAGTAGAATAGTATTTATCAGCAATGGGCCGACGACGTCTACCTGCAAATGAATGCAAAAAAAATTAAAGAATGTGACAAACAAAAAAATGTGCGTAAAAACTGCAAAAATAGCAATAGAAAAAGTCAGTGTTGTGAGGAGGACCTGACTAAAAATTACCTAAAAAGTTACTGGACATGTCTGAGGTGGTCAGGGAATAATTTGCAACAGGAAATTTCTGAAATTGAATGGGAAGCAGGAAATGGATTCACCAATTGTGACTTGAGGACAGTGGTTTGTTGTGTTGAAGGCAGAATGCAACAGTTATCGTTGTACCATGTAATGTAGCATATCATAAAACATACCGGTATGCTTGCTTGTGGTTGTCTTGCAGAACCCAGCAACTTCCTGCCCTTTGATACCACTGCCGTCTTTTGAGTCACAGAATGACCCAAAGAAAAATTTTGTATGCGGGTTCAAGAACTGCTTTCGACGCTACACTACCCTTCATCACTTGAAGGTAATGTGTGTGTCTTATTCAGTCTCTGCAGTTAATGGCCATCTATTGATATGTTTACACCAGTTTGTAGACGTGATTTGTGTAATCTTTATTCACCATTCATCACAAGATGGTTCATAGCTGGTTGAAAATCCATCTCGTTACAGGGGCTTAGGGTCCCGGTAAGAATTTCTACCGAAGAGTGTACTGATAGGCCTATACATTTACTATGCATGTGAGGCAGTGGTCTACTTTCAGTGACACTGGTTGGATATCTTGAAAGGTATCCAGCCCTCCAGCAGTCTCTGAAGCTTTTTTGGCTAACCCAGGTAAACCTGGAAAATGGCCATTAAATATGTGTGTGTACCCACAGGTTCATCAGCGATCCCATACAGGTGATCGACCGTACAGGTGTGGCTTGGAAAGCTGCAGTAAATCATTTGCAACGAGTTACGCACTGAAAAGCCATCGGCGGGTGCACACAGGAGAGAAGCCCTATGAGTGCACAGCGTGCGGCTGTGTCAAGGCGTTCAAAACATCCGGCGATCTGCAGAAGCATATACGTACCCATACAGGTTTGGGCAGTGATTGTTGTCGGTTGCTTTTGGTTTTTAATGGTGCTTGTGTATAAGGATAAAACTTTGCTTCATAATTTCATATGCATAGCAGCTTCAGTGAAAGTTGTAGTTTTTTTTGTGGCCGAATTGGTTTTCAAAAGACAGCATTATTTGTCTCTGCCAGGCTGTGCACAAGGCATTACATTTTCACCGTGTCTCATTATCTGTCCCGTTGACTGTCCCGTGCCAGTATAGACTCGTCCGTATGGCATGAAGGGCGGGCAAGTCCATTACACACATGCTGCTGTGAAGGCATCAGATGACGTTGGGCAGTCTTTAGCTGTTTAGTTAACTTTCTGTAAGGTGTCTTTTTATGTACATTGTAAAGCAAAGCAACGAATAGATGATTATGCAGAGTGATTGAACGTTGTGTGGTGCCGGTCTGATTTGTTTACTTAAAGTAACAGCATTCACTTTGGCATATGACATATTCAGCCTCCGTATTTAGGACATGTTTGTAATTAGTACTCTATAGAGTCAGCTTAGTTGTGAAGTTAAAATATAATTGCACTGTTATATCATCATTGCATTGGCTATTTATTACTGTAAATGTATTTTTTTATAAACCTACAAGCTGTTGGTTTTTGTTTTGAAGAATATTCAACACAAAAGGCATTTCTGCGTTTATTAGTAGCTTTTTGTTACAATGTCGTATTTATTAGCACCTCTAGTTTTATGTATAGCACTCTGCAATTGTGATGATGATGATGGCTATTATTGTTATTGTTGCTATCGTTGTCATTGCCATTACCTATCAGTATTTCAATACACCACGTCGTCCTAGCATTTGTTGAGTGTGTATGTGTACTGCAGGAGAGAAGCCGTTTATGTGTCCGTATGTGGGTTGTGGTCGGTCATTTACGACGTCAAATATACGTAAAGTTCACATTCGCACTCACACTGGTGAACGTCCGTACTCCTGTGACATGCCTGGCTGTGGCAAGACGTTTGCCAGTGCAACTAACTACAAGAACCACATCCGCATTCACTCCGGTATCTACCACTCAGCATTTAGTTTGGATCACATCTCTCTCTGGAAATACTTAAATGCATTGTAACATTGTTGACATTACTTTATCGTTTATCAGCACATCACATTTGGCATTTTTTCCATCTGAAATTGAGCTTATTTGGCACATATGATACATACATGTGAATGATGTGATGCACTAACATATAACATTGCTATCCAAGTGATTTCCTGCAAAGATCAGCTCAAAAATGACGTATAATGTGTAGGGATGTACTGGATATCTGGTTCCGGTTGGCCGGATATCCGGCCATTTTTTCGAATACGGTTCCGGCCAAAACGGTACCAGGTACCGAATATCTCAGCTGGATAGTGCTCGGTCCTTTTCCGCAGTTAGTTCAATGCAATGCTGTGCATTTAAACTTTAAAGAACTAGTGAGTCATGTAGACCAACTGTTTTACATATATTAGTTGTAGACCTATGCAGTGTGTGAGCACACAAAGTTGAAAACAAACACAGGGAATAATACATTTTTTATTCGTACCACAAAGTAAACCAAAAAAATTCGCTATTATGCAACAAGTATCCAGATATTCGGTTATGGTTCCGGCCGGATAGTTCGTTTGATATCCGGTTCCGGCCGGATTTAAAAAATTGCTATCCGGTACATCCCTAATAATGTGTCACTGCGACATTAAACTATGCTGTACCATACTTATTTGCAGTTACCATTTTTTGTTGTATGTGGCACTGTGTTTAGGTGAAAAGCCCTATATTTGCACATCGGAAGGCTGCGGAAAACGGTTTACGGAGTACTCAAGTCTATACAAACATCATGTTGTCCACACACACAAGAAGCCGTACGAGTGCGCTGATTGTGGCAGGACGTATCGTCAGACGTCGACGCTTGCTATGCATCGTCGCATGGCTCACTCTGTCATCGACTCGGCAACAGCCATGCCCTCCACCTTTTTTCTTACCACTGGTGATTTCAAGCTGACTGTCTGTGTGTATTTTGTACCATCTGAACAGTAATACTTCTTGTCAGTAGAAGACAAATTATGTGTATGTCTGAGCTTTTGGGTGGGGAGTCATCATCATTAGGGATGTCAGGATTCTGCAATTCTGCGCGCACAGAATTTTGCGCAGAATCGGCCACCCTGTGCAGAATTTGGGGTCCTGCGCAGAATTGAGGAAAATTTACCAAACTCCACAGAAAATTTGAAAATTTTGCTGATTTTTGTTAACCCTTTTACTTACAATGGTTAAAATTACATAGTATACCACTCGTTGTTAATTTTCTGTCGCAAATGTAAACAGTAAACATCCTTCACATGATGTCATTTGAACTTCCCGTTGTTGGTAGATAAGTAAGGAAGATAAATTTGCTCAATACAATCTGGCGCGGGGTTAACTTATAAATTGTAACCTGTTCAAGTTCAAGTTTTGAGTGTTTGGTTATTACTTAAGTTACATGTACCAACAAGCCACGATACTCAGGATAGTAGTACACTGGTGTCACAGACAATTGTATCATAGAAAAAACGGGTTGAAATTTTGCTCAGAATTTGCACAGCATTCGCAAAAATGGCGCACGGAATTTGCAAATCACGCACACAGAATTTGCAGTTTTTTGGCGCATAATTCTGACGTCCCTAATCAACATCGTCATCACTGTGAAATAGTTGGCAATGGACAATGGTGTATAAACTTTTTACTATCCACATGCTTAAAAAAAGCAAGATAGGTTGCAAATTAGCCTACATCTACTATTCTACATAGTATCATTATTTTATTTTATGGCATTAAAAGTATTTTATTTATATATTTACTAGAAGAATTTTTATGTGGCAAAACTATTTTTTACATCTCTCTGCGAAAGCTTGCCAACTCAGAGTTGGTGACGGTGCTTCTTCACAGTATTGCGACAGAATAATGTAGCTGGACTGATAATTTTGAAAACTGATCGTTAGCTGTGGGGAGTGCATGACATTAAAAGGCTTCTTTTTGTACTAAGTTACACTTTGATGGGTTTAGCACACTTGATATGCTAATATTACTTTTGTTTTGTTACTGGTTTTGCATGATGCGTCCGTTTATTTTATTTGATTGAATTTTGCATTCAGCTGTTACGTTTTACTAGTGTAGCACATGATTTGAAATGTGCATAGTTGGATAGCAGTACTCGAGTGATATGATACGAGCATTTTTGTGTACATTTTAATTTAATGGTTTAAATGTGTTGATTGATTGATTGCTGTATTTTCAGTGTCTGATAAGCTGTTGATTGACAAGAATCCAGTGATAACATTCCGTGTTGTGGAGGATGGTGTTCGGCCATTAGATGATGCTGACGGCAATCTAGTCATCGATACATCAGACGGGCATCAGGTAGAGACGCAACTGACTTCTGTGTCTGTTTGGATGGCATTGTCATGATAGTTCTTAATAGTTATGAGAATAATACGTGCAAGGCTTCATTTCTTATTTTTGGCACTAAATGTGGATTAATTGCTGACTGTCGAGTTTGTCTGATGATTTTTCACATATGTTAATCTTGGTAATCTGCTAACCCTTTATGGGCACATTAAAACGACAGAGCAACGGACCATTATACATTGATATGGTGATGGGTACACTGGCCGTTGATGGGTGTGCTGTTACATTTGGTACAGCAATGAGGGGCTTGGGCAGGCTGTGACCCCACCCAGTCCCCTCCTCGCTGTACCAAATGTAACATCCATCAATGGCCAGTGTACCAACTTCTGGTCTGGAGGAAGGGGAATATAAATAAAAACTGTCTCTGTGTTACAGTATTGTGTACTATTATAATGGTGCACAAAGATATGAGCAGTTCTTACAGGTCGGTTGACTGTATCGGGCT
>Ga0209339_1001477_pt1 | contig 10158 bp, 7 predicted proteins | sample OlaalgELextract3_FD_187376 | JGI IMG/M metagenome (GOLD analysis project Ga0209339, IMG submission 187376) | Olavius algarvensis symbiont microbial communities from Tuscany, Italy - Type A ELBA extract 3 (SPAdes) (version 2) | ecosystem: Host-associated > Annelida > Digestive system >...
TTACCCACTTAAGTGGTCACCCGTCAGCCACAGGTCGAGCGCAGGACAGCGAAAGTTCGCCTGTCAGAGACCGACGTTCTACCACTGAGCCACGAAACTGCTGCATAATTGAAGACAACAGTAAAACGATAATAATAATAATAATAATTAACGACTCTTTTTCCTTGTAATAATCGCCAATAAAGCGATGCAAGCATTAAGCACGATATAATTCATCACAAGCTGAATGAAGTCCTTTCAGCACCTCAACTCAACTGGCAAATCACAGTTTTAATAAATTAAACTTAGTATGAATATTGCAACTTGGCTTTGTCGTGTTCAGTGAACTATGGTCGTGTTCGAGACAGGGACAGCTGCAGTTGCGCCTAATACGTGACGTCATACTACATGTTATAGTAACGGATATGATTCGGCAGTGTTTCGCGACCAAATGCTTTTTGAAGGCTGAATAAGCTCACCCTGTGTATACAGGGTGTTGCAAAAAAGTAGCCCCTAAAACTTTTTGGAGTATTTTTCATTCGGTTAAGTCTTATTGCGTAAAATTTGTTGGCAATTCATGTCCACATGTATCTACCAATTTTTGTAGATTTATCTTAATATTTCATCAAACGACGTTAATTTTTCCACGAGTATCCATCGTTTTTACCCTGTCAAGTTTTGAGTATTCGCCCAGAAAATGAAAATGCAGTGTACCAGCTTTTTGGAAATGACTTCACTTTTTCTTCATCGCGTGTCTTAGTGTCCGGTTGTAAACAATCAGTAACTGTCTGATTTTTTACTATTAACGTTTTACTGACATTGTTTCAAAGCTTGGTAGGGCCTACCAACGGGAAAATTGTCTTACAACGACAAACTGCGCATGCAGACGCTGTGGCAGGTCTCCCACCGCCTGGTTTACGCTAAACAGCTGAGCCAGTGTGGTCTATACTCGACTGCAGACTTTATTAACAGTGTTCAACTTTCACCCTTTGTCAGGGTAACTGGAAATGATGGCATTCGCACCAAGTCCTTGCTCACGAAGCGTTTGCCAGGTACCTTATTGCCTCATTGCGTCGTTACATTACATTTTCAATGCTTTCTGTTATTGCGTGTTGTAGCGAAAGGGCCAAAGGGGTGCCTTTTGCTAGTGGGGTTCCCTGCGACGTCTGATGAGGGAGTTGGGGACCCCCAAATTTTCGCCTGTTCGAAATGCCCGTGTATAGTGCACGATTCTACTGCATGGCTCAACTGATCCGGACCAACGACGGCTTAAAACGCATTCCGCGCGAGGATGTGCCTTTTCGGTGGCCGGAACGATATACCCCTAAATTGTGGAAGTCAGACCGCCAAAAATGTAATTTTTGGCCTATGAATAGGACTTTCAAGCGTGAACGACAAAAAAATTCAAACACTCATGTGACTCATAACTTAAACATACTAAGCTGATCACGATAAAATTTTTACAGGGAAGAGACATCATGAATGGGCCTTCGTGAGTGGTCACGTGACTTCCCCATACAATTCCAAGATGACGGACGGCGGTCATATTGAATTTCGTAAAATGCTCTAATATATCCGTACTGCATGGAGATATGTGTGCATAACTTGGTACGGAGATGCATACAACCAAGCGGAGAGGTCTAAGTGACAAAAAACGGAACCGGAAATTAATTCGCGTGACGGCAACAAAAATGCGTCAACCTCAGCGATTATTAGGCGACGTATTTGAACCAAATTTCATACACCGCTCATGAGACAGATGATCATCATGGGGGAACGTGACAAATTCACTTATCTGAAAGTTCAACATGGCGGCGGCCGCCATATTGAATTTCGAAAAATGTCAATATTTCCGGGACAGACTACGGGCAACAACTGCAAGACGGCTAGCATTACGTCGAGAGCGTTAGCGATGAGTACAACTTCAAGTTGTTGTTATTAAAGCGACCGTTATTAAACTCATTAAAAGCAGCTACTGTCCACGTCGTGGGCGGGGCGATGTGACGTCAGATGGGCGTGACTGTGACGTCATTAGACGGGTGTGGTGTCGCCGGCTGAGTGGAGTTCCGTTGCTGACACAATCCGAGACTGCGTGCCTCATCACCGCGCGGTGGTATCGACAGCTGAAGGTCTTCACTGGCCACACGTTCAGGTGAAACATCAGACGTGGAACCAGTTCGACGTAGTAGATCAACGCAGTCGACCCGCCGGCAACTGCAGCAGTACGACGGCCCCGGCGTCCGGCACATCACCGGCACGAACTGTCCACCGTCGGCGTCGCTATCACAGCATCGTAGTTGGTGCGCGTCCACAGACCACCCACCATCGCCGTCTAACATGCCCTGAAATCAGCAAGCGAGTCAGTACGAATGTACAGTTGTGTTCCAACGTCTGCATTCACCATACATGTCAGTTTATTATTTAATGTCTACAGTCGGCATCGTCGTACGAGGTCGCACTTAGCCTCACCCAGTTTGCCTCTTTCCACGACCGCCGAGAATACTGAAACAAAAAAGTTTTTAGCTCCATAACTCTTCCCTCTTCTTGTAGGCTATCTCCGGCCTGCTCCCACCACTAAGAGACTCCACCATCACCTCCAGATTACGTACTCCGTCCCTATACCCCCGACGAGCAACCAGTGTTGCAGGACATGTTTGTGTGTTCGAATGTTTTGCTGGTTCGTCTGCACTCCATCGTTCTTAATCCCGTCTATCTACACTGTGCTGCTTTAATAGCGAATAATGTTGACAGAAAGAAGCAGGCTCTTCGGTCATCCGTTTTTAGTCTGTTTAGTTTCGTCGCACTGACATAGCATTATTGAAATGTATTTACAGTTGCGTGTGACTCGATGCGAGACACTAATGAGATGAGACACTCGATGCCGTCACACCTGTGAGGAAGGCGGCTGCGGTAACGTTGATGACAATAAACTGTCTAGCTTCGATCGACCGTGCAGCGAACTGGCGAGTTGACCGTCTGACGGAATTCCGCTGACGATGCTGGTCCGGCGGTACAGGTTGCCGGCGTCAGTGGACAGCCATTGACCAGCGGCCGCCGTGCAGTCTGGCACGATAAGCTCAGAGGCGGCCTGGAGACTGCAGGGGCCGGTGGCGTGGCAGAGAGACCGCGACCAGCTGCCGACCGGACACGAGTAGAGACCGTCGGCGTCACTCAGCGTCATCGTCATGCTATGACGTCGGTCGTACGTCGACGAACCATCGCGTTGATGACGCGACAACAGCGAGTTCTCGGCGATACTACGACTTGGCCGCAGTTTCGTCGTGTGACGCCCGTCAACGCGTCTCCTGCATTACAACGATCAAAATGCACTATAATTCCACCGACGAGATGAGGTAGTGTTATTGGTCGCCAATCTTTGTAACATTGTAACTTCGTTTATAACCGTTGACAACATAACGAGAAAACAGTTGTATAATATGACGTCGTGACACTTTCAGAATAGATTGGCAGTGGGTCACGCCAAAGAAGTCACCACGTTGCAGTATTCTCATGGGGCGCGGGTCGAAATTTGCTGTGCCTGGCAACATTTATTAAGCCGCCGCTCGCGACAGCGAGAGCGGCTTCGTGCAACGGGCTTGTCCATCTGTTTGTATGTCTGTCTGTCCGTTTGTCTGTCTGTCGCCAAAACACAAAAACGCGATTTTCTCAAAAACTAAGGAATTTAGAGCTATGATGTCTATTGACGACCTAGCTATAAGAAGCTGTACATGGGCTTTTCAAAATCCAAGATGGCGGAGATCCGCCATGTTGGATCTTGACGCCAAAATGCATAAATGCGATTTTCTCAAAAAATAAGCAATTTACAGCTATGGTGTCTATTGACGACCTATTAGGAAGTCGTACGTGGGCTTTTCAAAGAACCCATTATTGCACCCCTAAAAATCCTAGATTTCCTAGATCCACTGTTGGATCTTGACGCAAAATGCAAAAACGCGATTTCTTCAAAAAATCAGCAATTTACAGTTATAGTGTCTATTGACTACCTATATGAAGTCGTACATGGGCTTTTCAAATAACTTATTATTGGACCACTAAAATCCAAGATGGCGGAAATCCGCCATCTTGAAAATCGACATGACGTCATTTTTTTCTGCCGAGGGTGGTCCGATTTGGAGAAAATTTCGCAGACTGGTGCAGAATGACATGTCGACTGCGATGCTAATAACCGAAATCGAAACAAGAAGTAAAATTCCAATATGGCGGACGTTTGGGCGAGTTCAATTGCACGTCATTCCAGAGCCACCTGCCACATTGGAGGTGCTGCGACCTGGCGAATTCAATGTCATGATCCCAGAGCTACGTGCCACATTGCAGGGTGCTGCCACTGGGCGAATGCACTGTCATGATTCCAGAGCCACATGCCACATTGCAGGGTGCTGCAACCTGGCGAATTCAATGACATGTTATCCCAGAGCCACGTGTCACGTTGCAGGGTAGGCCTACTGCCATCTTGGTGAATTCACTGTCATGCAGGGTGTAAGGATTCCATCCGCCATATTGAAAATCGTTTTTCGCCATATTTATTTATTTTTTTCTTAATGCAGTTTGGGCTTTGACGAGCGGCGGCTTTCGTGTCGTCTCCGATAGACTTGTTTTGCATTGTTTTACTTATGGTCATAACATTTATCGTGTAAACACCTTAAGTGCATTCCATCTTTCCACGTTTCCAGATTTCAATTTAAGATCACAACTTAAAGGTCAAGGAAAGAACTAGACACTAGACAACAGTCGTATTTCATGGGCGGCGCTCAAAGGTTTACAGTCTAGTCATTTGTTGACAGCCGGCGATGTATATGTTTTTGATCGCATGTTTGTTTGTTTTTGTCTTGTGACGATGATGTTTGTTACCATTGCAACATTCCGGAAAAACACTAAAAACTATCGCTATAAAACTTTTAGTACAGACGAACAATGGCTCTGGGATCAAACTATTAAATTCGCCAGGTGGCAGCATCCTGCAACAGGGCGCAGGGCGAGATTTGCTATGCCTGGTAGCACTTGCTCTCAGTATAATTTCCACAAAGTTCGGCGATTGAGGCACTCTGCTTACGCATTCACGCGTACACGCTGAGTAAAGATTAACCCTTAAAACCGCAGAGCAACGGACCACTATAAAACAATACGGTGATTGGTACACTGACCGTTGACGAGTGGGCTTTTACAGTGGTACAGCGAGGAGGGGACTGGGCGGGCTACGGCCCCGCTCAGTCCCCTCCTCGCTGTACCAAATGTAACAGCCAGTTTAGGCTTCATTTTATTCGATGTGACACTTTGCACTCTAATGGGCCTTCCAGATAACGTGAATAAAAGACGTGGGGTCACGAATGCCCGACGAGCAAGAAAAGTGACGGAACTCACCGGCAAACACAGACAACGATTCCGAATAACATCACAATGCCGACAGCGACTCCCAGAGACACGCCGATACCGATTAATATCAAAATACCTGCAACGTCAGCACATCTCTAATTTTACCACACTTCAAAGTCCAATAAATCAGATTTAAAAGTACTCAATTATAACTGGTATTTATTGTTGAGCAACTAGCACTAATATAAACGTCTGAAACTGTCTGGCACCACACACTACATTTAATGACGGTTGCGCTGCTTCGTTCCAAAATGTAAACTAAAATTTTCATCCTGGTTTATGACAAATATTCATAGAACGCCTCCTCACAACGTCTTTCTTAAATCCAGTGTGTTTTTACACTATTAATACAAAGGTCTGGAGAGCAATAATTTCACAGGTTGGTGACATACCGAACGTATACGACGCCGAAGAGCGATATGCTCCTGCTACACCAACTGCATCACACAACACACAAACATTCTTATTACAGGCTCTCCGCTAATGACTTTTGGAGGTCTGAAAAATCAATCTAAACCGATGCAGACCAAATGTGGTATACAGACACATGTCAAGGGCCACAACTATCAGAAAATTTTGCCTAAAATACCTTACGGTCAAAAATTTTGTCTCGTCACAACAGGTCTGAAAATGGCGGTTTTAGGGAAATGTTCCAAATGTCAAATTTTCTCCCTGACCCTCCAAAACGCGTCTTTTGACGTACTGCTCGTCAACATGTGTGTGGGCGCCTTGGCTGTAGGCGACGACATGGGACAAAACACAAAAAAAATAGCCGAACCGGAGAAGCACGATCCGCGATGTAGTTAAGTATAGGCCTACACAATTTGGTGACGATCGATTAATGGGTTTGGGTGTGGGGAGGGGTAAAATTTGCCAATTCCCCATAGGCTTGAGTGGTCGTCCTTAAAACACTCACACGCTACCGAAAGCTGATCCTCATTGTTGCGCTCAGCTACGATACAGCGCGACTGAGCCATAGGCGGCGTGTCTGTCTGTCTGTCTGTCTGTCCGTCACACACTGGTAATGCGTCAAAACTATTGATCGTAGGATCACGCTGTTTTCACCACCGCGTAGCCCAGAGACTCTAGTTGTTGAAACGCTGATGTGTATAGTATAGTGTTGCGTACCTCGCGAACAGTTGTACAGCTCGCCTTTCCAGGCGGAGTTCCTGCACGTGAGAAAGTACGTTTCTGCGGTGAGGTTACAGCGGACCATGACCGTGTCGCCAGTGCGTTGTATCCACGCATTGGCCATGTACGTCAAGTCAGCACAACCGAACGCTAAACGCCACAGTCTCGAACACGTCCAGTCTGGCAGTGGTATTACACAGCGCTGCTGTATTTTATTGACGATACGAAAAACAATGTGTTTTTTTCTTAGCTCGCCAACATCTACAGCAAAGCACTATCAATCTATTTAAAATGCAGCTCAAAAATCCGATATAGTAAAGACTCAAAAACCTCAACACTCACAGTATCCACGAAAATTTGCGTTCCATAACAACAGCGGCAGTTTCGTAATCATCTCTGCAGGGAAAAGTTATATATATACTAGATTATACGCGGCTTTGCCGCGCGCGGGACATGACGCAAGGCCGCGGCTTCGCCGCGTGGCCTGCGGCTTCGCCGCGTAGGCCGCGGCTTTGCCGCGACATCGTGTGCCACACCGTCGCGGGCACACACGCGGGTACGTACGTACCACGATTAATATTAGGATAGAGAGCTGGCTGAAACAGTTTGAGTGAAATATAAAATACACATGTAGTGCATAGCACCATATACTCAGTTACGGAGGCTGCTTTGTCTACATTTACAGTGGTAAAATGTTACCACACTGCCGTGTGCTGCCATGCCTTGGCGTTATTCACCAGGGGTAGCAGCTGCCTTCTAGCGAATAACGCCGAGGCATAAATACATTCGCCCAGACCAGACCGTACGATTTTTATTAAATTTTTGACCCAGTAATGCGGATTTATGCCCAATTTGGCCCTAAATGTCCGTGTGCGTGACCCCACTAACACTGCTGTTCTATTCCGAAAGTTTCTTGGCGATAGATATAACTGTTTACCCGTAACCGTGGTAACATAGTTACAAACAAAATTACAAACAAACGAAGAAACATAAGCAGTCAAAACGAATACCTCACCGCGGCTGTCGCCGTGGAGAGGGAATATGCTATAAGTTATCGCTGCTGCAGACCGTGATAATGGAGGAGAAATCCTGGAGACGAGGTGGAAGATAAAACGACATCATCGTCATCGTCTGCAGGTGCAGCAGCGTAAGTGGCTACACCTGTTGATCGTACGTAAACCTTGAGCTCGCTACTAGCCGAGCTGTACGTCTGTCGCTGGCGATGCCTGTCCGTCCCACACGGCGGCTTCAGCGTCACAGTGCGGCTTCCGTCGACGACGTCGATCATCAGGCCGCACAGCGGACTGTTTTCGGCGGCCCCGGAGTCGTCGCCAGCCACCGGCGCGAAGTGGACCGTCAGGTTGAGTCGCTGGCCACTGCGAGCTCGGACCAGCCACGGACAGGCGACGGAGCTGGCGGCAAGCTCTGCTGGACCGACCCGAGTGACGAACGACGTCTGTGCGTCGTCAGTGATCGGCGAATGTGGACCGAGCCAGTCACAGACAGCTCCCAACCATGTCCTCACTGTAGTCAGTCACACAGTCACTCACAGAAGATCACCCAGCATTACTCTGACCATTCCGCTTTTTATTGTGAACAGAAGCAATATCACGAGACAATAATCGGTAGACTGTCTTCGCTGACAGAAGCAAACTCGCCGCTACCAATGCTACCATGATAATGTGATGATAATATGACGATGATGATGACTATTATGTTTAACCCTTTAGAGCGCAAAGGCAATTATAGCACCACATCTAATAACATGCAGTTATTACAGTCTGGCCGTTGATGGGTGGGCTGTTTACATTTGGTACAGAGGTGACGGGACTGGACGGGGCTGCAGCAAGGTGCAAGGTAGGATAGAAACACCCATCAGGAGAGGTGGGCAATTCTGTTGCAGTTTTTATCGACAGACGCAACGCTAGTATGCGATTTGTCTGATATCAAATCTGCTGTAATTCTTTGTATCTTTCTACGTGTCCTGGGACAGATACCTCGGCGCAGGTGCCACCAATCGGCATCAACTTTTGCACGCCGGTATACTGGTCCCGGACAGGTCTTCTCCCTTTTTGGGGTGTAATCCCCAAGGGGCCCCAAAATCCCAAACTTTGACCGTGAATATCTCGAAAACGGTAAGTCGCAGCGTTACATGTCAAATGGGGCGTAACATTGGATCGACGAGAGCTTTCCAAAAAGGTATAACGTAGGACGGTAGCCCCAGGGGAGTCCCCTGTCAGGAAAAATATGTAGGCCTATTTTTCGGCCGAGGACAGATATCTCGCGCCGATCGGCGTGAACATATGCACCGAGGTAAAGCTCTGTCCCATACGTACGTGGGTTTTCCCTTTTTGGTGGCGATATCTTTAGGGGTCTCCAAATATGGAAGGGGTCAAAAATGTTTTTGGACAATTTGTCTTCGACGTAGCTTCGGTGACTTGCGTAATATATACAGGGTGGGCCAAAAAACCGGACTGTTTTTGAGATCACATAACTTTGGAACGACTAATGATAGAAAGGCGTGTAATACGTCGAAAGTTTCGGAATTTTGTCTAGAATGAAGTGCATAATTTGAATTTCAGCGCAGTTAAATATTCTTTGCATAATTTGCATAGATCGTCAATACCCCCTAAATTGAATTGAATTTGACGATGACACATGAGTTTAGCTAAGTTTTCATTTGAAATACAGTAAAATAAGGACGACTTCTAGCACATACGGTTAGTCCAGACAAAATTCAATATGACCGCCCTTTGCCTTGATAACTATCGTCAGTCTTTTCGGCAGCTGATCAATCGCTCGGTTCAATGTGTCCTGGCTTAGCTGAGCCCCCATCAGAATTTGCTTCAGCTGATCAATGTCTAAAATTTGGTGACGCTACACCATTTACTGCAACGCTGCCCACATGAATAATCGGCGAGATTTAGATTCGGACTGTTTGGCGGCCAGTTTTCTGGTTCAATGAACTCTTAACACATTGAAACGCAGGTGAGCGACAGTGTGGTGTGAACGGTGTGCAGGCGTTCCATCCTGCTGGAACACGAAGTCGTTCGAGATACGGCAAATTGCTGACAGTAAACCTTGTTCGAGTAGCCTACGTAATCACAGTAATAAACACTATTTATTTTAGCACCTGGCTGCACAAACACAAACTCTGTCTTATCAAGTTTTGAAACAGCGACAGAAACCATAACGCATTGCGAGAAATGTTTTCTTCCCTTCAGCGGTCGCTCGGCAGACACTAGGCCTCACTATATGGTCTGACATGTTGAATTTCGTCACTACATTCTAAACACAATTCTGAAACTTTTGACGTATTACACGTCTTTCTATCTTTAGTCGCTGCAAAGTTATGTGATCTCAAAAACAGTCCGGTTTTTTGGCCCACCCTGTATATATATACAAGTGTATCGGAGACGATACGAAAGCCGCCGCTCGTCAAAGCCTAAACTGCATTTAAAAAAAATAAAATATGGCGAAAAACAATTTTCAATATGGCGATGGAATTCTTACACCCTGCAAATGTGGCACGATCACGACATTGATTTCGTCAGGTGACTGCACCCTGCAATGTGGCATGTGGCTCTGGAATCGTGACAGTGAATTCACCAAGTGGCAGCACCCTGCAATGTGATACGTGGCTCTGGGATGACATGC
>Ga0209339_1001478_pt1 | contig 10157 bp, 3 predicted proteins | sample OlaalgELextract3_FD_187376 | JGI IMG/M metagenome (GOLD analysis project Ga0209339, IMG submission 187376) | Olavius algarvensis symbiont microbial communities from Tuscany, Italy - Type A ELBA extract 3 (SPAdes) (version 2) | ecosystem: Host-associated > Annelida > Digestive system >...
TTTAAGGGGGGGGGGGGTTACGGGATCAACCCCCTGAAATGTTAAAAAAATGTTTTTTTCAGCAAGTATTGTATTTGTTTATATAGTAAAGTAGTTTATGAAGATGCACACAAACAGGCACCAAGCGGCGAAATTGCTGCCACCAGATACGTTTCTGAGCCGCAAAAATGCATTTGCGCCCGGGGCTCTGCCCTGGACCCCGCTGGGGGAGCTTACAGCACTCCCCCAGACCTAACTGGTAATGGGGGAGGGGCCCCCCGGGAAGGGAAGGGCTATCCCCCTCCCGAACGAAAATCCTAGCTACGGCCTTGAACACTGCAGCATATCTCGTGTAGTTATCCAGTGAAAGCCTGTACACATACGGAGATTTATACTGTGGAGTACCAAACTGTCATTGTTTACAGTTTCTGCTGATTAGCACAATGTCTATGCACACTGCCTGTGGATGTCGGCGTGAATTGTTTGGTTTGTAGAAGTTATTTGTCGAATCTCAAAATGTTGTCGTCATCGTGTTTGGTTCAGCGTGTCGACCAGTTCTGCCGATTTGCTTGTCGTGTTCATAATGCACGCTATTCATATGCAAATGATCTGTGCAAAGTTATGATGAAAGTTTGCCGTTCTGGTATTATAAACGGAAATTGCATATCGGTAATCAACACTAGATGCCATCTGACGTTGTACAGTCTCCTGTCCACAAGCGCAGGTATTCCTCAAGGGACTGCGTGTTCCCCAAGCGACTGGGTGTGCCCCGAGGGATTGGGTGTGCCCCCAGTAAAAGTTGGACTTTTTTCTGACATGACCATTGACTCGAATGGCGACAGCATGGATTGAACCCGGGTCTGCTAGGTATCAGTCGAACACGTAACCACTAAGGCATGACTGTTTCTGTGTAGTTGCATGGTTGACGACATTGTAATATCTTTGGAAATGTAACGAATATGAACGTAGCTGCAAGTAAGCAGCAGACAGTAGGACATTTTCTGCATACAGTTGTCACAGTCGATTGCTGGCACATATTCTCCGTGATAGTTTCAGTGGAGCCGATGTTTTTTTTTTGAATGTTGTCCTGACTGAAGTGGTCTTCTTTCGAAAGCCTTGAGAATGTCTGAAGCTTCTACTACTGTGTGGCAAAGATCTGGTGTGCCTTATGCTTGTTAGCATACGCACTAGGACGTGTTTCTTTTTTAATAAAACTGTACCCGATCGATCATAGATAATCACTGTCGTATCTAGTCTGCGGTCACGTGCAATGGCTCGTTACCCCAGCTGTAGTAGAGCCTTTGGTTCTGCATTGGCTTGTTACCCCAGCTGCAGTAGAGCCTTTGGTTAGCTACTATATTACTGGTTAATGAGTGCACGTTGTACAGTGCCACTTTGGTGAACTGTACAGCAAGGTTTGTAGTTAAATGCACCACGTCTCAAGTTCGGCAAGCTGTAGTTTCGACAAGCATGGACTGATTTCGATGGTTTTTGGTAAACAGCATCAGCACACTTTCAAAAAATTATATGCATATTCAACTTGCTTTGTCCCTTCACTTTACTTACTTCTATTTGCATTTAAAAATAACTGCGATGGAAATGATGTGACACCAGTGACTTGAAGCAGCACCTGATTGAACATGGAGATTGGAGAAGCATATCACAAAATGTCATTGACGAAGATGCTGATCAATGGAAAAGTGGTTAATACCTGCATGCGTGAAGGTGAAAGTAGGGACCTGCGAAGCTTCGAATTCGAATCAGACGTCTAGATTCGATTCGAAAGTGACGGGCCGATTCGAAAATTGACGAAGATGCTGATCAATGGAAAAGTGCTTAATACCTGCATGCGTGAAGGTGAAAGTAGGGAGCTTCGAATTCGAATCGGACGTCCCGATTCGATTCAAAAGTGACGGGCCGATTCGAAAATTTTGAATCGCTGCGCCTTGCCATCGTACCATAAACAACACTCGCTGTTCAACGACAAATTTCAATCGTTTCAGCATTGCTACTGAGATTTATATTGAGTTTAATTAATTTATGTACTTGTAGTTAGAGCATGCACACTACTGCTAGTAGCCTACAACCGTTACAACCTTGCGTGCAGTAGGGCAGCCTAGTAGGCTACAAAGCAACGAAACTCCTATATGGCAATCAACAAAAATTTAACATTGAAGCTGTAAACGACTATCCGCCGATTCGATTCGAATCGAGATTAGAATCGTAGCCGCCGATTCGATTCGAGATTCGATTCGGACGGAAATTTCCGATTCGCAGGTCTCTAAATGAAAGGACATCACTTTGAACATAGGCCTACGCTAAAATAAAACCGGCTTTTTTTCAGAGCCACCAATAGTCTACCGAGGAAAATACGTTGTTTCACGTCGTTTCCATAGCAGCTAATTAAAAACAAATGAAGTAAGCAGTAGTGAACAGACAAATTAAATGGAGTGGAATATGCATATAATTTTTGAAAGTGTGCTGATGCTGTTTACCCAAGATTGTCAAAATCAGTCCATGCTTGTCGATAAAACAGCTTGACAAAGTTGGCTCGTTATTAGAGACACAGCGTGGACAATAAATTCAGTCTTAGAGTGTATGCTGTCTGCGTTTGTGAGCACTTCGACACCTGTTTGTGCGACAGTTTGCATTAATGTCGGGAAGTATATGTGCAGTTGATCGTACAGCGTGATATGTTGCAGTACTTGATGCAGGAATCAGTTGTTATGTTGTCTACACGCAGTTTGTTTGTTATACAATCACTTCGGCAACTTAGTGCTGTCTATAGACGAGTTACATCAATCAGTGGACGCAATGACCAGTCAGTAGGTAGTGTAAGTACCTCGTTAATGTGTGTGTTAGTTTCATGACTGATGTAGGTTGGTCTGTAGTAATGCTATTCGTATCTGCATGCCATAGTTTCAGATCAGGTTTAAGAAATCGTGAAATTAAGCGTAGGGAACAAGTCCCAAATATTTCACATATGCCCAGCTGCCTTGCTGCTGTTTCCATATTGTAATGAGGTAGTAGATTCAAAATATGTGGCATGAAAATTACTTATTAAACGTACACATATCTTGGTGAGGCTTACGAGAACCTCAGTAATGCCCCGTTTCCACCGTTACGTAACGTAGTACGTGGTATTTGCTTATTAGGCTAGGTGCGCAGAAGTTTGGAAAACACGCGAAAATGGAACTTGATGTTAGTGAATGGCAGCTACGGAGACGGCACGACACCTACTTTTCTGTGAATATTACGTAATGCTGGAAACTGAGCGTAATCGTAATATTCATGCACCATCATCCATCAATGGCGGTAGACAAATCATACAATATGTGAGTGTCGTAATGCCTACCGAACATTGTATACATATTAGGCCTGTATTAGCAATGAAGAAGGTGGTTACTACCGAGTGCTAGTTAGGCAAGTGGTCGCCGCAGACGACACGTTTTCTGGTGTTTCTACGCATTTGTGAATTGGTCATTTTAGACTCCAAGTCTGTTAACAGTTTTGTAACAATTTGTTGCTATTTTGTGTAATAAACTATTACTGTATTTATCTGGCGGCTGTTCATATGTCGACCGAGTTGCTATGCTGCTGTCATTTCTCTACTGGTATAGGATCATCTAGTCATTTTTGGGGTGAAAACCATAAAAATATAAGGCATACTGACAGGGAATATCCGCATTTATTACATTTAGATGTAAAACTACCGTATGCGATTTGAAATATGAAATTCTGAGAGTTTGGGGGCCAGTTGGGTGCTGGAGTAGGATTCCTCGTTTCACCATTACAACAGTGTCGTACACAGGCCTCTCACTTGTCCTGAAATTACTGAAATTTTTATCTTACTCTGAAATGAAGCAGTTTGCCCTGAAATTCCATAAAAAGTGTCAGTAATTGTGCACAGCTAGTCCAGGCGAGGTTTGTCGTGCTTATGTTCATGTCTTGTACGCGGTGTCTCAAAAAAAACCCGGACTGCTACGATGGATATGACGTAACTTCACCAATTCACAACAATTACTGATTAATTTTGGTAGACAGAGACCTTATTAAATTCAAAACTGATACGGTAAAAAAGTTTTAAAATTGGCTTAGAACCAGCTGCGTGGTTTCGATAGCAACAGTAGCGACTTGACACACGAGAACAACGAATTTCTGGGCTGCCTTCGAACAACGTAATCTCGACAGGGCAGTAAACAGTGGCACAACGATTGTGGACCTGTGTCAGGGCTGAAATACTGCACTTCGAACGCTTGTAATTTTTGACACCACACCATCTTACGACAAAACACTATTTAAAAGATTTAATTTTTGTTCATAAGACAGCGTCAACTGTGGAATGACGCATACTTATAGCTATAGTAACCGCTTCAGCTGGTACAATGCTGTAAAAGCAACTGTGTTCTAATATTGAGGTTTAATTAAGAATACTGAACACAGATTATCTGTGAAATTTCATTTAAATAAAAACGTTTTATCAAGTTATGCCAAACATCGTACATGTATATATAGCGGTCCGTTTTTTAGACAGAACGTCAAGTCGCTGCTGTTATTATGGAAACTGCGCAGCTGGTTCTAAGCCAATTTAAAAACTTTTTAACGTAATCAATTGAGAATTGAATAAGGTCTATCCACACCAAAAATAATTAGTAAACATTGTGAATTGGTGAAGTTATGTCATATTAATCGTAGCAGTCCGTTTTTTGTGGACACCGTGTAGTTATTGTCGTTAGACGACAGTGGAAATCGACGTCTAATGTAGGTCCTTATAAAACACGAACATACTACAGGGTTCCCACTCACTTGGAAAGTCAGAGAATAAATTTGGTCAGGGAAAGTCGGGGAATTTTGTCGGTGGTCAGGGAATTTTGGTAGCTTGCGAACGAAAACGGCGATTTTTGTCTACGTTTCAGGGAAAGTAGCTACTCGTTAATGTAAGTGCACTCAGTTTGTTATTTTCTTCATGCTTCTGTGCCTTTTCACTCTCACTGGTTTAAAATGTGGTAATGATAGGACAGGGAGTCGGTGTAGGGGAGGAGGAGCCGACTAAAATGTAGAGAAAAGTAGCTGTTGCATGTTAATTTGGCCAGGGAAAAATTACGGGCATGTGGTCGGGGAAAGTCGAGGAATTTAATTCTTCGTAAAGATTGGGAACCCTGTACTATCTGGACGTTAGATATTACAACTGTGACAACGACGAAGACACGTGCTGTGAAATTGTACATCATGAGCTAGTCAGTATTCAGCAGAATTGCGCCGTGATACGAGCGTCAGATCGACGAGAATGGATGCAAGCTCGAGCGACGTATTACGCGAAAAATACCGATATCGCTTAGCAGCAACAATCTGTTGAAATCGAAAATTGAAATGCAATATCACGTGTCATAAAATGTTAAATTATTGTCAAGTTACGTCATTCTAGAAAAGAAACACGTAGGCCTAATTTATCTTCTATAATGTGTCATTTAAATTATTTTTAGGCTGAACGTACAAAGTACGCTATGACGATATTGGTAAAATATTTGCGCCGACGAAAAAAAATTGCACCCAATAACAGTGAATTGTGAATAAGGTGCTATTGAAGAATCATAGTTGGACCATTCATGGCTTTCGGTTTTAAAATTCGTGAAGTTTAACAAGTTTTCAAAATGCGTAAAAATTCATTGGGCTATTTTGGGGCTACGAGGCCGTCGACAGTGGCGTTTTCAAAAGCAACAACAACAATGCGATGCTGTGAGGAACTGATCACAATCCACATCGGACTTCATCCATTGCAAAATCGAAGAGAAAACTGGACAACAACGTTAGGTTGAGAGCGTTGAGTAACGTGAGTTCACGCGAGATTTAGAGTTCACATTACGGAGAAACTGGTGACTGAATTGACAGGTAGTTGCAAGTTGCAATTTGCATACACATAAAACTGATTGTTAAAATTTGTTACCTGTTTTAAAGCAAATTAAAATTCGTGATTTTTTACAATTCGTAAAATTCGAATTCTCGAACTATGTGAAGAATATTTTTCCTGCACTGTAATGGTCAGTCGGCTTCGCGAAAAAAATGGTTCAAGAGTTGTATATGCCTGATCGAGTATTGTAATGTAAAAAAAAGAACAGATTAGGGCCGGGCCACGTATAGTCAGAAGACTGCAAGGTCACCTTACTCACCTAACACAGTCAAAGACATATAACGTTAGCTCAGAATACAGATAATGTCACTGATATGGGGAGAAAGATGCGGTAAATAGATGAGTTTTCAGGGTACGACGGAATTAAGTAGGCCCTACAGGGTGAGACCAAAAGTCATCGTTTGCTTCGTTAGTCTACAGATCGACGATATGAGTTCGAATAAAAATATATACTGTATATACTGTCATATGACGAAATAAACTTTATCATAGCGACGCAACATTTTAGAAAATAATGCAATGAAAGTCACGATGTTGTATACAATGAAATAAACACATCTTTGATTTGTGTACCGGGTGCAGGGCCAAATTAAACGGGGCCAATGCAGAATCTTTCGTCGTAGTAATGCACGTTTTAGAGAATTTTCATAATTTTGGCAGGTACAATAACAGTTCATTTACGCACTTTGAGAAGCATAATTGTTAAATATTTTTCGCTAGAGGGCGCTATAAAAGCTGTAGTAGCATTTTAGCTGTTTTGCTTACTCGTAACTTTTACATTAAAACTATTTTATTAAACAAACAACATCTTAACATCGTCTGCTTTTGCTAGTATTTCTTTGTTAGCATCTATAATGTACTGTAATCATTTTGGGAGTATAGCTACATGTTTTTACTAAAATAACGCGTTTTGTATTTTCTGGACTCCTTGAGTACAACACGACTTTCTTAATTATTTCCACATTAGCCTATCAGCCTGTATCATAAGTGATGTGAGACGTGGCGCCCTCTGCCGTGTTACGCTTTCATTAAGATAAAATTGCCATCTCGTCACTTGTTGATCTATGTAGTTTATACCTGCCAAAAATCATTTAATTTTATAAATGCGTTCGCTTGTTAAAAGCAAAAATGTAAGCTGGCCCCATTTAAAATTTGGCCCACCCTGTAAGTAATGAAGGCGTTAACGGACATGCACAAAGCTTAATTCAGCCGCTTCAGCATAGATTTACATGGTCTGCCTTGCTGGCGGAGTTCTAGCGTGGGGCCGGGGAAGAGGCCCCCTACAGTGGGCCAGCTCCCAAATTTTTCAGACTATTTGGTGACGAAGAAATACCACGTCAGTTCATACCGCATTACCGCGATGATAAACACAAACTATTGTGTGGTATTCACGCAAAAAAATATTTCGATTAGAACACCCCCTCCCCCACAACCCCGCTGCCTTGCATGCTTGTTTTTTCGGCCCACGTCTGATGTGAACTTAGAGGAACGAACGCAGCTCGTGTTCACAGGTAGCGTTGCAAACCAGCAATCTAGACAATCAACAGCCGAACTCGTTTTACGAGAAATAAAGAAAATTAATAGATATTAGTTTAGTTAATAAACGTAATAATCAGAGAGTCTTGATCGTCACTGGCACAATCGCAGGACTCGGTGTGCGTTTAGCCGGCTGGCGCCTGATTTACGAACGTGCTCCAGTACCTCGCCAAGAACGCCACGTTCGACGAGTTCGACGCCGCTGACGTGTAGACCACCCTCATTCGGTTGCTAGGCGACGTCAGCGTCGCTATGTTCTCCTAGCAACGACAGACATTCGTCGTCGTCATCATCGTACTTTGCTCGCATATGATAATACAATAGGACACTGTCTCTCAGAAAAGAAAGCCCCGCGATGTTTGATAATAACTTTGGCAAATGTGGACCGATTTTCAAAACTCTGTCACCAATAATTGATTCCTATGTATACATCACAAAGATATCCACCTTCTCAGCAGGCCTATTAAACATATTTACGAAATACCAACGGAATCCCCCATACGTTTAATACATGTAGGCCTATGATATATTTATTTCGCGATTTTCTGTCAAATGTCCGCGTAGCGGCCGCCTGCTCCACTGCTACGCCTGCAATCAAGGAATCACAAATTATGTTTCCTGCACGTGAAACAAACTATCCCCGCGAAATTCATGCTTGCCGTGGCCGCCAACAAGGATGTCACAAATATTTCTTCCACGTGACAAACTGCCCCACCCTGAAGTTCATATCTTGTCTTGATGAATAATTGGTAGACCTCCTCATGGAGTATCACGCCAATGGCTTGTCTTGATGAATAATTGGTAGACCTGCTTCCTCCCGCGCGAGAACCCCCCTCCCCCAGAAAATTTACTTCTGTCACTGCGTGTGCTGCGCGACCTGTTTGCGATAGCTAAGTTTCTTGTTGCCGTGTGCTGCATTGAGTGCGTTCTGTGTTCTGCGTTCTGTTTATCTAACTGTACAGCCAGTGCGATTGAGACTGGTCCAAATATTTTATTTTAATTTATCTTAACTTTTGTTGTAGTATGCTATTCACAATGTGTCCACAAAAAAACGTCCCGTTTTATTATTTTTTTGAATAATTCGGTCAAAAATTAGCGCCAAAATTCGCACGAGCGAGCGTCGTGTCGTTGTACTCACAGCTGTACAGTAGGTGCCGAGTTGACTGGATCTTCCTGCCGAGTTGTAGACGAACACTCGCACGTAGCTGGAACCACAGCCGGCGTCAGCGTCGCCGGCGCCCTGCGACGGCCGGACGGTCAGACGCAGGTTCACGTTGCGTCGCGCCGGGACCGTGATCGTCCAGCTGCACGACAACGACGTCGTCACGGTGCTCGGGTACGACGGACTGGCGAACGTGCCGTTCACGTCGCGCAGATCAGCTCCACAGCCTTCACAACCACATCAGCCACTCAAAACCTCGTCCCGCGCCCCACTGCAGGGTTCTGCCACCTGGCGATTTTAACCGCGTTATCTTATAGCCCGGTATACACTGGCGACAAAGTTGAATTCAACACGGTCGATTTTGTTGAAAGTCGACAAAGTCGACCGTGTCGCTTTGGCCCCGTACACACTGGCGACATAGTCGACCAAGTTAGCGACTGTGTCGACCCCGACAAGTAGCTGTCGAATTCAAGTTGTTGCCGATTTGTCGCCAAAACCGGCAACGAAGTCGACCGTATCGGGGCAACAGTCGACTTTGTTGCCGATTTGTCGCCGGTTTCGGCAACAGTCGACTTTGTCGCCAGTGTGTACCGGGCTCAAGAGTTATTCACCGTCTATTCGAAAATAAATCCCCGAGATACAGAAGCTGTTTGTTTAAGAAATGATCTAATTGTGAATTCCTTGTACGTTACCTGCTATTTGCTAGTCCGCCAAGGCGGAGTTATGCGATCCTTGCTGTTTGTCTGTCATTCGTTCGTTCTGTTTGTGAGCAGATTAATAATTCACAAACGCATTCACGGATGTCAACCAAACATGGCAGAAACCAAAAAGGGGTGACCCTCTAGATGTGGTAAAATTTTGGCGTTGGTTCTGATCCGGATGTGGATCGAGGATCAGTTTTTCGCTTTCCTTCACATTAGCAGATGGACATTTCTTATCAATGTATTGTCACTCGCTAGACGTTGACGTTGCATCAATCGGCATTTTATCGATAGGCCTACATGCTGACTCAAGTCACCAGACAGCGACACTGCAGCCGCCTTGGCGGAGCTCGTGCTCTCCGAGCACAGATTTTTCTTGTTTTAAAATCTGGCGTGATTTCGTAATTAAACATGCAACATTCCTTTAAGTTAGACTGACAATCGAGTTAGGGAATGGATGCAGTAAGTTTTGCAACAAACAGAAGCGTACAGTGAGTGAACAAAATTTAACCCTTTAACGGGCACATTACAATCGCCCAGTAACGGGTTAACGTCCTACTCGACAGACTGTAGCCATGGACAGGTCACGTGCGGATACGAGTCTTTACCGGAAATCCATTGCAGTGGTACTGACAATCAAGCTCACACATAATAAACAAGAGGTCAAAGTAATTTGACAAAAAGCGCCTCACGGGGGGGCCCATTCCCCGGTTATGGGTCACCCCAGGGGGTCGAAATTTGCACCATTGAATTCCTGGGGTAGGGTTTCCTATGAGTGTTCCATAGTAACTATAGGCCTAGGATGCACCGTTTGGCCACAGTGCACGCGCGTGACAACCAATGACCAACCAACCGACCGACCAACGACGTC
>Ga0209339_1001479_pt1 | contig 10157 bp, 7 predicted proteins | sample OlaalgELextract3_FD_187376 | JGI IMG/M metagenome (GOLD analysis project Ga0209339, IMG submission 187376) | Olavius algarvensis symbiont microbial communities from Tuscany, Italy - Type A ELBA extract 3 (SPAdes) (version 2) | ecosystem: Host-associated > Annelida > Digestive system >...
CAAAGAGTAACCGCATCCGATGTGCAAAAGCAGCGTTCTTAAGTAATTTTCGACATCTTTATCTTTACGCAATTTTTTAAGGACATCGGTTTCGGCAGCTAACTCAACCCAATTACTTGGAAAAAAGCAAAGTAAAAGCGACCAATCCTCTGACATTTTTTTTACCTCCACCAGGTATTTTGATGGAAGCATATGTTAATATTAATAAAAAGTCAAGAAAAATAACTTAGCGCTTATGGGGATAAACCCCGCCGCTACTTGGACCTCAACCCTGAACCCTTGAACCTTCTAACCACTGTACCTTTGAACCCAGAACCTTGAACTCCGAACCTCTGAACCCAGAACCCAGAACCTCTGAACCTCTGAACCTCTGAACCCAAAACCTCTGAACCTTTGAACCTTGAACCTTTGCAACCTTTATGTCTTTTTCGACAACGACATCCGGTCAACGCTGTCAATTAACTTCTGCAAGCCGTATTTGCGGGCCAGCGTTTCCAGTCCGACTTCCAACTCCTCCGGCTCTTGCTCTTCGTCGACCTCTTCCTCCCGTTCCTCCAAAACCAGGGCCTCCGCCAGGCACCACTTGACGCACAGGGGCTCATCTTCGCCTTCGCACATATCGCATTTCAACGGCAGCCCGGAGTCGGGTTCCTTGAACTCTTCTCTGGATGGACAGGCCGACCGGCAGAAGGCGCACTCCTCGTATTCCTTGCCGTCGATTGTGTACTGATCCCGGCCGGCGCATTCGGCCGGCGCGTAATCACCGGCATAGACCGGAACATACACATCTTTGATCGGGTCCCGAATCAGCCGGATGCGGGCCCGGGCCGGGTTGTTGCTGCTGTACTTGGGCGCCGCGTGAAAGGCGGAACAGATGACCTCGCAGGACCGGCAGCCGTTGCATTTATCCACGTCGATCCGGATCGTCTTGATGACTTTCTTTTTCTTCTCACCCATTATGGTCGTACTCCCTTTTTGAAAGAGGTTCAAAGGTTCAAGGTTCAGCGTTCAAGGTTGTCTTCGTTCATCGCACGTCTCAAGAAACGTTGTCCCTGTTTTACAAGGCAAAGAATGGACATTCGCATAATCCTGACTTTTTACTAGGTTCGCCTCAGTATCGATGTATCAAAAGTTTAAAACGGACCTGATCCGATTAACCTCTGAACCTAAAACCTCTGAACCTCTGAACCTCTGAACCTTTAAACCCCTGAACCTTTGAACGGTCAAACCTCGCTCCTCATTCCCGAACGGTCTCGACTGCCGTGTCTTCGGTCGAAGCCTCTTCGCCGTCTGTCAAAATCCCCCGCCGGATAAAGTCTTCGCTCACGTACTCCAGTCCCAGTTCATCCAGTGTTTCTTTGGTCGGAATGCCCTCGTGGTTCCACCCTTTGAGCTTGTAGTAGGAATCCAGCAGCTCCTTTTCGAGCTCGGGAATCCGCCGTTTCCAGTGGTCCTCGGGCGGCTTCTCGTCTTTGCGGCGCAGGCCGCGGCGGATATTGACGGCCCGCACCAGCGTCCGATATCTTTTGGCCGCCAGCGACAACGTGTCCTCGTTCATGTCGATCCCCGAGCCGGCTGACATGAATTTGGGCAGGTTGTGGATGTGATACGGCGGCTTGAGGTGAAACGACGACACTCCCGAGCACATCCCCAGGGCGTCGTCGATGTAGTGCATGCGCTCCTGCCAGTCCACGATGTCACAGGTCATGTCCACTGTCGGATAATACGGCATGGAGTTTTCGCCCCGCAGCTCCCAATCCAGAAAGTATTTCTTGAACCGGTCATGGGGCACCTGAAACCAGTCCTTGACAAACTTTTCGCGGTGCTCGCGCTTGGGAAACGGCGCCTGGGGAAACTGGCCCTCGATCTGGGTGATGTTCATCTTTTCCCCGGTACAGTACATCAGGAAATAGATCGGATTGAGCATCCCCAGCTTGAGCGGCAGTTGTTCGTGCTTTTTGATGTTGTTGTGCGCGTAGGCCTCGGCCCCGTTGCCGATCTTTTTGGCCGCCCAGTGGGTACCGTCGGCCAGAACATCGCCGATGCCTTCGCGCCGCACGATGCGGTCCAGCAGCCAGTAAAACCGCCCGTCGTTGTCCGTCGGCATCCCCGCCAGGTCGTTGTCGGTCAAAATGCCGTCTTCGTAAAGCTCTAAGGCAAAGGCCATCACCTGCGGGGCCGAGTAGCCGTCCACGCCGTATTCGGTGGCCTTCTGGGCAATCCGCAAGCCGAAATCCAAATTCGACATGGCCGCCATGGTGTAGGTCAGCTTCGTAAAGCATTTCATCATATAGGTCGGTTGACCGGGCGGGGTGATGGTAGCCCCGCATTTCATCGGGCAGTTGTAGCAGCTGATCAGCCGCGTGCGCATGGTCTCCATGGTAGCGGTCCATTCCGCGGCGATTTCATCGGTCCAGAAATCCTTGCGTCGGTGGCGGGCATTGCCCCAGGAAAAATTCTCGGTGTGCCATTTTTCGTCATGGATGACCATCTCCTGGGGTGAGCCGAGCACGGCTAAAATGGGGATGACCCCTGGAATCGGGTTGTCTTCGCGCCATTTGATGTAATCCATTACCTCGTTGCACAGTTCCATGTATTCGACCGGACGGGCCACGTTGATGTCATTGGTTCCGCGCACGACAATGGCTTTGAGGCCTTTGCCCCCCATAACCGCCCCGATCCCGCCCCGGCTGGCACTGGAGCGGCCCTGTTCGATGGAGGCAAAAAAGACCCGGTTCTCACCGGCCAGGCCGATGGCCGCTACCTGCGCCTTGGGCTCCCGCAGTTCCTGTCGCAGCAGTTCGGCCGTTTCATTGGCGCCTTTGCCCTTCAAGTGGGCCGCATCCCGGATTTCCACCTTGTCGTTGTTGATCCACAGATATACCAGGTCCGGTGAGTGGCCCCGAATGATCACCTTGTCATAGCCGGCATACTTTAGTTCCGGGGCCCAGAAGCCCCCCATCATTGAAAACGCCCCTAACCGGGTCTGGGGCGAAATGGTCGAAACAATGGTCCGGTTGCAGCCGATGGCGGGTGTACCGCAGAGCAGACCGGCGCTGAAGATCAATAGATTTTCAGAGGAAAAAGGCTCGACTTCAGGCGGGACCCGGTCCCACATGATCTTGGTGGCGGTACCCAGACCTCCCAGATATAATTCCGTGTCTTTGGGGTCCGTCTGCACCCGATCGATGCTGCCCCGGGTCAGATCAATTTCCAGATTAATTCCGGTTTCTGCGTACCTCATTTTTTTCCTTTCCGGATTTCATACCAGCGTCTGATATAGCCTGATGCGCGCGGGCGGGGATAAATCCCATAAACACTAAGTACAGACATCGTAACTTACTGCTAAAATGCGTCACCTTTTCTGGACACGATCTATGTCTATTAGTTCAGAATTGAAGGATTTAGAAATTGAGGGAAGGATTGGGGGATCAAAGGATAAAATCAATAATATAAAAAAGATCGTTCGACAAAAAAAGCTCACGACGGGTAGAATTCCTTCAATTCCTAAATCCCTGAATCCCTAAATCCCTAAACCCCTGAATTCCTAAATCCCTAAATCCCTGAATCCCTAAATCCCTGAATCCCTAAATCCCTGAATCCCTGAATCCCTAAATTGAACCCATGTCCAATTTTCATGCAGTTCCTGGACGTACTTCATGCAATTCCTGCACGTACAAAGATTCACAGCTATTTTTTTCAAACTCATTTGAGGTTCCCGATTGGGAGCCTGGCGCCAACCTGGCGCCGGCCCGCGGGCCATGCGAATGGAATATTGGAACGATGATGCAAGAACCCCGCTGATATGTGAAAAACAGACTTCACGGGGCAGGACAAACGAGTTGTGGCCTGCTGCCTGTGGATTTCAAGGCGCGCAGGGGATCCTGGAGTGATGCATTAATGATCCGCCCGAGGCGGAATGTTGAGCATTAAGTGGCTAAGTTTCCTGTATACAGCCCCCTATTCCATCAATCCGTTATTCCAATATACCATTGTTGAGGTAAGATCTCAGACCTCAAATAATATGACAAGTTTTCCCGCCGAGACGGGTTTCAATGTCAGAAATATTTAAATCATCCTGGATTGCAGGCGCTTGCTGAATTAGGGTCTGCCCCCGCGCCCCAGGGTTGAGGCGAAAGATTATTCGATGAAAAAAGCTATAAATTAACTATTTTTTAGCTATAAAGTAGTTGTAAGGGGTTCCTCCAAATCTGTCAAGCAAAATTTCCAATTTACGGATACGGATAATCATTGCGCTATTTAAAAAAAATGCGGTGAAGGGTTGCAAAAGCCGGTGGGCCTGAGCTATGCTCAGGCCGTGGCATTACCAGGATTTTCAATCATTTTTGCCGCTACCCCATTTGCCCTTTTGGACCTCAACAAGACCCTGATGAGAAAGGAGGCCCCATGGACGAGAACCCCATTAAGATTAGACTCATGAAGGCAGACGACTACGATGCCGTGGTTAGAATCGATGAGAAAGTCCTCAAGGTTTCCCGCCCGGAGTACTATGAGACGAAATTCGAAAAGCTTTTTAAATCCAAGGATTATGTACCGACGTCACTCGTGGCGGAGGAAGACGATGGCACGGTGGTGGGATTTGTCATGGGGGTGCTCTACATGGGAGAGTACGGCATAGACCAGGAGGAAGCCACCCTGGATACCATCGGCGTGGATCCCGACGCCCAGCGCAAGGGCATCGGCAAGCTGTTGATCAATGAGTATATGGACCATTTAAGAACACTCGGCGTTCAAAAAATAAGCACCCTGGTGGACTGGAATGATTCCAAACTGATCCATTTTTTCAGCGCCAACGAATTCAGCCCCTCCAAATCAATCAATCTCGAGCGCAGCCTGGGATAACCGCGGAGCATTTGTGAAGGCAACCATGGGAATTCACCGGGGCCCGAAGGGCTAAATAAGAGCAATTTTGGATTGCAGATTGCGGATTGCGGATTTGTGGTATCGCGCAACGCAGGCGCTTGCGCCGCGTGTCGCTCTATCGTTTTTTATTGAATTGACCGTTCGACAAAAAAGCTTGCGACAGGCAGAATACCTTAAATCCAAAATCTCAAATTATATCTCGTGACGTTATCGGAATAAAAACAGGATGAATTTGTAAATGCAGATATGGCATTTATTCACCACCCAAGACTCAATCGGCCAACGGGCTAACCTAAAAAATTGGAGGCCAAAATGGAAAAAAAGCAAAGCCGGCGAGACTTTTTGAAATATTCCGGAACCATTGTTCTGTTGGTGGGCAGTGGCTGCTATGTTCCGCTGGACCGCCAATCGGCTGATCCGCAAGCGCCGGCAGCACCGCTAAAACGCCTTTCGGATATCCCGCCCTCCGACGGCTACCTGCTGGTGGATGTGAAAAAGTGCCAGGGCTGCGTGAGCTGCATGCTGGCATGTTCCCTGGTCCACGAAGGTGTTGAGAGCCAGTCGCTGTCGCGGATCCAGATTATGCAAAATTCCTTCGCAGCCTATCCCCATGACATCGACATCGCGCAGTGCCGGCAATGTGTGGAGCCGGCCTGCGTGGAAGCCTGCCCGGAAGATGCGCTGTCGGCCGATGCAAAGTTCGGCCATGCCAGAGTCGTCGATATGGAAAAATGCATCGGTTGCGGGGAGTGCGTGGAGGCCTGTCCTTTCAGCCCCAGCCGCTCCCAGTTGGCGTCCCTTGAGCACGATGCGGGAGATGACAAAGCCGTCAAGTGCGACCTGTGCAGCGCAACCCCCTATCACTGGGATGCCGCCGGCGGCGGACCGGAGGGCCAGCAAGCCTGCGTAGCGGTCTGCCCGGTCGGGGCTATCAAATTCACCAAGGAGGTCCCCGTCCAGGATGGTGATGCCGGCTATAAGGTCAACTTACGCGGCAGCCCCTGGGGCCAACTGAACTTCCCGACCGGCTAGGTAAATAGTTTTCATAAAGTATTGTTCCGTATTATTAATCGATGTTCTACTATTATCTAAAGTGTTCGGTTCTAGGTTCAGGGGTCAGGGTTCAGGGTTCAAGGTTCAAAGATTATAAATCGCTGATTTTTTTACCTTTACTCTCAACAGTTTGGATTGGCCACTTTCACCCCTTAGGTGAAACGGCTTTGTGAACCTGCTGTTGATAAAATCCACTTAGAATAAAGTGGTTGGAGGTTTTAAACCTTGAACGTTGAACCTTGAACCGCACAACCTGGCTATTAATTTGATTTCACCGCAGAGTCGCAAAGAACGCAAAGATTAATTTTCCTTTCATTTGACTTTGATCCGCCAAAAGGACCGGCGGACGGGAAGGAAGGCTAATGAAAAGATGAATACTCTCTGCACCCTCCGCGTCGGCGGTGAAAAATATTGCTGAAATACGTCACCGTATCTATGAATAAGAGCACTAGGTTGGAGAAGCTCGCAATGAACGGATATACCGGAAAAATATTGAGGGTCGATCTATCTGCAAAAAAGGATCCTGTAAATCCTGTTATCCTGTCTAAATCCAGTTTCAAACGAGTTAGTAAATGATTGACTTCTCCTGCCCCCGGGTGTCAAAAATGACAATTCTTCACAAGCATGTTTTCGTCACAATAATGGCAGTGCTTCTTATAGGCGGCTGCAGCACCCCGACTCAAAAACAAACTCCTCCGGCGGACAACCAAACATCAGTGAGCACCGGATATCTCGGGCAGGGGCCCTATACCGGCACTTATTGGCCCACCAAAGAATGGCGCAAATGCAGCCCGGAAGCCGTGGGGTTGGAATCCGACAAGCTGACCGCGGCCATCGAATATGCGGCCACGCCCGGCTTCAATACCGACGGCCTGATGATTGTCAGAAAAGGTCACATCGTCGGAGAAGCATACTTTGGCAACTTCCGGATCGATTCGAGGCATGTCAGCCATTCCATGGCCAAGAGTTTTACCAGTTGTCTGGTGGGCATAACCATCGATAAAGGCTTGATCGCGGGCGTCGATGAAAGCGTCTGTCAATTCTACAATGAGTGGGACTGCAATGCCGGTGATGATTTGCGCAGCCGGATTACCCTGCGCCATGCCATGACCCTGACCACGGGGCTGGAGTGGCAAGAAGATTGGTCGCAATGGAATCCCGCCACCAACGATGCCCTGAAAATGGGGGCCGGCGGCCATTTCGTGCAATATATGGCCGGCCGCCGTGGTCTTTACGAACCCGGTCAACGATTTGTCTTTTCGACCGGCGATCCCATGCTCCTCAGCAGGGTAATCCAGCAGGCGTCCGGGATGAGCGCTTTCGATTTTGCCCGGCAAAATCTGTTCGGCCCCCTGAACATCAGCAATGTGAGCTGGGACCATGATGCCGACGGCTACACGTCCACTTCTTGGGGTCTGCACGCAACTGTGCGCGACTATGCAAAATTCGGGTACCTGTTTCTCAACCAGGGCCGCTGGGAAAACCGGCAGATCGTATCCGCTGCCTGGGTTGAGAAATCCACCCGCCCGGATCCCAGCGTCAAAATGTGGGCCGGGTACGGGTATCTCTGGCATGTCAATTTACCCTATCGCCTGCAGTGGGAGCAGTCTCCGGTGGCATTGGATGCCATCCCGCACGACGGCTATATGGCACAAGGCATCCGGGGCCAGAGTATTGTCATCATCCCCTCCGCCGAGCTCGTTATTGTGCGCGTGGCAAAAGAGGGCACCGATCAAATGGACCTGGTAAAATTCCTCACGATGATCCTGGAAGCAATCATAACCACAGCCAAGTGAAAAAAAGTATGGGACGCAGATCTTCACAGATTTTCACAGATAAATATGGCTTCAATTTAGGGATTCAGGAATTTAGGTATTTAGGTATTGAAGGTAATCGGTTTATATAATACCTCAATCCCTTTATTCCTTAATTTGGCGCAATCTGCGTGCATCTGCGAAAATCTGCGTCCTAAATTACGTATTTCGAGTTTGCAATAATTGGAATTGAATTCAATGTTTTGTTCTTTTATGATACCAGTTTGTACCGGCTGGGTATCAGTTAATCTAAATTTGGCATTTTTGACGGTGACGGCAGAATAAATAGATCCGCCGACCTGCGACGAGCGCCCCTCGACTTGCTCGGGGCCTGAGCCTGTCGAACGGCAGTCGAGTCGAGTCGAACCACTCCGCCGGCGGATCAATCTTTAATCTACAATTTTCAATTCCGGTTTGTCCGGATTAAGGAGATACGGACAATGAACGACGCCGAGCAACTGGAGTTCTTTTACGAAATATTTGATGCCTCTTTACCGCGCCTGGCGCCTGGCGACGATTCCTCGACGCAGCAAGCGCTGGACATCCTGCTGGCGACGAAACCGAAGCTCATAGATGAGATCGGTCTCGGTAAACTGAGAATCCTGGATATCGGTTGCGGCAACGGCGCCCAGACGCTTCAATTAGCGAAGCGACTGGATGGACATATTCTGGCTGTGGACAACCATCAGCCGTTTTTGGATGAGTTGCAGCGCCGGGCGGAAGCCGCAGGGGTATCGAATAAAATTCGCCCATACGCCAGAGACATGGCCAATTTGGGGCTCGAAGAGAATTCCTTTGATCTGATCTGGTCGGAGGGAGCTTTATATAACATGGGCTTTGCCGAAGGGCTGCAGATGTGTCATCAACTGCTGACGCCGGAGGGGCTGATGGCGGCCTCGGAACTTATTTGGCTGAGACCCGACCCGCCGTCAAAGTGCCGTCGATTCTTTGCCAACGAGTATCCGCCCATGAAGGACATCGATTCCAATGTTTCGACCATCAAAGCCTGTGGCTATGATCTTTTGGGACATTTCATTCTGCCCGAGTCAGCCTGGCGGAAATCATACTACCAGCCGCTGGGAAATCGGCTTCAATCATTGCGGATCAAATATGCCAAAGACCGTGAAAGGATTGAGATGGTCGAATTCATACAGATGGAGATCGACATCTACAACCAATTTGCCGACTACTACGGTTACGCTTTTTTTTAATGCAGCCGGTTCATTCCCAACCCCGGCTAAACCGGAAAAATTAGCCACAAAGACAATGATGCTCCTCCCGCAGAGCGGGAGGCCTCAGGAAGCCCCCGAGAAGAAAGCTGGATTAAGCGCTCATCAATTAAAATCCGAAATAGGCAGCACGAAATGCGAAATGTAATAAAAAAGTATGGGACGCAGATTTTCACAGATTTTCACAGATAAGTATGGGTTCAATTTAGGGATTCAGGAATTTGGGTATTTAGTAGGTATTGAAGGTAATCGGTCTGTATAATACCTCAATCCCTCAATTCCTTAATTTGGCGCAATCTGCGTGCATCTGCGAAAATCTGCGTCCTAAATTACGTATTTTGGTGTCTTGGTGGCGAAAACCTTTTATTTGACATAGTAGAGATACTTCTGGAGGATGACATGAAAAGTACGTTGCAGGCCGGCCTGACCCATCAGTTTAAATATAAAGTTCCCGAAAACAAAACTGTGCCGCATCTCTATCCGGAAGCAGACGAATTCCGGCAGATGCCCAAAGTGTTGGCAACCGGGTTCATGATCGGCCTGTTTGAGTGGACCTGCATCCAGGCCGTCAATCCCCATATCGACTGGCCGCGTGACCAAACAGTGGGTATCGGCCTGCAGCTGAGCCATCTGGCTGCCACGCCGCCGGGGATGATTGTTACGGTCGATGTTAAGCTGGAGGAGATCGAGGGTCGCAAACTGCTGTTTACAATTACCGCCCACGATGGCATCGACAAAATATCGGAAGGAACCCACGAAAGGTTCATCATCGATGCCGCAAGGTTCAATGCCAAGGTGGCTGAAAAAGCAAAATGACGGTATCCTAGATTTCATAACTTATTCTAAAATTAAGTCGACTTTATTGGATACAATCTGTATCATACTGCGCCAAATCAGGGGATTTAGCGATAAAAGGCTAAAATCAATACATTAAAAAAGATAGAATTCCTTCAATTCCTAAATTCCTCAATTCCTGAATCCCTCAATTAAACCCATTTCCAATTTTCATACAATTCCGAACTGTACAAAAACTCACAGCCATTTTTTCATGCTGATTTTTGACAGTATGATTTTTACTTTTGTGTAAAATCAGGGCGTTATGGTAGTATAAATTTTTCTTGGCACTACCGATTAGTATACTGGCCATGGTTAGACTTCCTTTATCGAAGGTGGTATA
>Ga0209339_1001481_pt1 | contig 10150 bp, 9 predicted proteins | sample OlaalgELextract3_FD_187376 | JGI IMG/M metagenome (GOLD analysis project Ga0209339, IMG submission 187376) | Olavius algarvensis symbiont microbial communities from Tuscany, Italy - Type A ELBA extract 3 (SPAdes) (version 2) | ecosystem: Host-associated > Annelida > Digestive system >...
ACAACGCATGTTAAAGCAGCAGTGTGACTATGCATTGGATTTTGCTCATAATGGATCACCCGATTTCTGACGTCTGTATTGTGTACGTCATCTACAGTATACAGACGGTACCGCTTCTGTGCATTCCGGCACAGTTTGACTGCTTCTGTATGTCCATTGTGGGCAGCAATGTACAACGCATGTTAAAGCAGCAGTGTGACTATGCATTGGATTTTGCTCATAATGGATCACCCGATTTCTGACGTCTGTATTGTGTACGTCATCTACAGTATACAGACGGTACCGCTTCTGTGCATTCCAGCACAGTTTGACTGCTTCTGTATGTCCATTGTGGGCAGCAATGTACAACGCATGTTAAAGCAGCAGTGTGACTATGCATTGGATTTTGCTCATAATGGATCACCCGATTTCTGACGTCTTGAGGAAGACTCTGTAGATGTCAGGTCTGACTGTAAGCACACACAGACCATGCTTTGGGATTGTGGCACAGTTTGACTGTTTTTGTATGTCCTTTGTCAGCAGCAACACACATGTTAAAGCAGCAGTGTGACTGAATTGGATTTTGCTCATAATGGATCACCCGATTTCTGACGTCTTGAGGAAGACTCTGTAGATGTCAGGTCTGACTGTAAGCACACACAGACCATGCCTTGGCATTGTGGCACAGTTTGACTGTTTTTGTATGTCCTTTGTCAGCAGCAACGTACAACTGTGATGCGAATGCATGTTATTATGCCGTTTTGTGAACACATTACTGAAATGTTTTATTTTAGGCTATAAAATAATATGAAAATACACAAAACAGTTGACGTGAGCTGTCAGGCAGAGATGGAGACCACTGTGTAAGCATTGGCTTTAGCTCATGATGGATCGTGATCACTCGAATTGTGACATCTTGAGTAAAACTCTCTGGATGTCGTCTAAATGTAAGCACACACAGACGGCTGGTGACACACCTTGGCATTCTAGCACAGTTTCACTGTTTCTATATGTCCTTTCTGGGCAGCTATGTGCAACTCTGATGTTAGTGCAGCAGTTTGGCTATGCTGCATACTTAAACGTATCGTGTACAAGCATATGACCAGTTGATGGCATGAAATAGTGTCGTCCGTGCTGATGATCCGTTAAGCAACTGTTTAGAGCACGAACAATGGCATCTTCAGTAAAACTCTAGATGTCGTCTGAATGTACATGTAAGCACACACAGATAGTGGGTGCCGTGCCTCGGTATTCTAACACAGTTTTACTGCTTCTGTATGTCCTTTGTGGGCAGCTATGTTGATGTTGTGAATGCATATTAATGCAGCAGTACGACTATCTGACATGCTTAAACGTATCACGTACTTACTGAGATATGTATTTGATTAAGTAAAACAACAACATGTGACATATACATGTGCATAAAGCCGCTGCGTGTCATATGCCAGCTGCTACAACAGGGATGTCAAGTCAGTTTTATCCATCCATTTGTTATGTCGAGAAAATGGCCGGTAAAGACAAATTAATGACAGTAGACTTAGACTTAGTTCCTCCCGTGCGTTTGGCACTGAATGGCCTGTTTTGTGCAGATGTGCCGTTAAGAACCTACCCTCTCTGTCTCTCCCGTGCCTTTGGGCACCATCGGGCAGCAGCTTGGCGCCATTTTCAACGGTCAGTTGCAACATATTCAACCTCCTCCCACTTGAAGTCGACCACCTGCAAATCCTGCTGGATAGTTCTGCTCCACGTCTTCTTGGGGCGTCCTGTTTTACAATAATATGACAATACTGTCTAGAAATATGTGGCATTGCAGTGGGGAGAAATACGCTCCTGCAGCAGCGGATTAACTGGCATTATCGATAGTGCACAGTACCGTGGTCGGAACATATCATATGGCGGCTACCCACCGAAGCTCGTTATTGGCTCGGTGTGGTCAAAAAGCACAAACGTTGCTATGGACCCGTGAATGGCCGTAGATGGAAGGTAACTCATACAAGTTCTGCACCTACGTGCCACTGACGAGGGCCAACTATCCCGAAACACCTGTCTGGTACTGGTGAGAGGGAAAAATCCCCGGGATTCTCTACCGTAATCATGTCCCTTGTCTGGTGCACCATCGTCACCGCCAGGGTTTATTTTAGGCCTCTGAATAAAGGTGTAGTGTTACCCCTTGCCACTGTAAAAAGGGGTAGAGCTACACCTTGAACATATAAAAAGGGGGTAGCTACTTCTTGAACGTATAGGCCTAATCAGTCACTAATAAAACCAAGTGGTTTTCATAACATACGATGTTCGACATTTACTCAAACACCTAAGCGATCTAAGGAGATTGATCCACCGCTATCTGCATTATTAGCGCTAACGCATCGAACCAACAATGATGATTGGCGAATTTAGCGTGGCATAATGCGTCCATTGTTAGCAAAAGGAAACAAATATTCATCCAAAACTACTAATTTACTACGCATATGTAGTAATGTAGAATGCGTAATGCCTGTGTTGCCATTTAAACGCGTAGGCCTACCCGTCGCCATTATTTTTTACGCGGAAATTTCTGACCGTTTTCATTTTTTACGCGTACTACGCGTGCTAAAATAAACCCTGGTCACCGCCGTCAGCATTCCCCTCGTCCAGTCTGTCATCCTCGCTGCCAACATCTTCAGCATGCAAATCACCAGCTATCGCCTCGCTCTCACCGTTCAATATGCGCAACTGTATACAGCAGCCTTTGTCAGCACCACCCTGGCGATGTGGTGCCGTCTTTAAACGATTGGCGATGTGGTGATGGATACCGGCGTAGGTTGCATCACTGTGTTGCAGCAGACAAGCATTTAGAACACACACCACTCGGTCACATTAATCATGCAGTGACAGGCATATTACTCACGTACTGTAGCGGCACAAATAGCTTACGTGTAATGTACCGAGAACCCGCTGTAGAGCCCTGATGTAGAACACACAAAGCACATGAGCAACTAAATGTGTGACATAAAGGGAGTAATGAAAACTCCTTAGAGTTAAATACCAATTAAGAAACTTATAACCAGTCAAGAGTTAGACCAGCATTCCAAGATCCCGACGACCAGCCACTGGGTCACTTTAAACTTCAGACCTAGAGGGCTGATCCCCAAAAGCACTGGGACATGACGTGGGAAATTCATCCGTCAGATCAACCCCGACCGAAAACAACCTATGGCGCGGGTCTCAGATGGCTGAAGGACCATCAGTGTGCCCACGTTTTCACCATTCTCTAGTATGGCAGCGAGCACGTGCTTGGAGACACTGCTGCCGTCGTCCTCCAGCACAAGATGATACTCTCTGATGTTAAGTTTTTTTTCACTGTACCAGTTAACAACAGATCATACCGTTAATGGAATCAATTATGCTGGGTATGACTGAATATGGTATACTGCTATTTGCATGTAGAGCAGCAACCATAGCAGCACCTTCCGACTGTAAATTTGCAAGACAAGTACGATCTCCTTCAGAATGAAATGGCTGTAACCCACTATCATTGCTGACATCCTCATCAACACCCATCGGACTAGGATCCGAACGTGAAATTTTGTGCAAACGATTTTCATAACCTTTGTGCTATGAATACAGATGCCGAATAAAATTGAACACTTTTCGGAAGGAACTTCTGCACGTTCCCTGACAACATCAAATAAGATGAACAAGTTCACCCAACCGCACATGTGTTTGTAAATGCGACTGCAAACCTGCTATAGTACACAACTCACTGCAACGAACGTAGCAAACTAACATTATGAGCTTCTTACAACTATGCCAATTTTAAATCAGCAAAGACAAACAGTATTTACGTATGCGTATTTTGCGAACGAACTACGATCCAAAATCCAATATAAAAAAAAATCACCGGGAAGCACTGTTGCTATGGCAAAATACTGACTAGCACACATACGAAATATAGCCTCATGATTGCTAGGTGCTAGTAGCCCAAATATAGCCCTAGGTAATGCCACTTGGAAAATGGCTTGAAATAGCCGCTATCTTTATCACTGTGTGTTTATAATCATTCATGCGGTATTTTGCACATTTACTGGGAAGATATTGTGTGAAAGTTTTATTGCGACATAATCAACACCATGTCAAGCGCACTGCTACAAAACAAAGGCTGTAGGCGCAGTGTTCTCTGACGTTGGCTGACCGCCCACCAACAACACGTAGCAGTTTGTCCGCAAGAAACGACACATTTGATGTAACGCCAACAGGCAGTAGGCTATGCGACCTTTCAGCGCAGCATTAAGCTCATTGTGAGGCCTCTGTGTGCTTTAAAATCTAAGTGTATCGCTTCATAACCCCAGGTGATGTAAGGGGGGTGAAAGACCTTGCGTCTAAAGATAGTCACGATCTAATGGCTGTATATGTCTGTGTGACGCATGTGTGATAAATGAAGGTCCCAACAATCAGCAATATGAGTGTTGTTAACAGAGTCAGATCCACTGGGATAATTTCAGGTAACTGACGTTTAAACGCGTAAAATTTGTTAACATCTGGAGAGCATGGCGTCGTCGATTGAAACGGAACTGTTGGTGCCACTTAGGCCGTTGGGATGCGAGCAACTGCCAACAGGTCGAGTGAGCGGTATGTTAGATGAAGTGTAATGATGCCCACAAAAGCTGACGTACCGGTACCGTACCCAAGGCGATACCAATCATGCAGAACCAAGAAGATAGACTGAAGACAACTGAGTCTTCCGGCATTGTCTGGCTGAAAACCAAGTAACAAAAACAAGTAATGAGACAAGGGCTGTAGTTCACAATGTCACAAATTTTTAATGATCTATATGAGTGCAGCTATCTTCCACTTTTATCTGGTATGATCGTCTGGTGGTTGTAGACGGTACTGCTACTTTGCACAACACGTGGCAGCCCACAAATGTCACGTCGTTGAGGCCATCTGAAGTATCGTGAAGGGCCATGTGGATGCACGAACACAACGTCATAGTCGTCATGTTCCTCAGATACTGAATAGTTGAAAGAATGGCAGGACATATGGGATGCCTGTCAAGGCAATTGAATAAACTTTACGCTATTTATCCCAACATTAGCGGCTACCAATATAAATCATCCCTGTCACATCGGGATGCTGTACTAATCAAGAGACTTCGTATTGGTCATACTCGACTTACACACTCTTATCTATTGTCAGGGGATGATCAACTCTTATCATCATCATCATCAAATTTCTTTATTAACAAAGTTGTCATGTCATCAACTAGTATGTTCTGTTTGTAAGTCCCCGCTCACTGTTAAGCACTTTCTTATTGAATGTGTTAATTTTGCTGCTATCCGTAGCAGGTATATTTTAGTGCTTCTTCAATGAAAGATGTATTCGAAAATGTCAACGCACAAAGCATCATAGATTTTATAAAAGAAATTCATTTTTATCACGAATTATAATCTTGTTATTTTCTTTTATAAATATTAGCTAAACTCCCTTGCTTTTAACATTAAATGTTGTTAAGTATTTTTCTTAGTTCACCTGATTATCCGATTTACTTCTATTTTTACCTCGAATGGCTCTGAATGGCATGTTTTTGCACTGTTGTGCCGTTAAGAACCTACTCTCTCTCTCTCTCCAACTAGACTGGAAACGCTTGAAAATGGCTATGTCTGGACCAGTAGACGGACCAAAGGACGTTGCAAATGCTGCCTCTGCCACTAGTTCTAGAACGTGATGGCGGCACGCCAAATGAACGAATGGACGTCCCAGTAGTTCACATACACCAAGCGCTGACCCAGTATTGCTCGAAGTGGTATCAAAGCTCATATCAACTACATTTTAGTCTGACAAATGCCTGTTTTTGGTGCTTGTCAATGCCCACTAACAGTGAAGCACGTTCTGGTAAATAGCCTTTTTGTGCTGATGTGCCGTTAAGAAACAACACACTCACTCACTCACTTCAGGGCACTCTGCAACGGCATTAGCTGTTGCTTGTCCAGTTCCTGCTGAGAGCTTATGGTATGCCAAGTAGCTTTGCAGTTCCTCTTGTGTCGGTTACAATGACGGGAAGACGATCAACTTTTTGATTTCCGTCAGCTGGAAGCAGCTTGCCATCCCAGTGAACTACTAGGTTTGTGCTGGCAGTGGCCATGCTGTTAACATATGTGATCTTCGGATATCCGCTGCAATTGCCTGCCTTTGAGTTCTCCTGGATCTTCTTATCATTGATCTGTTAATAGCCAATTCTGGTTGGTTGGCGGTTTGGCTTAGTGGTAACCCGTTGGCTTCGATCAACGTAGTTGCGCTAAGTCAGACCCGGTTAGTACTCGGATGGGTGACCGTCGGTGGACGGGTAAACCATTTCGGTATGTAACCAGCCACCTAGGCCAACTCAGCCTTTCATCCTTACGGTGTCGATAAATCGAGTACCAACCTGCCCGGTTGGGGTGAAGGCGGGGCGGTCACCTCTGTCGGGTGGCATATAACACTGTGTGATCCCAATGACAAGTGGCGTCCCGTAGTTCTGAGGTGAATTTTACGAAGAACTATACGCTGCTTTACCTTTTATCATGCTCCAGAGCAGCAGCTGCTGATGATAGTACGTGTAAACTGCATATTGATCGGTCACTTTGCTGCGGTCTAGGGCAGCAGTGAGCTCTGGTCTAATAACACTAGTTGTTGCCCTGTGTGACTTCTTTGGACAGGATGGAGTAGAATGCTTTCATGATCACTGTGATCTGTCTTTTCCGCTTCAGTACTACTGTCTGACAGTGACTTCAGCTCAACAGTCTCCTCTCGTACTCCTTTTATTTGTTATTTGTTTTTATTCTAGCTTAATAGCCTTGATCTTACATTCATAGGTTTTACCATCTTATAAGTTATTTTCATATCCTATCCATCATATAAACCTTGCATGGCACTAAATAGCCTTCTTGTGCTGATGTGCCGTTAAGAAACTACACACTCACTCACTCTGGTGCCACCACTTTTCTTGGCCCCCTGGTATGGCTCGAACTGCACAACATACCCATCGCTTGTAGCCAGAACCCACATCTTGTACCCCATTCTAACAGGTTTGCCAAGAATCCTCTGTTTGCTGCCGTGCCTGCCGTAGTACGGTAGCATGGATTCATCGATGCTGAGGTGTTCCACATTCCGAAAGTACTGGAAACATTTCTCATTTATGAGAGTAAATAGAGGTCTAATCTTTGCCATGGTGTCAGATGCAACAAGAGACTCATTGTCGCAAACATGGAAAACTGATAGGATCTCTTCGAACCGATTACGTGACATAGCGTCCGACATGGCCTTGTTGGAGACATCATCTGAATTTTCCCAATACATCCGACGACGAGGGAGAACAGAGTATCCAGACAGTATCAACACTGTGTAGAACAGGCGCATTTCACTCACATCAATCGAGAATCCGTGCTTACCTTTGTCACGCTGTGCATAAAGCTTTGTCATCTTCACCATATATTTAACAACATCGTCGAAAAAGGCATTGAATATCGCTACTGGTGTCAGAGGTTCGGTGAATCGACGCTCTAGTGGTTCGTCTGTGTACATCTTGGCCTATAGATCGTTTTTTTCCCACTTTTGGTCCATAGCTGGAGGACTCTAGATTGAAATCAAACTGGTCTGAATTACACTGCTCGGCAAAGTTTCACTTTCATTCAACGAACTTGTCGATTCTGTTTCCACGTCATCGCCATCCTCAATCACTTCATCCTCCATGACCTCAAGACTGTTGACATTGTCAGCTCCATAGTTTATCGCATATTCAGCATGTGCTGTCAGCTGGCGAGAGCTCAGGTGATTTGCTGAGCAGCCCTCTTCAGTGTCACTGTCCTCGTCATTACCCGGTGGAGTGAGGTAGACGGATGCCTCGACAAAATTTTCTTCTTCTAACATAGATATTACTTGATTCACAGTGTACCTAAACAACCAAATACACATAACCATTTGTGTTACAACAGATTAGGCGAAACAGTTTACCAATAACACATATAATATGGGCAACTGCATGTGCCCAGTTGTGCCTGCTGCATCCTATGGGGGTGCAGCAGTAAAAAAAATAAAATAAAATAAAAACGGTCTATTTGCCGGCAGGAAGAGGGGGTAACGAAGATCTGTTCAGCCCTGCACAGTAACACAATAAAGCAACACAAACAGCTAAACAGGCAAGTATAATATACAACAGAGTCATAGTATAGACTAACCCTTTTCTGCGTGTCCTTCGGGTAGCCATAATTTGCGAAAGCTAGACTTCACAACTCAACAATTATACCAAAATATTTCACTTCAGCAATGAATATCTATCAAATAAATAAAAAATATCCAACCATCAAACCGGTCGAACTAAATCACCACCACACAGATATTGGTACCTTGTGAGACCATTTGTATGACTGCACCCTAATAGGGTGCAGTAGGCACTAATGGGTTAACCCATTAGTGCCTACTAACAAACAGTAGGCTTCTGTAGTATATGTGCACATGCAACCGCTGTTGTAATCTCCAACAGGACACACGTACAGTGTCAATTTCTGGTAAGACTTCCCAATGAAGGCTTTATACCGCTCCGATGTGAATGGCTCGTTGTTTGGTGGAACTGTGTCTGCCAGCATCCCATTGGAATAGAGGAGATAATAGTCTCCATCTGGCAGTTGAGGCTCGATAATTTTCAGTTTGGGAACACCCACTGCCGTAATGTCTTGTGACAACACTGAAGGCTGGACTGTGATGACACAGTTCACACCACGCCACACTTTCAACTGGCTCATTCGCCACCTCATGACGCCAACAGTAGACGGAAAAAGTAAATGACAAGAAAACAGCATACATTAATATGACAAGGGCTTCAGTACAACAGAACAACAGTGTGTAACGTACAATTTCAAATACAGCTCGAGACAAAAAGATTAGTCAACTATATGAGCACTTATTTCTCGGCACAAGTACAGTACCCAGCATGCAAAGTAAATAATAAACAATTCAGAACACAACTGACTGACGCAGATCTGGGTTGTCTGCTCTCAGCACGCTGGCGTTTGCTGTTGCTGAACGAATGGCGTTCTTCGCCATTGGCCCGCTGGAACGAATGCAACTGATTAATACATCAGTGGTTCGTTCCTCGGCCTTGGTGCTTCATCTGCGTGTATCCAACACTGTTTATCTGTCTAATGGAGTGCCAGTGTATTATAGGTTTAGTAAGTAACTAAGTGAATTTATTGAACACACAACAAAGTTGTATGTTAAAATGCGAAAAACAGACAATGCTAGCCTGCCAAAGTAACCAACACCACTGTGCCAAGCTTTTATTCTGTACCTTTTATTGCTAAACTCAGCTGTGTAGCTGAAGGGCTAATGTAAGGGAAATGGGGGCAACCACATATGTTAGTAGAAGGATTAAGAGAATTCTGGAACATTTAACTTAATTCTGGTTCATTTTTTCTTTGAAATGCCGCATCACTTTAAAAATTGAAGGAGTGTCGATTCTGTCGGGAAACAGCGTGAAAAAAACGGACCACAATTAGGTTGATTCTGAGCGAAACTTAGAGAAACGAACCAGAATTACTGCACACTCACTCACTTTAAAAAATTTAAGGGAACTAAAAAATACATCTTCCGTAAAGATGTTGAGGTGGTGGCTTCTTTGTTTCTCGCAAGACTAGCGCAGCAAAAAAATTCGCCTAACGTAATCAGTGTCGCTGCAATTCGTAAAATCATAACCAAACCGACATATTGGCGTGCAACTGTTCGACTGACGAAAGCAAGAAAGGTCACAGTTATCGCTGCAAAAGTTCCACAATTGCGGAATGACGTCACAGTCAGGTTTGCCATTTTCTTCCCTCTTCGTCGTTAGCTTGTAGATAATTGCAGATACGTCCACCGTTAGTTTTAAACCAGTAAAACGGCAGCTGGCACTTAAGTATACCAGGAAACATGGAAAATCTTTCTGCAAACTTGATGTAGTCATACGCCCTGGTTTTCTTTAGGTTGCAGCGCTCATCCACCCAGTCGATGAAATTGTTACTCCCAAGTATTAATGTTTGTTATTTGTTTTTTATTGTAGCTTAATAGCCTTGATCTTACATTCATAGGTTTTACCGTCTTATAAGTTATTTTCATATCCTATCCATCATATAAACCTTGAATGGCACTAAATAGCCTTCTTGTGCTGATGTGCCGTTAAGAA
>Ga0209339_1001482_pt1 | contig 10150 bp, 8 predicted proteins | sample OlaalgELextract3_FD_187376 | JGI IMG/M metagenome (GOLD analysis project Ga0209339, IMG submission 187376) | Olavius algarvensis symbiont microbial communities from Tuscany, Italy - Type A ELBA extract 3 (SPAdes) (version 2) | ecosystem: Host-associated > Annelida > Digestive system >...
GAAAGCAGAAGTAAAAATGTCAAAGAATAAGAAGAAAAAGTTGAAAAAGAAGATGAAAAAGCAACAACAGTTGTTGGAGCAGCAGAGGTTACAGCTGGAAGAGATGGAACGGGGGCAGGTTTGTTTGGTCTGTGTAATTGTGTTTGGTGCAAAGGAGTCTATTGCTAGATAAATTCATTGCTTATTGAACTCAAGTTTATGTACGAACCATGCAGTGATAATAATATAGAACAAGAAATTAGCTATCACCAACAGATCGCACGTTAGGTGCGCACACAATATGCTGAGGGCATCTATAGGCTTAAATATTACACCGTGACCTTGAAATACAGGTTAAGGGTCACTCAAGGTCACTGGAAATGGAACCATTGGATAGATCATACACGACTTAGTAGTAGTTGACTTATATGACGTTGAATACTATTGTGATCTTGAAATGTGGGTTAGAGGTCACTGAAGGTCATTGAAAGTGGTACCATTTGAAAGCTTGGGTACGGTTTCCTATTCGCCTTCCATAGTAACTATGGCCGTATGTTTAGCCGTTTCGGAGATACTCAGTGTCAAAGAATAGCGTGACCTTGAAAACCAGGTTAGGGGTCGTTCAAGGTCATTGAAAATGGTGCCGTTCGATAGACCATATGCGACTTTCTATTGGTCCGCCATTGTAAATACAGCGCTATCTTGTACCATTCTTGTACCATTTTCGAGTTACTTGACATTGAATAATATCGTGACCTTGAAATCTGGGTTAGAGCTCACTCGAGGTCATTGAAATTGGTGCCATTAAAAAGCTTGGGTACGGTTTCCTATTCGCCTTCTATAGTAACTATGGCTGTATCTGTAGCTGTTTGTGAGATATTTAGCGTCAAAGAGTGGTGTGACCTTGAAAACAGGGTTAGGGTTCGTTCAAGGTCATTGGAAATGGCACCATTTGACAGATCGCATATGAGTTCCTATTTGCCTTCCATAGTAACTATGGCGCTATCTTGTATCGATTACGAGATATAGCGACTTATTGGTAGAAAATCGCAAAATTTTTATACCCCACCTGTATTTGGTGCCCCCCATAGGGGGTGACCCCGTCGGGTGAAAATGTTTGATGCTGATAAAAACAGAATGATTGGGCTACCGTATGGTGAAAAACTATGACGATATGTTGAGCCGTTTTCATCTGATACTGGAACGTTACGGACAGACAGACAAACGGGCGGACAGACAGACAGAATTGCTATATCAATATCGCGCGTCAGTATGCTGACGCGCGATAAAAAGTACCTTCCTTTAGGCATGTAGCATGTTGCTCTTCCATCCATGATCATCACCAGGAAGTTGCTGCAATATGGAGGACATCACTAGGTGATTGAAACATGCTTGAACGAAACTGAACCAGACTTGGCTGTTGAGCCAGCTTTATGATGACTAAACTTTGGCATTTATACCACGTGGAGGAAGGCTAGACCAAGGGAACACTGGTAACGAATTGGGGATGCGGCTGTACTCACGTAGAATATGCTATCCTTGAGGTTAAGAAGTATGCTTAGTTTAGTTATGTGACCAGCTTAATTGCTACTGGGCATTTGTGTGTGCATGGTGCAAAGGTGGTGTAGTACTGTATAGGTATGTAAGTAAATAAGTAACAATGTACTGATTAAGGTGACACTATCATGTCAAAGACATTGCAGGGGCACCATACAAAATTAAACTAGAAGCTGTAGTCGTCGCTAGCACTCTCGACGCTGAAAGCCATCTATTGTTAGCCGTAGTCTGCCTCGGAGATATAGACATTTGTCGAAAATCAATATGGTGGCTGCCGTCATATTGTATCATATAATATTTTTGTACCCAAAGCCGGTACTTTTACCATATCTAATGGTAGTTTTAAAATTTAAATTCAACTTTCTAGCTCTAGTAGTTTCTGAGATATTATGGGTGCCAAATTTACATTATGGGGCCCTGTGCCCCTGGATGCCACTGAGTGGAAAAATTTTTGTACCTGCAGCGAGTACTTTACCACATCTAATTGTGTTTTTAATTTCACTTATTCTTGCTCTAGTAGTTTCCGAGATAATAAGAGGTCCCAAATTTACATAAAGGGGCCCTGCACCCCCGGACTCCCCCTAGCTGAAAAATTTTGACACACCCCCAAGTACTTGCCTATACCTATATAACTGTAAAGTTTCAGCTTCGTAGCTCCATTAACGTCTGACTCACGGAGAGCTCTCTTTATAATAGGTTTTGCATTGAAAGTAAGTAAGTCTTAAATTTATATAGCGCATTATACAACGCCTCTAATGCGCTAAGTGTCCAAGTGCATTCCGAAACAGATGCGTGTTTAGCGTCTTCCGGAAATTGTCGGCACTGAGCGACTGGTCTCGGAGGTCGTCAGGCAGTGCATTCCAGGCCATCGGACCGGCGACGAAGAACTTCCCAGTATTACTGACGACACGGGCTGCGGCATTCAGCAAACATTGTAACCTGTCAGTGATGGTTCTTGGTGACCCGGCCAACACGGTATTGCAACCATCAATACGCGATGTGATGAAGGCATGCACGAGAGTCTTCGCAGACTCAGCGTCAAGTGATCGTCGTATTATTCGGATCTGACGCAGCCAGTAAAAGCACGATGAACTAATAATACCTACGTGCTTCACAGGGCTGAGATTCCACGAGATGGTGACGCCAACGTGAAAGTGAAAGGTCCCTCAAAATGGAGTTTTTGAGTGATTTTAGGGGTAGGGGTGATATTTGGTGGGAAAGTACATCCGTCCTCAAAATTGTGCGTTTTCAGAGGTCTTTGGTCCAGATTCTGATGTTCTGTGTAGTAGCATTTTGTATGGGTATAGCCATTTGCCATAGGCCAAAATATGGGCAAGTTTGGGGTCCCCAGCTTCCCTACCAGAAGTTGCAGGAAAACTGCGCTGCCTGATGGCACCCCTTTCGACTTTCAACTACCACATGGAAAAATCGTAATCATTTTGCGATGTAACCCCTGGGCTGTAGGCTGGTCACCGGAAGGTACGTTTTAGGGGTTTTGTATTGGGAAAATTGGCCAAAATCGTAAAATTGGGCAATTTTGACGCCCGTAGCTCCGCAACTGTACGTCATACAAAGAAGTTGACCAGACCTCGGAAACTCCCTGGCCCTTTGACTACAGTATCTCTCTGCAGCACATCCCTTGACCTGTAGCCTGATGTGAGTGAGGTACCTGTTTGACCCCCTCCAAGTTTCGAGTTTTGGGGGAAATGACCCCTGAATGGAAACTTTTCATAAATTTATGTCCAAAATCTGCATTTCAACCGCGATTTACGTGTCGTGGCCAAATTTGGCGAAAATCGGCCATGCGAAGTTGCGGAAAAGGCATCTCATATTGCTTACAAAAAACTCAGGCATCGGGGACACTCCTGAGCCCCCCATTTTGCCCTCACTTAGCCGATCGCACATAAAAGTTTGTGAACGTTGTCGGCTCTTGACCTGTGCATGTGTACCGACTTTGGTCTGGATCGGCTGCGTTTTGCCGGACTTATTCTGAAAAGAGTCCAAAAAAGTGAATACAATATAGGCTTTGAGCCTACAACAAAAACAAAAAAAGGCAGAAGCACCGACAGTCAGCAGTCACAAGTGAGTGGGTGAGTGGCATAGGACAGAGTATTTTGTGAGACCCAGTGCAATGCTGTACCTTTTTTCTCTACTTTCTACATGCTCTTTCTCCACCCATGCCCTAGGACTCCTGACTACGTCGTCGTCGTCGTTTCTGGCATGCAACTCTTACGATTGCATTTCGCCATACGTCGACATCATACTCCACAGAGGACAGTTCTGAGCCAAATCTGCTGCTTCAGGGAGTGTAAGGTTTTGTTGTTTCAGATCCTGTTGGACGGTGCTGAGCCACGTGATGCGGGACGACCTAGTTGTCTTCTCCAGTCTGCCGGAGGGGAGGCTAACAAGATCCTCTTGGCATCTGCGTTGTCGTCCATGCACATAATATGCCCAAATAGGGTAAGCCGGCGCGACTGGATTATAGCGGTGAGTTTGGGTTGCTTCGTTAACCTCCGTACATCATCATTCCGTACAAACTGGCTTGTGGAGGTCTGGGGTTCTGACTAGTCCTGACTAGCCGTATAAAAAGGTGGTGTATTACATGAATTGTCTAACACTCGCATTGTTCATAGAAATAGTTGTAATCATTAAGTAAACAAATGATGTTGCTGTGTAGGGTAATCCCACCGGCGGCGATGCTGTCGATTCAGATTCTGATGAGGCTAGCAAGGCAGATGCTACAAATAGCAATGACAAGTGTGATGGTGGGTAATTCCCATTATCTGATGAATTAAAAATCATCTAATGTGCATATTTATTTTATGCCATGCAGTAGCAGTAATAGGAATGATGAGAAAGAATGAAGGCTGTTTCACGTAGCGGAAGCAGTGTGGTGCTAGACATTGTGAATCCATGGATGCTGAAGTGCTGCATTGTGTGATACAGTCGACGCCGCTTAAGCGCACGGCCTCTGGACCAGAGTGTAAATTGTGCTTAAGCGAAGCGTGCAGTTAACGGAAGTGCCGTGTCAGCGTGCGCATTGTCACTAATAACTACATGTAAACACAAAAAAACGTACGGACACATTTTAATACACTACACAGTAAGTAATATGCATGCACGTACAGTCGTTCAAAAGAGAAAATGTGAACACAATAAAATCATGAAAAAAAATCTTTAATTGTCTTTTGCACGCTTTCTTTCTTGTTAAGCTCATAAATTTGATCACTGACTCAGTTCGTAGAAGCGTTCATAGTTTTCTGGCAGTCAGACGTCTCGAGATACGCACGCAGCACGCGTAGGCTTCCAACTGCGTCGGCGAACGTGGCCGTCTCGCTGCTTTCATCTTCTGGGCCCGGCGTCGGGGACACAGTTAACAGCTCAGTTACTCAGAGATGTTGGGCGTCGGGAGTCAGTCGGTTTATGAGTCAGCTTACAGACCTCCTGTGTACAATGGCTGAGATGGTGGGACGTGGGGTGGGGCAGGAGTCAGGCAACTAGGAAGCAGCGTGCAGACTGGCCGTCTGGGCAGACCAGCCGACTGTCACAGCGGCTGCAATGCTGCACTCTGGCCTGTGTCTGCATCTCTATCTGAACGTCTCCAGCACAGCGCGGCCTGTGTGATTGACCGTGCAGATAACCGGCGTGAATCTGTATTGGACCAATACAACTGGGACTCAAGAATCACGTGCGCATAACCGGATCGTGCGCTTATCCGTAGTGCGATTAACCGAAGCTAACTTCCCATTAACTTGCTGTGTCAGAAACCGGACCGTGCGTGTCACATGCGCTAAACGGGGCTTTGCTCTTAACCGACGTGCGCTTATGTGGCGTCGACTGTACAACTACATGCAGTTAGACATAGTGAGTTGCAAACCATCGATAATTTATTTTTATGACGTTTTGCAGCAGTTACATAATGTCATATAATTCTTTTATTGATTTCTCTGTACCATACCAACATCACCACCATGGCCTAGTTCAGCCACGACAAGTGCTGAGGCCAATTCAGCGATGGTCCATTGTGCGTGCTCTGCCAGAATAGAATGAAGGGTGAGGATGTATCCAGGTGTAAGCGATGCGTTGCTTTTGCCTTTTTTACTGGCATTGTGTATGTAGTGTGTGCGAGGGATTAGGGAGGGAAACTGAAGGGCCTTGTGCCTATTATTTAATGAGCTAGGCCTGTACTTTGGGTTCTCTGAGTATGTGCACTATATTTATAGAGCCGGCCTCATCTGTTATCCCAACACTGGCTCACATTAGAGGTCCAGGCAGCGGGCACCCTTGAACCCAGTTCTATTGGCCTGTCACAGATTTAAGAGGACACGGGCACACCTGTGCCTGCCTGAGGTATTTGTCTCTGAATATGTGCTGATTAGCCTGTATGAACTTACAAGCCGCAGGGCCTGGGATTTGAACCCCAGACTTCCACAAGCCTGACGGCCATGCAGGCTGTGTACACTGCAGTGCAGTGGTCCAGCCGACTGAGCCTCAAAGGCAGGCCGTACATTGATTTCACATTGATGTGGGAATTGCGTCACGACGAGAAGTAAAATAGTGAATTGTGAGCTGCAGAAAATGAGTTGATGGTGAACGGCGCTATTACTCCATCGAGCAGCAAACCTGCCGACATTGCAGACACTGTGACAGACAATGGTCTTAAACCATCAGCTGAAAGATGTCGCTTGTCTGAGACTGGTGATCAGCTGCACAACGACGTGATTGAAAGTCCATTATCTGCAACTTCTCCTGTGTCCGAGAATGGTGAAGATTGCTGTGAGTCAGTCGGCAGAAATGAAGACTGCAGTGGTGTTGGTACGTTTGACGTTAGAGTAGTATACTTTGTACACAAAATATGTATTACATATCATTAAAATAGTGCGAGCACTGTCTGTGTTTATGGACAAAGCAACACTGTTCATGGACTTGAGTGGGCTGTATATGTGCAGTGAACTGTCTTATACTTTAGTAAACCAGGAAGTGAATATTTTTCTGTATTTGCAGCCAATTTAATATCGACTTGAATGTACAGAATGCCCATTGTGGAAGTAGCAGCAAGAGAAATTCTCATTATTGTGACCTTGGTGTATTTATTGCATTATTGCCGCACGATGCCAAGCGCTGCCTATACCCTCGCACAGTGTCTGTCCGTCTGTCACATTCCTGGATTCTGTCAAAACGAATAAACATATCTTCAAATTTTTTTCACCATTGGGTAGCCACACCATTGTAGTTTTTTCTTACCAAACGTGGCAATATTCCAATGGGAACCCCGCTAACAGGGACATTGAATACAGGTGGGGTAGCAAAAATCGCGATTCTCAGCTAATATCTGGTTATCGGATTGATGACTGGTGGAGTGGTGGAGGGTGAACAACAACTGCGACAGTTCACCATGCAGTTAAACGCACAGAGTGTCACACATCAGTGAATCTTTGCTTATCACAACCAGCGTGGACGATCGTGATGAAGAGAAGAGAGCAGAACAGAACTTACTTGTACACAGCAGTAACTGTGAAGTGGAAGCAACTAATAACAGAAGACACTAACTACTAATAATAACTACTGACAGACACGAAGCTTGCATGGCCTCTCTGCGACAGCAGGGCTACTTGTTGATTGATACTGTATCAACTCTGCATGTTGTCAAGCTGGATTGTTTTGCAGAGTCTGTTAATAGCCAGAAAAACAGTCGCAACTCGCTGTTTGACTTGTCGACTGTGCCAGTTGTCAAAATTGCTGATCTTGGCAATGCCTGCTGGACAGTAAGTAATACTGGTCTCTCGATGTCTCTTTATTGATGTTGTGTCAGTGGTTACAGTAAGTAATGCTGGTCTCTTGATGTCTCTTTATTGATGTTGTGTCAGTGGTTACAGTAAGTAATGCTGGTCTCTTGATGTCTCTTTATTGATGTTGTGTCAGTGGTTACAGTAAGTAATACTGGTCTCTCGATGTCTCTTTATTGATGTTGTGTCAGTGGTTGCAGCTGTAAGGTTAAATATGTTAACAAATTACGGGAACAATATAATGGGTCATTTCACTTTTTGGATCAGTCTTTCACTGAGACCACACTTTGGTCTCAGTCCCGAGTTCAGAAATTAACCAATCAGTGCAGCGCAGAGCACTGCTCACTCCATAATGTCATCACTGACGTCATCGTTGATATCTCCATATTTTTTTGTTTATTTATGACTAAGCGAAAAAGCGAAGCGATTTTCATTCATCAACGCTTGATCATTAACCGATTAACTTATCTTGTGCGTGCAAAATCAACCGATGAGTTAATTAGCTTTGGATTTAGCAATTGCTCAGTTCGCAGTTTGGTCTCGGTGATTGCGCTAAGTGAATCGCTGAGTCCAAACAAAAAAAAACAACTTCACTTTTTGGCTGATCTTTGGTATCAGTCCGAGCACTCAGCGAAAGACTGATCCAAAAAGTGAAATGACCCATATTGTGTGTGTGTATAAGCGTATGTACACATGTGTATGTATGTTTTATGGCAGCAGTCATTGCATATGTTAGAGCCTAGCTGTCCTGCTCGATATCATTTGTATTTTACACTGTTTATGGAATTTTTTGTAAGCAAATAAATGATGATGCCCTAATGTTATTCCTTTGGTTACATTAGTTTTATTTCATTAACATTTTAGAATTTTGGTTTTATTTATAGGGCATTAGTTGTATTTTTGGCTTTAGTATAGTTTGTAATTAGTAGTAGTAAATGCATATGTATTGTGTATATGTACTTTGTTGTGTGACAGTTTCATCATTTTTCTGAGGACATCCAAACGCGCCAGTATCGGTGTTTGGAAGTGCTGATTGGTGCGGGATATGGTGCGCCTGCAGATATCTGGAGCACAGCATGCATGGTATGAAACACTGCTGATGATGTGGATGTGCATTACAAACTGGAATTTTTATCAGGCGTTGTAGATTTTGAAGTAATATTGCTCGGCGTGAATACATATTGGTCCAGCTATAACCTCTTTATGTTAGCTAGTGAAAAGTATTGGGGGAAGGCAGGCATGTTGCAATGCAACCAAGGCAAGGAGTACAAGTGGGAGTATAGTACCCTGCAATCAGGCTAAGAGTGCGCGATCACAGTCTGTTACCTGTACGCAAACGTAGATTAAGCAAGAATTAATGCCATAGAATAGCAGACAGTATAATTAATTCACTATGCTAACTAATTTGTTTTTTGAGAATTTAAGAAATTCCAACTCGTCATCAAACTTATAATGGCTCATACCGTTGTCAAGTATGTGCAACATTCCTGTGTCCCCATCTGGGGCTGTGCAGAAAATTCTTAAATTTTAAGTGTAGATTAGGCAAATTTTGGGTCATTTTGAGGATGAAGCGCATGCTGTGCCATGGTTGTGCCGGCAGGTAACATATGCTGTCATTGCATTATCATTTGATTTACTTTCAGTTTTGTTTATAGTTGTTTGTGACGGCTTTGTAGTACGCGTTTATTGTGAAATTAGTACTTGTTTTTTATCCAGGCATTTGAATTGGCGACTGGTGACTACTTGTTTGAGCCACATTCTGGCGAAGATTATTCCCGCGACGAGGATCATCTAGCTCATATAATTGAGTTGCTTGGTCCAATTCCACGAAATATTGCCATATCAGGAAAATATTCGCGGGAATTTTTTAACAAGCGAGGTTTGCAGCATGCACATAATTGTCTTATTTAATTTTGTGAAATATTTCTTCCAAAATAAATTGGTTGTTGGTGTATGTTCAGTGTTGTAGCGAGGTCATGAGTAGCTGTGTCGTATGAATTATGGCTGTAGAAATTATTTACATCATTGGCAGTGATTGACTGTCAAACAAAGCCACAGAATTATTTTGCATAATTTTATTTATTTATGACTTATGAAATTGTTTAAAATTTGGACGACTTATTCCCGAGTCTACTCGGGATACAACTGCAGTTGCATTTCAAACAAAACCTGCGTAATGCCCTTACCTGAGATGTTTTATTTTAATGACATCTTGCGGAACTGAAACAGAGACTGTTAGTGGAATGGAGAAAGCTGGACCATTCGACTGTTATTGCAGCCATCAGTCAGTGGCGTTGCCGTCTCTGTGCTTGTCTCAGGGCTCACAGTGGACATTTTGAGCACATTTTGTGGTGTTTTCATGGTTCGTGGTGTTAAGTTAGTGCTGAGAATTTTTGAATTTGTGGTTTTACTATTTGACTGTTTTGTTTATCGCTAAAATGAAACTTGTCTGCAATGTTTCACCAAGTATGGGCATTATGCAGGTGAGCTGGAAGGAAGACAATCGTATGCAGACTCGGAGTTGTCTCTTAAATCGCTGTGCCAAAAATTAGAGCATTCAGTTGTGGCTTGATGACGCTATGCTAAAAAGTAGTTGGCCTTGTTGTTTTGTGGACACACTGTAGTATGATGCTACATAAAATAAATCAATGGAGTGTAACATTCATTCATGCCTGCCTCGGTGGTGCTGTTGGTAGCATCGCAGTACGCGCTGCCTGGCTACGGTGATCGGCGAGTCTGGGTTTGAGGCCCAGGCTGGCCCGATCATTGTGTCAGGTTATAGCGGCGTATGCTTTGAGATTAAATTCTCGGGCAGGCACAGAGGGTTC
>Ga0209339_1001483_pt1 | contig 10147 bp, 6 predicted proteins | sample OlaalgELextract3_FD_187376 | JGI IMG/M metagenome (GOLD analysis project Ga0209339, IMG submission 187376) | Olavius algarvensis symbiont microbial communities from Tuscany, Italy - Type A ELBA extract 3 (SPAdes) (version 2) | ecosystem: Host-associated > Annelida > Digestive system >...
AAAAAAAAGGTATAAATAAATAAATAAAAATAACTTTTGTTATATTTCACCCATTTGCCCAGAAGCCCCCAGTGAATAGATTTCTACCAAATTTGGTATAGGAGGTCCCCTCGCGGATGTAATCAATTGTGCCGAATTTTTTGTCGATCAGTTCAGGGGTATTGATTTTGTGGGGGGGGGGTTGAAATTTGCCTATCCCCATAGGAATTGAAGGTCGCCGTTAACATTGTCTGAGCTACCGTTCAGACTGTGATTCAATATCGCCACCATCCGCCATTTTAGATTTGTTGGGGGAAGTTGTGGGACAGCCCACGAAGGCCTATTCTTGGGGCTATCCCATGTAAAAAATCGTCATGATATAGGCCTAGGCATAGCTGTGTTGAAGTATGTTTAACTTTTTGTCATTCATGCTTGAAAGTCTTATTTATGGGACCAAAATTTCCGTTTTGGGGTTTGACTACCACAATTATTTATCATCGGAACATTGTTCAGAATCCAAAAGGCACATCATTGCTCGGAATGAAGCGTTTCGAGCTGTCTTTATTCCAGATCAGACGCGCCGTGTAGTACCATGTGTATGTGTACAGGCATTTCGCGTAGGCTAGGCGAAATTTGGACAACTTTTAGGGTCCCTAGTTCCCCTACCAGAAGTCACAGGAAAGCCCCACTAGCAAACGGCACCCCCTTTGGACCTTTCGCTAGTACAAAGAACAAGAGGTCAAAGTAATTTGACAAAAAGCGCCTCACGGGGGGCCCATTCCCCGGTTAGGGGTCACCCCAGGGGGTCGAAATTTGTACCATTGAATTACTGGGGTAGGCTTTCCTATTAGTGTTCCATAGTAAGGCCTAGGATGCACCGTTTGGCCACAGTGCACGCGCGTGACAACCAACCAACCAACCAACTAACGACCAACGACCAACGACGTCACGACACAGCCTATCTCAATAAGCGCCTCTTTTACTAAAGTAAAGTGAGGCGCTTAAAAACTGGAAGTATTCTGGACTGCAAGCCGCGCACAAAAAGTCATTAACGCTGGAAAGTGCTGTTTATGGTACTAAAATTTCAGTTCTTGGGAGTTTTGACTCCCAAAATTTGGGGGAATATCGTCCTTACCCCCAAAAACACATCCTGGCGCGGGACGACGCGTTTGGAGCCGTTTTTGGTCCCGATCGGACACGCCGTGTATAGTAGCATTGTGTGTATATATACAGACATTTTCATAGGCGAAAATTTGGGGGTCCACAGTTCCCCAAACAGACATCGCAGGAAAACTGCACTAGCGAAAGGCACCCTCATGCACCTTCCACTACAGCATGGAATAACGGGAAGCATTCTGCATCCCATCCGTCTGGTACGTCCGTATGTTGCCAACGGAGAAAACGTGGTAGACTAGCCCATTCAGACACCGCACGACGTCGTACGTCAACCTGACGCATTGCTGTGCGACAACGGACGACGACGGACGACGTCGTCCGTCGTCGTCCGTTGTCGCACAGCTATGCGACAGATTGACGTACGACGTCGTGCGGTGTCTGAACGGGCCTTAAGCTGGCTACCCGTCAGCTTTTTACTGCACGTTAAATACACATTATCGTATGTCGTAAAACCGTACAACGTACAGGAGAGGTTACCAACACCAGCAGTAACTGGCAGAGCAATGTTGAGGGTGGGCGGCACTAGCCTCTCTTGTTTCACGCACTCTGTTGATATTTAACGGTACTTCGCGTGGTGATCTCTGCCACTTTATGCACGAACTTTATATCGCTGAATTCTAAACACCTGGGCACTATTTTTCTACCGCTTCCAGTATTTTTATTCACGTTTGCACAGCGGGCTCCGAGAAACGCGATATAGTGTAAAACGGCACGTTAAAACCGTTCAAGATCATTCAAGGTCGTCGAACTGGTGCCAATTGAGAGCTCAAAATAATTTAATGACACCGCATCAGAAACTGGCAGCGCTGAAGCTAGCCAGTTTGCCGGACTACTGTAGAATAGCGACTTAATTGTGTGGGACAAGGCAGGCACGATAGGTAGACATTCGTGAGTATACTCAGCTGTAGAGCGCGATGTCTCGTCTCCGCGAAATGTCTGAACCAAATACTGTCGATGTAGAAAGACAATAATTGCGCGAGAAAAGCGTGCGGTGGATTTCGTGTTGAAACCGCATTTATCTGGCGAACTATTAGTCTGAGTCTCTGAAAATGCCACCTGCTTTCAGCAACCCGCTGCAGTTCTGGGAGAAGCACGTGACGGAATATCCCATTATGTCGGAGACTCCTCGCAGACTTCTGTGCATCCCTGCCAGTTCGGCAAAGTCTGAAAAAGACTTTTCGTCCATTCGACGTACTGTATAACTGACATGCGGTCGCGACTGAACGAGAACACTGTAGCAGCCCTTGAGCTTCTTCGTTGTGGAATGCCTGCTGGGTTAATCAGTAATCAGCAACTACAGCTGTATACTGACTAGAATTATGTAATATCATGAACTTATTAATCGTCTTGTGATTTTTATGTTTTATGGATAGGCCTGTGGGTCGGGTCGAGTCGGGTCCAAGAACTTCGCAAATTTTAGCGGGTCAGGTAGAGTCGGTTGGGTTACGCTTTTTCCGGGTTGGGTCGGGTCGTAAAATTTGGATCCGCGCGCAACTCTGGTTTGACATCACTTTCGAACACTTTCCGCGGTAAATACACAATTTTTATGTTGAAAGACGTGGATGAGTGGTAGGTTCGTACTTACAGATGTTTGTAGGACGAGTTCTGGTTATTAGTCGTCTGCCGTTTGGCTATCAGACCTCCCATGACGTTCTGCGGACTTACTTCCGGTTTCTCTGGCGCATGCGCAGGTGTGAGAACAAAATTGCTTGACGACTCCGACGGTAGTGGCGAAGACCGAAATCTTGTGCAACTGGATCCGATATTTGCCGAATCTTTAATCCAAGTTACAACCGAGTCGTCGCAAAAACGAGGTTGTTAAGTTAGCTCCATAATTGTTTCCCGCTGTACTAGCCGTCCAGTCCAGGTTTACCGATCACCACATTATCGATAATGTTCTTTTGTCGGCGATGTAAATGCGAAAGCGCTGAAAACTGAGTAAGATTCAACTGCGACGTTTTCTCGATTCGCAATTACAGATTAGCAATCGCAGAACGCATAAAGTTTTGACACGACATTCATCGGAGCTACAAAAAAGACGTGCCTTAACTTCCAAACACGCCACGAGACCGCATATCGTGTCACATTCGTGTGGCCATCGCTAGAGCGAGTCTCGCGAACTTCGTATCTCGGTATAACTCGACACCAGTAAGAGAAAACGAGACGCAACGTTAGAATCAACGGCCGCGACAGATCTCCTAACTAGCCGCCTATCGTGTCGATTTATCGGGCCGACGTCTTGCTGCGGTTGTACTACTGTAACGCTATAGGCACCATTATCCGAAATGCCGAAGACAGACCGTGTAACGAACCGTCTCTTTCGGATCGAACGCTTTCCTTCTCACCGACGCAGCCCAAGTCGTCCATTGCCTACGCTGCGATGCGACCGGAACTACGCATGCGCAGCACACGCGCACTGCGGTCGCAGCAGCAGTAGCGGTGGCGGCGGGAACTGCACCTATGACGTATATGTGACGTCTCTATTGACTGCGTGCACACGCGAAGAAAAATTAAGATGTTCGGAAGTAGGCGAGTTCCGGTTTGCGTGCGTGGGAGAGAACAAGATATAAATTCTGCCTACGACTGCTGAAGTTCGCTGCATAGCGGTGATGTCTAGACCCACTGGCTCGAAACTGTAAGCCAGACATCAAGAAATCGAAACTGAACTTGCATTTAAAAATACGTTAAAATCGTTGGTTTAGGGATCTCTTTTAAATCATTGACAATTGGATCCACATTGCAGCGCTATTATACAGGGCGTTTCAAAAAAGTAGCCCTCCTTAAAACTTTTTGGAATATTTTCACTTTGGTAGAGTCTGGTACACTCCATTTTAATTTTCTGGGTGAATACTCAAACTTGACAGGGTGTAAAACGATGAGTACTCGTGGAAAAAGTAACGTCATTTTATGAAATATTGCGATAAATCTACAAAAAAATGGTAGAATTATGTGGATATGAATTGCCGACAACTTTGCAAAATTTCACGCAAAAAGACTTAACCGAAGTGAAAATATTCCAAAAAATTTAGGCAGGCTAATTTTTTGAAACACCCTATACTGTAACTGTCAATAGACACTAAGAATTGATTTGAATTTCTACTTGAAAACGATAATAAAAAATAATCTTTTTGACCGTACGATGCGTAAGGAAAGAAGCCCAAATAAGATTATGCCACAAATGAATATCAGAAAAATATGAAGTTTCTACCTAAAACCAGACAATATACTACTGTGGTGATTCTAGTCGCGCCATGGCTCCTTATAAACTGTCGCATTATTACGATTCAATTGTCCCGTCACAAAGTGTATTCTGACAGAATACTTCCAAACGTTCAACGTCTCTTGTGAACTTTGAAGAAGTCCTCTTAAAACTGCCTGAGATCTGGGGCCGGTTCAGTACGAACGGTAGAATTTTTTTTCTAGCGTAGAATTTTTAAGCGCCTCACTTTACTTTAGTAAAAGAGGCGCTTATTGAGATAGGCTGTGTTGGTCGTTGGTCGTTGGTCGTTGGTTGGTTGTGACGCGCGTGCACTGTGGCCAAACGGTGCATCCTATGCCTATAGTTACTATAAAACACTAATAGGAACCCCTACCCCAGGAATTCAATGGTACAAATTTCGACCCCCTGGGGTGACCCCTAACCGGGGAATGGGCCCCCGTGAGGCGCTTTTTGTCAAATTACTTTGACCTCTTGTTTCCTACCTTATTGACGTATTGAACCACTTTCTTCGTCTGCTGCGTAGAACGTCACGTGACCGAAATGTTTACAGGGCACCGTTAAAATAATTCGTTTTTTTATTCAAATGGTCAGATTCTGAACATACTATAACACAAATGTTGAAATATTTAAATACAAAAGAAATAAACACAAACTTTTCTTTCACTTTCGCCATAAGTGGGCGTGGCCAAACAGCTAGCAAAGAAATTTTCTGCTACGGTAGGAATTTTTTCCTAACTGTTAGAAGTGCGTTCAATAGGTTTCTGCTAGGCTATAGGGAAAAAAGTTCTACGCTAGAAGTGTGCATCTTGAACCCGCCCCTGATAAAAATTCATCACTACTAACGCATTCAGAACCTTTGATGACTTCAATCGTTTTATTGTTTCTAGAGAGATAGAGTCTTTCTGTCGCCAAAAATAATCCTCGGTTTCGAGCAAGTATCGTGCGAAAACGTAATGCTGGACCGACTGACCCCCTACTGGCGTCTGCATCCGGTGTTACGTCAGAATTGTGTGGTTTATGGACTAACCGACCTATGGACTCAGATCCGCCTGCACCGCATATGCACAGAGAAGTAACAACACTGGGCAAAAAAACCGTGATTTACGCGGTTAGCATGAAGAATCCCTGGAATGCTGTAGCCTGAAGACCATCTGATAATGAGTGGCAAATGGATTTCAAAAGTAATTTAATTACTCATTTAACCGCCGTCGCAAAAGAAGAGGCTTTAAGTATCTTTTTTGTTCAACAATGGTGTTTGCCTGTTTTTAACAACTCACTGCCAACGCGATAAGCCCCCGTCGCCATTAGTATGTCCGGAACTGGCCCAGCAGCGCGCTGCGGCCGCTCACGGCCGCCATAACTATTGCGCTGCTGGGCTAGTCAGGCTAGTGCCCGACAAATACGCGTTTCAGGCGACAGACGAACAAACAAATGAACGAACAGGCAAACAGAACGACATCGCCATCACTTTGTGGCGGGGGCTTTACAAACGGCTCATGTACGTGTATAAGTAAAATATGTGCTGTGTGCCGGGCATCGTGCGTCTCACCAAGATTATATGATACAGTGTACTTACTACACAGTCCTAGAAGCAGACAAGTGGCAATTCTAGTGATCGGACACTGTACTATACGTCAGCGAGTGTTTGACAGTAAATATTTGAGTTGTAAAATTTGTTTTAACGTGCTAAATTATGTATTTATTTGATTTATTTTTAATCTTTACTGTTTAGTAAATATTCAACAGCCTTGACACAATTCTAGCCATCGTGACTGACGACACCATATATGGTAACGCTGTCGTGAAGTTACATAGCAATGTTACTCCACGGTAGTGCTGTGTTTGACCGCTAGGATCGCCAGTTGTCTTCTTCCAGGCCTGTGTAGTAAGTATGAAACGACCTTGCCTATACTGATACGAAATCGTGCGGATGTTGACCGGTGAGCGGCTTCGTTCAGGGAATTGGCGGATTAACAGCGGACCAACATTAAACCTGATCCGCACGTCGTCCGCATGCAACGTGCGTTCCTCCTACACGCGTTCTCGGCACGCAGCAGTCATTGCGCCAAGTCGCCACGGGACACGATCGACGCTGTATGGCCTCGATTTACGGTTGGAGGCGAAGCGATGTCGACGTCACGGGCAGACTTCAGCACGCGCAACAGTGGAAAATCAGATTATTGCCGTCTGCCAGAGCTTTGCCGGATCTCCCAGCGGAACCTCGACCAACAAGATTTTCCATTGACAGCCCGTATGCGATTGCTTTTTTGTGGTAGTAACTTGGGCCATATCTTCTATCGTTTCCGAGATGTTGCGACGAAAACTTGAGAAATGCCGTTTTACCCACCTCAATTTGGTTACGAAAAATAGGAAAACACAAACGCAAACGCAAAGATAAGTACATTAGTAACTAATGATACTACACACCACTATAATATAATACTACACACGGTTGGTTGCGTGACACAGTGGTAGAAGGTTGGTCTTTGACCGGCGAACTTTCGCTGTCCTGCGCTCGACCTACAGCTGACGGGTGACCACTCATGTGAGTAAACCGTCCGCTGTAAGTCAGCCAACTAAGCCGACTCAGCCTTTCATCCTTTCTGGGTAGATAATTGAGTAGTAGGCTGCAATTAGATGTCCGCAACCTCAGTCTGGGAGGCGCCATCTGGTGAACGCTTACGAGGTCAAGGCAGGCAAACTGTGTGATCCATGCCTGAGCGCCTTGCGTGTACTATAAAAGTGAGCGCTGTATAAATACACTTACCTTTAACTTTTTAACTTTTGCCAACAAAATTGTCACACTGAAATGTTATTATGATTTTTTTTTAAATTACTAGTACGACGACGCCACAATGACACTCCGCACATCACAGAGAAACCCATCTTGGCAACATTTAACAATTTGTAATAATAAAATAATTTAATTTAATAATTAATTTAGTAAAGAATCTTTATTTATTACTACCATTATAGGCCTACAGTTGGTGAATAAAAATTTATTAAGCGATTACTATTGAAATACACTATTAAAATAGGCCTACAATACATAGGAAATAAAAAAATTAGCAGTAAACACAGTTAATAATCATCGTCACAGATTAAAAATCTAAACAAACAATTTATGACAAACGATTGTTTACGCAGCTTATATTATTCAGTGTTGCCGCCAGGATTTTGAGCGAGGGGCACGGCATGCGTGTTCACGATATCAGGCAGAAATCACAGAAATAATAATAATCTAATCTATAATCTAAACATACAATACAACTTGCATGACTAGATGACCAGCTATTTACAGATACATATGCAATGTGCACTAAAGAGGCGATGATAAAATACAGTAAATCAGCATAGATGTTTTGGGAAAAAAAGGTTTTGAGTAATTTTGAGTTTCTTTTTAAATGTTAGTAGTGGTGGCTCGCTTGATACTGTGGGTAGAGCGTTCCATAGGCGAGAGGCTGCTGAACTGAAAGCTCGTTCAGCAACTCGGAAGTCGAGTACGCGGTATAAACAGTTCAGAATTTGTCGCAGAGCGCAGATTAGTTTGACGTGGAAGTGTGGAGACTGGCTGCAGCTTGTCGGAATTGTACGCTGGTGCAGTACTGTTCAATGACTGGTACGCTAGCGCGCATATCTTGAATTCGCTACGTGCAGCAACAGGAAGCCAGTGTAAATCGATCAGTGCACTGGTCACATGTTCGCGTGGACGCGCGTCGCAAACAAGACGTGCAGCTGCGTTCAAAACTCTAAATTTATACTTAAGCGACTGTGAATCTGCGGCTGGAACGGGAAAATGTGTGGTGTTCACTACCAGTCGACCGCTGCCCACTGGAGATTAATACCGGATGGATCATAAAAACGTCCCAAATTTTCTGCCTAAAGCGGTGTTTATAGCGACACAACTCAACTCAACTGAACTCAACTCAGGTCAAAGGCCCGTTTATGACGTAATAAACAAAAAACACGACTTAGAAAAGACACAAGTGATAAGCCTAAGCAAAATTGCTTTGGCAGTTGGATACAGCACTGTCTGCACTATACTTAGTTATCACATTAGTGACGTCACTCAAGACGTCACTGAGAAATAATGGATGAAGAAGGCACACACTTGAAATCAATCACAAAGTGATATTTCACCAGAGTGCTGCTGTAAGTTACTATCCAAGATAATATTCGTTTCTCGAAACAGCTGATAGTGAGCGTCGGAGTTTCTTGGAATAGAAAAACTAATAGCTTTTTCATTAATCCGCAGTAAACAAAAGTTGACCGGAATTGTTACATTGATCTGTTGAATACTTCCTTACTGCCTGAATGTCGTCGACATTATCCGGGCAATGACTTTGAATTCCTGCAATACAGTGTTCCGTCACACCGCGCATAATAGACGCAACCGTTTCTGTGACAGGACAGAACACTACAGACTTCATAGCTGTTCATGAATTGACAGCATTCTTCAGATCTTCCTTTAGATTACTGCATTTGGAATATCCTGCAGGATTCGGTGTACGAAGGCCGACGATTTCCGTTTGCAAGTGAAAGAGGCAATCAAAAACAATGGAAGGAGGTCACCATTGAGACAGTTCGAAAATCCACTGCACAATGGAAAAACGACTGAATGTGGTTAGAAAGCAGAATGGAGGCGCGATTCAGCATATTTTCCGCTAATCGCTGTGACTGGATATCGATCTCATGCAGTGAGACGTGTTGAAATTATTGGTTATTTTGTACTCTTCGGACACCCAATACTCTTTTGCGTTTTTCACTGTCAAAACAAAAGCTTATAACGTCATAATCTATCACACTGTTCAGCTATGATTGCTCTTTAAAAATGTTATTTCCTTTTGTTTGAATTCTACTGCTGAGTAGTACAGCATCATTGCAAAGTTTGGGACATTTTCTATGATCCACCCGGTATAAGCAGAAATTGCCAAACTGATGTACACGTGCAAGCTCCAGAGCGGAGGAGGCGGGGGGGGGCACGTGCCCCATAGCTAGCGACGCCTATGCTTCTGTTTATAAGTTGGAAGCCGGAAATCATGTCCTCGATATCCGAGTGAACTTTGGACAGGTCTGGTGGGCGGTAGCAAGTGAAAAAGGCAACGATTTGAAGACTGCATTTTATCAATGTAACCACCGCGGAAACGACAACTGAATCTGGTCTTCAGAACGTTAAGCTGTACTGTGTGATATAGCCATATGTTCGTTGGATGTTGTCTCTTGGGACAGATCGACTCTCTTGAACGACATCAGTAACTGCAAAATGCCTGCGTGATAAACTGCTGAAGCGACGTCGTACTGCTCTCTGTCAGTGGCGGATACAGACATTCTGCTGGAGGAAGAGGCAGTGTCCAATCTCTGCCCATATGTTTCCCTTCTCTCCCTATTCCCTGCCCCTCATCTCCTTTAAAATCCAGCTGAGTTTGAGGAGTGGTGTAACGGGTCCGGTCCGCGCTGAGCACGGAGGCTAATGGCTTTTTTTTACATTTCATTTTCCAACTCCAATTTTTCTGTCTGCTTGGTGATTTCTTCAGCCGTCATGTTACAGTATATACCGGTAAGTCATTGTGTAGAGCCCCTGTTGTAAAGGTTACGATTTCAGTGGCTTTTGTGAAGGCGTCGAACTTATAAAAATTGCGAACTTACTGCGTTGCGCAGAAAATTGAGTTGGAAACAAGTGCGTCAGTAAAACTGACACAAACCCGCCATTCGCATTCCAAATAGCTTTTCCACGGGGCACAGATTTCACAGGGTTTCTACAGGGAGGGTCAG
>Ga0209339_1001484_pt1 | contig 10146 bp, 12 predicted proteins | sample OlaalgELextract3_FD_187376 | JGI IMG/M metagenome (GOLD analysis project Ga0209339, IMG submission 187376) | Olavius algarvensis symbiont microbial communities from Tuscany, Italy - Type A ELBA extract 3 (SPAdes) (version 2) | ecosystem: Host-associated > Annelida > Digestive system >...
TGGCAATGTCAGTCAAACTTCGCTGGCTATTGTCTACAGTGCACTCTCGGCAACAAGAGTGCACTCCAGACAGACAAGAGTGCACTGTCGACAGCGAAGCGTGACAGACATTCGCGGTGAATAGGCTAACGTATCGCAGTTTAGGCTGAGTCTAGAACGGATCGTTGGCTAATCCAAACTAATGAACTAATGCATAAAGATTATCAGGTACCTACCTGAACTGTTCCCCACATAGTACACTGCAGATATAACAGCGCTAGCTGGCGTAGATACATCACCGTTGTCACGCATTATTTCCGATGACGCGCAGAACTCGATGTCATACGGTTCCGTCAAGTTTTTGCCGTTTTGATAAAACTGTGTAAACCGTGTGGGTAACAGTCGACTTCGGATGATATTGTTGTTAGCGGGCGATCGTAAATTCATGCGGACAAGAATCTCGTCGGACGTGATGTCGTAACTCACAACGAAGTCTTCGTTAGGTTTCACTGTGATGGGAAACGTGAAACACGCATCGTCGGAGTCGACTGTATGAGCTTCGTATCGTCTAACTGTTCTTCCAGCTAGCAAAACACACAGGCACCCTCAGACTCTTGTTGAATCGACCAGTATTTCTACGCTAACCTTTGGTCAGGCTTAGTTAGTATGAGTTATGGTTTGCTTACTCAATAGTGTAAAGATGATATCACTACATTTGTCTGTAATAACGCAGACATTGCAACTGCTGACATACTACTACTAATTGCTAAATGATTGTTTTAAGCGAACGTTACTACGTTACGTTCGCCTTATGTCATTCTGTCTGTCGTCTGTCTGTCGTCTGTCGTTTGCGACGTTGGTGTACCTTATTCACAGGGTCAAACTTTTCGTCAATATTTTTGCAACAACATTATAGCGTAGGCATCTGGCGACACTAAGGCTCAAAATTGCGACCATCGTCCGATGCTCCCACTGTAACCGGGGCGTCGAATGCAGGTGGGTGTGAATAAATCGCGTTGTTTACTAAAATCTTGCTTTAAAATCTTGCTTTATCTCAGAAACGATACAAGATAAGACCGTGGCTACTGTGGATCGCGAATAGGAACTTGGACACGATCTATCGAACGAAGCCATTTCCAATGACCTTGAGTGACCTCTAACCCAAATTTTAAGGTCAAGATATTATTCAACCGTTCAACGTCAAATAATTCGAAAATGTTACAAGACAGAGCTATAGTTACAATGGCAGACTGATAGTAAGTCATATGTGGTCTATCGAATGATGGCACCATTTTCAATGACCTTGAAGTACCCCTAACCAAGATTTCAAGGTCACGATATTATTTATCTCAGAAACGGTACGAGACGCATATATTGTTACAATGAATTACTAATGGGGACTTACACACGCCCTACTCAAGGGTGTCATTTCGAATGACCTTCAGTGACTTAGCGAAATATTCCATGAAACGAAGCACCGTGCAGTCTCTCTGCGACAGCTGAGCTTCTTGTATAAAATTAGGACCCCGTCGTATCTCTGGAACGGATACAGCTTGGCTTCAAATTAGATACACATTTTGTACATCTCAAGTACTGGCCAAACAAAGATAAATTGCCATGAAGGGAAATTTAAAAAAAAAACAGCAAATATAATTCTCAAAAACTTAGCACTTTCAAACGTCACATAACTAAGACAGCAAAAAAAGTAAGAAAAGATGATATTAGTTAAAAGCACACTGACTTTATGGCGATGTGCTGCCTAAATAATAACACATATTGATTTTTACCGTCGTGCTTACGTCGTTTTAAACTGCTCAGTTTATCATAACAATACATACTCTGTTCCGATGTTATAGATCTCCACTGTCCCAAAACGATCGACTTTTCTTCACCTATGTCAAAAAATAAGCACTGCAGTAGTCACTACACGCTACGTAACATGATAATTATGCAGTAGTACACGAACATTTGGGTGATTTGGTTGTGGATTATCATCTTTTATGATTATTCGCTATTTATGATGCGTTACTCGTTGTGTATCGCCGTTAACCTGTGTATAAACTGCAGTTTTTACACCGATCAGCACACGTCATTATTTCACAATGATCCTTCATAGATATCACTTTGGATATCTCGCTTCGGATATTTTTCTTTATGATCTAAAATAGATGTTCTAGTTTGTTGTTCTAGTTCTTTTCTCATATTTTTCTGTTTTAAACTTTAAAAATATATTGGCACTAGCTCTACTGTTTCCACTTCTGCATAGTTTACTATTTATGTGTATTTATGTATATTTTCAATTCATTCCTTCAGTCATTGGAATTAGGCCGATAACAAACAAAAACGGACAGCATTTCTTCAGACAGTGATAAACGATGACAAGTCTGTTATATTTGATAACTAGGAAGCACGAAGGCTGCAATGTCACTTTAATAAGTTTGATTTCATTAGATAAAAAATCTACGACGCAAAGTCGTGCATTTTCGGGTGTTTTGTGTTTGTACTTTTGACCAAATACAATAACGTCAGACAACACATTTATCCCAGTTCTGCTCGGCATGCTGATGATATTTTTTACGCAACCTAACAAGTGTAGCACCTTCGAAGCGAGACACCGCGGCCGTAATGCACATTAATGTAACGTTTTCCTCACAGCGGGGTTTTTTGTCCCAGAAAAAAATTCATAAAAATTCACGTAGAACTTTTTGAGTAATCCTCCTCACAGACATACACATGATACACACAGACAAACAAACAAACCAAGGCCAAAATAACCTCACTGGAAGAAGTAACAAAAAGCAAACGTTCTCACCCGCTGCGTTGCACACTGACATATGCAACTTGATGTTGTCTATGATGGCCATCGTGCCAAGTGAAGAGCTTTTTGAATGCAGAACCACGACAAACTCGTGGCCTTCTGTCATATCTGGCGTGATAGTCGTCTTCCAAAGTCGCAACTCCTTTCCAAGAGACTCGATACTGCGAAACATCAGTCGTTCTTTGTAATCGTTATTGGCTGGAGTGGCATACACCAGTTTCACCTCAAAGTACACCAAAGCAGCTAGGTTCATTTCCAGACACGCGGACTGATAGCTGTCCAGACGAACAGGAGGGAAGAAAATATCGATTTTACGTTCCTCGTCCAAGTGGAGACCGGTCTGCTGAATTTGTAGCGCTAGATTTACCACATTATTCGTGTAACCTGAAAAATAACATTATAGTGAAGTATTTCTCAATCTACAATAAGTTTACTAATTACGCGTTAGGCTATACTTCAACCACGAACAGCCTAATGATTAAATATTGCAAATAATAACTAAATAACTGAAAAGGATTCTTATGACATGTATCGTTTTTTTGCCGCGCGATGATATGCATAAGCGCGGCGTATGCCGTCATTATGGTATCCGTCTGTCTATCCATTCGTCCATCTGTCTGTCCGTAACGTTCGTGTATTCTGTCGAAACGAGTCAACTTATCTTCAGTTTTTTCTACCATTGGGCAGCCACACCATTCTAGTTTTTCCATACCAAACGTTATGGCAATATTCCCAGGGGGGCCTAACTGCGGCAAAAAAATTGCGATTTTCGACAAATATCTCGCTTTGGCATCGATCACTGCTGGACCGTCCCGTGTTGTCAACATTTCGACGGTGGAGTATAGGTTATAGCACTTATGCGTCGTCCGTCTCCCGCACATCAGTCAATCTTGTTTATGACAAAAAGCGACGACGTTACGCCAGTACCAGTCACTTGTTTTTGGTCAGCCCACTTATCTCTCTTCGGTGTTGACACTTCATCAGCCTCAGCGGTGCCTCCGCTTAGTTAATCAGAATTTGTTATCTGTGCCACGCTGCAACAGCAGTTTCGGACAAAGAAGTTTTTCCTGGTACCCCTAAAATCTGGAATGACATACCACTTTCGGTCAGACAGTCCCCTTCACTCGACAGCTTTAAGCGCAACTTAAAAACTCACTATTTGCCAATAACTAACCACCTGGCGACTGCCTCCAGCGCCTCTGATTCGAAATTCTCGACATAGTGCACTTTACAAATCGCTATGAATGAATGAATGATGTTGTGAGTGACAGAGTGGGCAGTGTACTTATAACCGTGTATTGAAAACTCGAGGCACCAGATGATGCTGTCCACTCTAATCATTGAAGAAGAAGAACTGCACAGTGTCATCCTTGATTTTAACAGAGAAGTTAAGTGTCATTATTTTTAATGTCACCGCGGTTACAGATTTTAACGGACACTGTCGAACACTCTAGTCATAATTAATCTCAAGGCATGCACATTAATAAATCTGGCATAAGTTATCCAACGAGACGTGGGATTTGAACCAAGTCCGGTTACCAGTAACCGATCAGGCACAGTGCGCACTGTGGGCGTTACTTCTAAGACAACAGGACAGGCTAAATAATATTCAGGCTAAATAAGCAACGTTTTAAAAATTAACTGACAGTACAGATATACTAATATACACAATTAACTGGTATATATTATACACATCACCAACCTGCCGGAGGTTGATTTACAGTGAAGCGCAACTTAAAACCCTTCGCTTGAACATAGGCGTCAGCGAAAAAAGTCAGCGTTAAGATCGAACAGTTGAACGTCTTTTCAGCTGGTGGCACGTTTCCACAGAATTTTATTTTTGTCTCATTTATTCCAGAACACATAATCTGCATGCATTACAGAGTACACATTATTAAAAGTAATTACCGTTATTTATTAAAATGTGGAGAGCATGTCTTGGGGTTTATGGTACCATCTATGTTTCCTATTATTCCTATAGATATAAATTAAACAATAAAATGATTTGTCCCTTGCAGAAAAAATCATACAATTGCTGTAGTGAATACCTGCAATTCAGTATAGCCAATTACTTAACTAGCTTACTCTAAAGATGATTCACCTGATTGTCTACGACCTGGATTTAACATATTATTATACTCTTCATAAATCTGTAAATGATTATGTTACAGTATCTAAAAAAACTCGACCCTTACGATTAACAATACATAACTTCACCAATTCACAACATTTACTATTTTTGATAGAGACAATATTCAATTCTTAATTGACAAGTAAGCAAATTACAGGCAATATGCTGAGTTTCGTTTGGGGTCTTGGGGCTTAAGCCCCAAGCACATACCTGGCTACGTCCCTGTTCGGGGGAAATGACTTCATAAAAAGTGCAAGCAAACCGCTCTGGCCGTTCTGAACGGTATCAGCAGTTTTATGCCTCCGCCATGCCGAACTGGCAGGATGCATAATGTTTCTACCTGTCCGTTTGCTCGTCTGTTAACAAACTTTTGAACACGATATTTTGAAAATACGGGGACAGAGCATAAAATGATCAACTTTGGGGTCAGGCGGTCAGAGGTCAAGGTCACATGAGGTCGAAGTTATATTTGCAGGCCTGGCGGAGGCATCATTGTCGATCCCAATGAGTCGAGTAACTCTTCGAGTTATAATACAGTGCACAAAGAGTTTTCATTGCCTATGAGATGATTTTATGCTTCCGCAAGGCCTGACTGGCAGGTGGAGGTATGTTTTCAATCTGTCCGTGCGTTCGTTCGTCTGTTATCAAACTTGTAAACACAAAATTTTAAAAACAAATGACGCAGTTTTGATGCCAATTAGCACAAACGGTCCAGGAAGCAAGGGAATAAAACGATCAACTTTAGAGGTCAGGAGGTCAAAGCTCAAGGTAACACGAAGCCGAAGATACATTTGGGGGCCTGGCGGAGGCAACTTTCTCGACCCCTTGAGTCGAGTAGGTTTTATAGTTAGTAATGTTTGGTCCACCAAAAATTCGCCAATAAAATCAGCTTACCCTAATTGCCACTCATCAGTGATCAAAAGAAGTTTAACAACGTCTGTATTTACTCGAAACATGCAACTAAATAGCGGCAAAGTTTCACAGTAGTGTTAAACGGTTCCATCGTCTCTACAATGCTGATCGTCGCAACGACAGGTGCGGCGTCGATTGCATGTTGTATACACCGTGTTATACAGACTACTTACTGATATAAAGTCGAATCCACAGTTCTGGTGGAACTCAATATCAAGAACATCAAACGTTATCGTGATACTGCTGGATTCCGGCGCGCCGATGTTGTAGCCGCATTTCAAATAATTCGGATACAGATCCGGATAGCGTGGTGACGCAATCACGCCTTCTGTTGCATTATATTCCAGCAATCCGCAATCTGTGCAACAAGCATCGAAACAAAGGACCGATGACAACTAATATACTTACTTACTTAATTCGATGCTCTGTCTGCATGTTATGCCGCATTGCAACAGCTATCCTCAAGTGCGTTGACGGTTCAGAGTCGGTCGCCTGACAAGTGCGTCAGCAAGACGCATATCCTGGGCGGCAGTTGAAACAATGTGGCCCGCCTATACCCCGCCTCCATTTTCAACGGCAACATTTCCGTCGACAGTATTGAATTGTCTCACAATAATTAATAATTAATAATAATTGCCTCGTAAAATATCAGCTAATATAACGAAGACCGTCGAAGCTCACCGCTGGCGTTAGCAAATGGGAATGTGTCCGGATTGATTATGTCCTCTTCACCTTCGCAACCGACACAAGGAGGCGCAACTGGTGTATACACAACAGACACATTTGCGACGTCTGTTGTCGTCGTTATGACATCAACACTGACTATGAAAGTACTCAAACAGTGCAAACCTCCGCCTCAACGCACAACAGCATGAAGCCTTGATTAAAAATGAATTTCATGAAATGTCTGAAAGGGGTAGGTCTTGAAACATGTATTAATCAGCTAGATTTTGGTGATCTGTATCCGTAGCCAGAGTTGTTAACAAGGACTTTTCACCAAGGACCAGGACCAGGATCAGGACTTGGGTGCCAAGGACCAGGACCAGGACAAGGACTTTACTCTCAAGGACCAGGACAAGGACCATGATTTGAGTACAAGGACCAGGACAAGGACAAAGACTTGAGCAAATGTGGTCACATTAGTGTGAACATTCCAGGCATTTAAATTAATGCAGAAAACTTGAGAAAAGTATATCGATAGACAATTACGGCCGATGTCAAGTAAGTAAAATCTCACAAGTAATGTAAGTAAGTAAGTAAGTAAGTAAGTAAGTCTTAAATTTATATAGCGCATTACGCAACGCCTCTAATGCGCTAAGTGTCCAAGTGCATTCCGAAATAGATGCGTCTTTAGCGTATTCCTGAAATTGTCGGCACTGAGCGACGGGTCACGGAGGTCGTCAGGCAGCGCATTTCAGGCCATCGGACCGGCGATGGAGAACGCCCGACGGCTGAGCGTGCTGCGACGATGTCGTGGTACGACGAGATGGTGGCGGCTGGAAGATCGAAGTCGCTGACGACTGGCAACGTCCGATGTGAGGTGGCAGCAGTTCACGAGGTACTGGGGAGCCTTGCCTTGGAGACACCGGTGAACTGTCACTCCGAGCTTATGGAGGATACGCTGCGGAACATCGAGCCAGTGCAGCTCGGAGTGGAGCAGATGTGTCAAGCCTCGGTCGAACTTCCCAGTATGTGTGTTTGGAAACAGGTTTCGCAGAAAACGACTTTGTAAATGCCACGAAAAAAATACTAAGAACAAGGACACAAGTCACACAACCAACGACTTTTCCTCAAGGACCAGGACCAGGACCAGGATCTGAGTGTCAAGGACCAGGACAAGGACAAGGACTTGAGCTCCAAGGACCAGGACAAGGACTTTAAATTTGTCCTTAAAGACTCCTTAAGGACAAGGACCATGACAAGCACAACAACTCTGTATGTATCTAGGAATATGTTTTTACTTTCTTTAACATTGCGAAGGTGCGCTGCATGACATGCATTGCACTGGTATTAACCACTGTTGAAAATCCCGATATTACGGGACAGTTATTGCAGTTGGAAAGCCATTGTGGGAATTCCGACGATGGGAAACCCTCTGACATCAGTTTTGGCCTGCCTTGGCGGAGGTTTGCAATCTCTGAACACTTGGTATAGTTATATAACTGTTAAAAACTGGCTTTTTTCAAACTCAAGGCATCTGGTTAAATGCTGCAGTTCTCCATGTGTAGGGAATACTGTACAGTAAGCAACTGCAAGCGCCACTGATGGCACTGAACCGCTTTTGCTAAAATGTTTGTTTATACAACGTAAATGACAGGACATCATTTGCGTGAAAGCAGTCTGCTTACTGTAGATGATTTGAGGCTTAAGCATAGGCCTAACCTGCTGTAAACATTTGACGAAATTACAGCGAAGCGTCTCCGAGATCTCGTTTCCAAGAAGAATGTATAAACATTACCAAAACATAATTAATGTGTGCACCGATCACGTGATCGGGCAGTCATGATTATCATGCACATGAGAACAAAAGCTAGTAACCGCAGTTTATTTATTTATGTATTATGAATATCGTACAAGTGACAGTAGAGTTAAAAAAGAAATCTATGCAACACACAATAAGTCGATGATACAATCAATGTCGGTTGCATCCAGAACACAGATAAAAGCAGTCTTACTCTTGACAAGCAACAATTTACGAATGGTGTTAGCTGCAGTACCGGACATTGGGCGTTAAGCCCAATGGCAGAACTAGTTCTATTAAAGTGAACCCCATGTCAACATACAAAGTTCACAATTAACGCTGTTCTCACTACAGAGGCAATTAGAGAGAGGCAGTGCACTTACAAATGCTATGATCACCGAAATTATTGTATAAATGGTCTCACCTAGACAACCGACACACGGCACCTGACCCTGTTGATTACCAGGAGGCACCGTCGTTAAACTGTCGGGTGCAGTAGCAGGAACTGTTAAACACATACAGCAGACACATTAATCACTTTAAAGCGGTCTGAAAAATTAATCTTTCTGGAATAACTCCAGCAAACTAAACCGATCCGGACAAAATTTGCTACACAGGCACAGGTCAAAGGGCGATAACGTTCAGGAAATTCTGGGCGCCATCGGCTAAGCGGTAGCAAAATGGCGGGGGAGGCTCGGACGAGTCCCGCGGAAACGGTTTTTGTTGTAAGCAATATCAGACGACTTTTCGGTAACTTTTCAACGGCCGATTTTCACGAAATTTGGCCGTGACACGTGAATCCTTGTTCCCTCGAAACATGTGAAAGGGATTCTTGAAAACTTTTCGTTTAATGGTCATTTACCCCAAAAACCTCAAAATTGAAGAGGGACTTAGAGGGTCAAACAGACACTTCACTTACTCTGACCAGCCTACAGCTCAGGAGACGCACTGTAGAGAGGCGTGGTTCACTTCACGAAGGGCCATGGAGTTTCCTAATCCGGATAAACCTTTTTATACGACGTACGGTTTCGGAACTACGGCCTCAAAGTTACCAAATATTCGCATTTTTTCCTATTCTTGGTGTGGGAAAATAGGCAAAAATGACCAGCCTGCAGCACAGGGTTACATTGCACAATGCTTCCGGATACTTCATGTAGTAGCGGAAGGTCCAAAGGGATGTCTTTTGTAGTGTGGTTTTCCTGCGACGTTTGCTGGGGAAGCTGGGACCCCAAATTTGCCCAAATTTTCGCCTATGGGAAAACCATGTGTATACACAAAATACTGACCTAAACCACCGTCGACTTAAAGCGTGTCATTCCGCGCAAGGAAGTGCCTTTTGGGGATCTGAGCGGTGTTCCTCTAAAGTCGAAGGGTCAAATACCCCCAAAAAAACGGAAATTTGGGGGAGTGAATAGAGAAAATTCAAAATGACAGCAGTCGCCATATTGCATTTTTGAAGAGACAGATGCTTCTGCCTGAGAAACTGCCTATATCCTCGGTGTGTTATTTACGATGTGCCGTTACGCCTACGTCACGCGTTTAGGTCGTCGTTGAATGGTGATGAACAAGCAAGCACTTAATTTATCACCATTCCATTTATTAAAATTTTTCTGTGTCAGCGTTTTGTTTGCGATTACCGAGGGTGTATTCTTTGGCCTCTTCTAAGTATTAGGAACGTCTGAAATATATGCTGGTCGTTTGTTTGGCATATTGTGAAATTCTGAAATACCTGCTAAGCTCTTCCGGCAAATGTTTCCTCAGCGTGAAAAACTATCTGCGTGAAATTTATGCCTCCCGCAGCAGCCGCCACCACTTGTGTCCCATATGTTCCCTCACCCCCCCCCC
>Ga0209339_1001485_pt1 | contig 10144 bp, 7 predicted proteins | sample OlaalgELextract3_FD_187376 | JGI IMG/M metagenome (GOLD analysis project Ga0209339, IMG submission 187376) | Olavius algarvensis symbiont microbial communities from Tuscany, Italy - Type A ELBA extract 3 (SPAdes) (version 2) | ecosystem: Host-associated > Annelida > Digestive system >...
CGGCGGAGCGGATTGACTACAAGCTGGCTCTCCTTGTTTACAAGTGTCGGCAAGGTGTAGCACCGCCGTACCTCGCCGACGAACTCTGCCAGCCAGCAGACACCGAAACTCGATGTCGTCTGCGTTCCGCCTCGACATCGTCACTGATTGTCCGCCGTACGCGGCTGTCAACCGTCGGTGACCGAGCTTTTCCGGTCGCTGGTCCTCGTATCTGGAACAGTCTACCGCAGCACGCCACGTCAGCACAGTCACTGGCCATCTTTCGCAGTCGCCTCAAGACTCATCTCTTCAGGCGCTGCTTTCCATGACTTCACCATTCTCTTGTCGTGCCCGAGAAGTGACATGTCATTACGGAGTACGGACACGTTAATCGTTTTTATTACTTACTTACTTACCGGTAATGTAGCAACGTTCGGCTAAAAACCATACAATATTCAAACGTAGATTAGAGGTTCCTCACGTCAGGAATAACTGCCAGAGCAAGGTTGAGATTATCTCTTGTCTCGTAAACATTAAACACATACAGATCCTCGAGTTTTTTTCATATTTGCGTTCACTCTTTTGACGGCGTTACTTATTTATTCACCGGTTGACATTTGGTCCGCCATCTAGCGAATGCTCTGTAAACAATAATATGGGTCACTCAAATTCATCATACAGAAGGGGTTATTGAGTACAATTGTATGTGGCGGTTGTGGTGTATTGTGATTTTGTGTAAGCTGTCTTGTACTTTTCTTATATTGTTTTCTGTATTATGTTTAGAGTAGTTAGTTTATTTTAGTGATAAACGAAACGGCGTTGATTTCTATGTTTCCCACTGTGTCGGTAGCGTTTTGTTACATGTGTTACGTATGTGTGATTGTTCAGAGCTTCTTCAACGTCTCAGCTGGATTGGTTCGACCTCAGAAGTTTTTACATTGGAACTTTGCTTCAGCTTCGCTGGAAGTGGACGCATTGAAATCCTCTTAGACGTCAACAACAACAGCTGTATGTTGATCAGCTTGATACATAAGTTTTACGATAATTCTAGCGGTAGATCGGCGATCTACCTTTAACCAGCCGGAAATTACTAGCGGTAGATCGGCGATCAGCGGTAGATCGGCGATCTACCTTTAATTTACGGCAGAACGATAATTCTCTGTTATACTCATTGATAGCGTCAGCCGGTAGTAGAACCGGATATACTGCCGGTAAATAGCGATACTGCCGGGAAATAGCGTTAGCCATGTTAACGCCCACCCCCAGTCGCTTGGCCCTACGAAAAAGTTATGTTAAAACGTGACATGTTTATTTGGGTGTTGTCTTATGTATTGTCTTATGTCACTTTCGACGGTTGCGCCATCTAGCGGACGACCGTTGCGTACTGTGGACGGAAAATAGCGCTTTTCAAGTTTATATGTCCGTCTGAGTCAGACGGAAAATAGCCCTTTTGGGGTACTATTTTCCGTCTAGACGGAAAATAGCTTTTCTGGGCCATTCATTTCCGTCTGGCGCAGACGGAAAATAGCGCTTTTCAAGTTTTATATGTCCGTCTGAGTCAGACGGAAAATAGCCCTTTTGGGGTACTATTTTCCGTCTAGACGGAAAATAGCTTTTCTGGGCCATTTATTTCCGTCTGGCTCAGACGGAAAATATCACCAACCATTAATATGACATAACTTCACCAATTCACAACATTTACTACCGGTAATTATTTTTGGTATAGGTAGACCTTATTCAATTATCAATTGACTACAGTAAAAGTTTTTAAATTGGCTTAGAACCAACTGTGCTGTTTCTATAACAACAATAGGGATCACTGCAAAAGATACAAGGCCGCACAGGGCCGGAGTCAATGGGGACTTGACTCCATCCACAGGCGGTCCTGTGGGACATGCCTGTAGGTAATCCGGTCTTCTTCTTCTCGTATGCATGTCATGAACCATAGCTGGTAATCCGGTGGCCCTGTGCGACACACAGCACACCGGGAAGGAAATTGTGACAATGGCCTATGACTGAGTATTTTGCAAATGACCCTGAGTGTCACGATTTACTTCCCTCCGCACTGCGGTCACACAGGGTCACCGGATTGGGGGATGTTCCACAGGGCCGCCTGTGGGTGGAGTAACGTCCACGTCGACTCCGACCCTGTGGCCCTGTGCGGTCCTGTGGCCCTGTACCTTTTGCAGTGACCGCAACAATAGCGACTTCACTGTCTGTGTCTCAAAAATCCGGATTTCCATGAATGCAGTATTTTGGCATAACTTGATAAAACATTCTTTAATTTAAATAATATTTCACAGAATGTGTTCAATATTCTTAATTAAACATCGATATTAGAAGACGGTTGTTTTTACACCATTCACGCGATACTCCACGAGGAGGACTGTGAATTATTTGTCAGAATCAGAATCAAAACCGCAGCCTACCAGCTCAAGCAGTTACCATAGCAATCCCCATTAGGATGCGTCATTCCACAGTTGACGCTGCATGTGAACAGAAAAGTCAAGTCTTTTAAACAGTTTTTATTGAAACAGTTGTTTTGCTACTCGTGTATTGTCCTGTCGATTATACGTTGTTCGAAATCAGCCCAAAAATTAACTGTTTGTGTGTGTCAAGTTGCTACTGTTGTTATAGAAACCACACAGTTGGCTCTAGCTTCTAAGCCAGTTTAAGAACTTTTTGTTGTATCAATTGAGAATTGAACAAGGTACCTGTCTCTGTACCAAAAATTATTAGTCAATGTTTTGAATTGATGAAGTTATGTCATATTAATCATAGCAGTGCGGTTTTCTTTGAGACACAGTGTATTCTGAATATATGCTGCATTATGGGATGATATCTGCAGATTTCTTTTCATATTCGTTGTCTAAGCTTTAGACAATTTTGGCTGTTGTGGACGTTGCAACTTGCAGTGTTTCTAGCCACCATGTACGCACATGGTAGTATGGCTAGCTGTGTGCACAGCATTCTTCTGATGTGTATTCTACAAATGTCAATCAATCAGTTTGTCTGTTTTCAGGAGTTGGCTGGCGGTATATCACTACTCTTCAGGTACGGTATCAGCCAGTCTTGAATCATGAGTGTGAACGGCGTTGAATTTCACGAGGAACATCAGTACTTGAACCTTGTTCGCGAGATTATTGAATCTGGTAAAGTCAAGGATGACAGAACTGGTGTTGGAACATTATCGGTCTTTGGTCGCCAGCTACGTTTCAACCTGCGAGACAACGTATTTCCACTGCTGACAACAAAGCGTGTGTTCTGGCGCGGTGTAGTCGAAGAGTTGCTGTGGTTTGTTCGTGGCTCGACCAATGCAAAGGAACTGTCCGATCGTGGTGTACACATATGGGATGGTAATGCATCACGGGAATATCTGGATCGGTATGGATTTGCTGATCGTGAGGAAGGAGACCTTGGCCCTGTTTATGGTTTTCAGTGGCGTCACAGCGGGGCTGATTACGCCGACATGCACGCTGATTACACCGGGGAAGGTGTCGACCAGCTAAAGGAAGTTATTGACAAGATAAAGTCCTCACCAAATGATCGCCGTCTTATCGTGTGTGCATGGAATCCGAAGGACATCGGGAAAATGGCACTTCCACCATGCCATGCTCTTATTCAGTTCTACGTCTCCGACAACGAACTGTCCTGCATGATGTACCAGCGCTCAGCTGATATGGGTCTCGGTGTGCCATTTAACATTGCCAGCTATGCACTACTTACTTGCATGGTGGCACACGTCACTGGCCTGCAGCCTGGAGAGTTTATACACAACCTAGGAGATGCGCATGTTTACCGTAACCATGTCACCCAGCTGAAAGAGCAGCTAACGCGTACGCCGCGGCCGTTCCCGACATTCACAATACGTCGGCAGGTTTCTTCGATCGATGACTTCTGTGCCGATGACTTTGAACTGAGCGGCTACAATCCACATGGTAAAATACGGATGGACATGGCAGTCTAGGAAACGAAATTCACAACACAGCCGCAGATCCAGTAGTGCTTGCTCACTGCTATTGCAAATTTAAAGTTCGAGCACCACCAATTTGGTGTCTCTGAAGTTACCAAATGACAGAGATGCTTGACTAAATGCTAGCAGAAAATGTCGCCAAAATTTTTTGCAATTTTAACTGCTGGCGAAATTTGTGTAAGTTAATAGTGTCCAAACATTAATGGATTTTAAGTATTAGCTAAATGTTGTTAAATTAATTGTACTGAACATACAATCATACTTGTACATACATGTTATATATGTTTTAAGTGCTTATGCTCACTGAATCGATTACTACGATGTTTTCTTGAAAAACTGACACCTTCAATTTTATGAATATGATAAAATTTCCTGTTGCTGAAATTGCAAGGCTTGTTTACAGCTCCATTAATTTCAATATTTTAATGTAATATTCCACTGTTATCAAGAAAATGTTAAGATGTTTTAGCTTAATTTTGTTAGTTTAATTGAGGTCTATCGATTCTGTTGCACAAAATGTATTGCACATATTGTAGGGATCAGTTTTTCTGGGCACATGTTGGTGTGCCTTAATTGTTACCAGTAATTTGTACGCAGAAAATGTAGCAGTTGTTATGTGCACATATCTGTTGTTGCAACATTCTGTACGTGTATGTGTTTCATCGTAGTTATCAGACGAGAGACGAGAGTGCTTTTACAAGTAGGGCTTTGTGTACGTTGCGTTGGTATTTGCATGAATTGCGTACAAAATTCGACCCGTTGGAAAAGTAAACTCAAAGTTCACAAATTAAAATCAAAGTTTAAAAAATTAAAATCATACTTTTGAGTTTAAGGCGGTTAAGGTGAACGTGGCTTGTGTGGAAACTTTCCTTTTATGTGATATCGGAATTCATGGCTACCTCACCTCAGTTTAATTCAACATATTCCTGTATTCTTTTTATCTGCAAGTGACTTGTCTTGTCTTTAACATAACGTGCTGTTCTCTTTTCCAGTATGAAGTATATGTGCACTGCTCTGTGTTTTGATGCTAACATGATAAAGTGTCGAGTATGTATAGGTTTACACTCATGTAGATCACTCCAGACCATGGTATAATGTACTTGTTTTATTATGCCCCCGCCCGGGGGCATTAAGCAGTGATCGGCGTCCGTCGTCCATCTGTCTGATGTCGCGTACATCAGCTCTAACTCGAAAACCAAAAGGCCTAGGAAGACGAAACTTTGCACAGGGGTACCCCAGGTCACATGTGACTCCCACACCGACTTCAAGGTCAAAAGTCAAGGTCACGGGCGGAGGCATATTGTGGCAGCCACCTAGCCGCACAGCTTGTTTTTATGAACGAATGTAAAGTGTCACGTTTTTTAAGGCTCACAGTGTACTTCCATTTTTAACAGGTTTCTAATTTACATGATTGACACGGCACAGAACATCATCAAGACGAGAGTTTGGAGTGGCTAATGGTTGAATGATGGAAGTGTGGAGCAGGCTGTCAGCGTTTAGCATTGTTAACTGATAAATGGATAAACTGCAGTTTGTATACAGGGTGTTTCAGAAAAAATAGGCCCCCTAAAACTTTGTGCAGTATTTCCATTTTGGATAAGTCTTTTTGTGTGAAAATTTGTAGATTTGTTGGCAGTTCACATCTGCACATGCAGATGCTGTGGCAGGTCTCCCATTGACTGGTTTATGCAGAACGGCTGAGCCAGTGCAGTCGACTCGATTGCAGATTTTCTTAACAGTGCTCAAGTTTCACCCTTTGTCAGGGTAACTATAATGGAATATTTTAACCCTTTGTCAGGGTAACTAATAATGGATTTCTCACCAAGTCCTTGCTCACGAAGCATCTGCATGTGCAGTTTGTCGTTGTAAGACAGTTTTCCCATTGGTAGGCCCTACCAAGCTTTATAACAATGTCAGTAAAACGTTAATAGTAAAAAATCAGACAGTTATTGATTGTTTACAATTACCGGACACTGAGACACGCGATGAGGAAAAAATGACGTCATTTCCAAAAAACTGGATTTTCATTTTCTGGGTGAATAGGCCTACTCAAAAAGTGACAGGGTGAAAACGATGGGTACTCATTGAAAAATTAATGCCATTTGATGAAATATTAAGATAAATCTACAAAAATTGGTAGATATATGTGGATATGAATTGCCAACAAATTTGCAAAATTTCACACAAAAAAACTTAAACCGAAATGAAAATATTCCAAAAAGTTTTAGGGGGGGGGTACTTTTTTTGAAACACCCTGGTGTACAGTACATCAACTACAACCTGCAAGGAGTTAATGCACTGCACTGGCATAAAATCATGAAGTGGTATTACTTAGACACTGGACAGTATGTAGCTAAACTCAACATGCTGCTTAAGTAAGATCACTTATCGTGATGATTTTTGCTTGTTGTGATGTTTATGATGAAGTCTTTGCAATCCTGTATGTTTGCATACACGCGACAGACAGACTAAAGGACGACAATTAATATTCTATTCACAACTGAACAACAGACAAATGTATCTAGAGCATGCTGAGTTGTGGCCACAGCGAATCAAATATGTACAGCTAGCCTACTTACTAAATTATAACCAGCTTATTGAACACATTTAAATGGCCAAGAAATGGTTCGTGACAAAAACATCCAGACATACTTCTCGTCGTCAGTACCCACATTGGGTCATTTCACTTGTTGGATTATGATGGTATCGTTATCGTCGCTCCAATTTCAGGTATCGCACAACACTAATTATGACCCATTGCCTGCCACAAAAACTTACAACCCTGAACGTTGTGCAGCAAACTACACTGTGTCAAAAAAACGTGACCACATTTTCGGTGACAAGTTGAACTAGAACTGTCCGTTTACAAAGATTTTTGGCACATTTGTTACCAAGAGCCATCGACAGGTGTTTTAGTTTCCCACCTCACCTATTTAGTGCAGCTACTTTACCTGGTTTCCGATCATGCATTGTTACATTCCTGCTACACTGACAATAACACTAGTACAGGCATATGAGTAAAACTTAACATTGGCAGGAGTGCTGCGAATCGTCAGGTAATTTAACACTGTCACCCTGTTATTATTGTCAAAAAACTCGGATATTCATCAAATTTAACCACACAATACAATAAAGAAATTAGTCACATGGTGTTAATGTTTCCAGCCGAGCCAACAGTATGATTTCTTCCATTGCCACGCCTTCATTCCTCTGTACCTGCTGCATTGATGTTCAATGCTGAATGTGTGGTTTGTTTAAAAATTTGGCTTTCAGTTTATTATTTACACCATAGCTTTCTTTCGCATCAAGACTTTATAATAAAACCTGCAAAGTTGCAAACGTCACGTTATGTTTGAGAGAAAACAGTGACGTTTGTCGTGCCACTTCCTGACAGATAGTGAAGTAAGTAATGTAAAATTGGAAACTGTGATCTGTTATCGTCAAGATTTAAACATCAGTAACTTTATCATTCAAAGACTTTTCGGAAAAAAAATTGGCAGTGTCATTGAGAATTCACCCATGGTTCTGCGCTACTCCAATTTTATTGTATTCTGTTTAAATATTGCTGCACAATGTTCAAATGTGTACTTTTTTGTGGAACAGTGTGTATTTGCACATAAGTTAAAATGATTTTGTGCTGAACATTTCGGCCGGCTTTAGCACACTGAGATGTAAGATGTCAACGGCCTCAAAGTTTATGCATTTATCACTTGCAAAAATTCACATTTGTTCTCATAACATTTAACAAATTTACAGTATTCGGCATACAATTTGATGCAACCAATCACATCCATAAATAACAACAGCGAATGCATCTGACGCTGACGTAACTGTACATAGTTAACAATGACATTGCAGTTCAGTTTGAGTTCATTCTTCAGGATTTTCCTGTTGCTCCAATTCCACCAACAGCTCGGAAGATACTTCTGTGAAAATCTGCTCCCATTCCCACGGAACATCTTCCTGTAAACGAGCAACGGTCTCGGCAACTTTAGACAAACGACAAATGAATTCTCGATAAACACTATGCACGAAAGCTAAATCAAAAAAGTGATATCCAAATTTGGCTTTGTTAGCAGCTTTTTAACAAGGATAAAGTCATCACAGCCAGTATACAATCTGAAGGATATGTTTCCCATCCTTATGGACTGCTGCACATCAACCATCAACACTGCTGACGTGTCTAAAAATAACAATATTCAGTATCTAAAACATTGACCTTCTTCTTCAGTTGTCTGCAGGTTTATGACAATGTCTATGTATTGCTTATCCTTCATGCATTCCTTCTCTTCAACACTTCATAACCTCTGTTCTCATACCAGGGTTTCCACGCAAATGTCAGGACTTTTGAGCACTGTAAATACCAGAAATCGTGACCTACGGTATTACCACGTACAATACATCCTAGGTCATCTTTGATAGCAAAACACTACGCAGTAAGTGCCACCTGAAATATTTTTTGCTAATAATCAAATGATAAGATGCAACAATATTTCAACTTTCAATAAGGAAATTACATTGCAAAAGTTATTTACTTGCTGATTTTTTCAGGACCACATTAGACAAATGCAGGATTTTTTTCATGACTTTCAGCACCGATGTCCAATTTCAGGACTTTTCATGGCCGAAAAATCCATACACGATTCAGGATTCATAGGAACATTGTCGTACAGATTGTCCAACATTTGTATCCTTCTGGCTTCCAACCATTTTTTGTTCACAAGGTTACATAACGGCCAAGTTCACTGTTGCATTTACTCAAATAGCAATGACGGTAACAGTAGTTATGAACTGAACTTACCTCGACGACTTCATTCTCTCCTGACAGTGCTTCACCGAGCAGTTTGAGGTCAATTTCACTGCCATCTTGCAACTTCTGCATGTCAACAGTAGTACATACACAGCCGGCCATTAATGGTCGTATGTTGAAAGGTATTTCTTACAGGATCGATGCCCTTATTGCAGAGACGTTAAAGCCTCGAGGCTCGAGGCCAAACTAGCCAAAATTTTGGCCTTGGCCTCCGGAAACTTTGGCCACAGCCTCAAGCTGTTGGTCTCGGCATTGAAATTTAATAGCATTTAGTTATGGAACCTGGTGTCCTTAGCTTTCGGAATATGCTGTAGTGAAAGAATAAGCATTCTGTTGCTGCACTCACACTAGTGGTTACTTACTTGTTAGGCTCAAATACATCTATTGGATCACTAAGTTAAATATTCTATTAATGCAATGTTCTATTCAGCCTCTTTAAATTTGGCATTGGCCTCTGCCTCGAGGTTCTGACCTCGGTCTCAAGTGTTTGGCCTCGGCCTCGACCTCAAGGTTCTGATCTCGGTAGGGCTGTTCCGAGTACTCGAGCCTGCTCAACCTCAAAAAAGCTCAAGCTTTATTTTCGAGCTCGAGCTGCTTTATAGTTTTAAAAATAAATTTCTATGCAAATTTATATGCCTATATACTAGCAAATTGTAGCAATCAGTAATATTTTCACAGTTATAATAATGTTTAGTTAAGTCATTCGGTTTAACTTTTGCGTATGAACTGCAGTAATATTGACTCATTTCAAACCGTTGTTATATTACAAACTTGAATGAGGAACCAGGTGTCCATTTGTTTCGGACCACCCTATGGTTAGCAGCTGCTTCCGGTATCAGTCAAGTATTCGAGTACTCGATAAGATACTCGACAGAGTACTCGAGCAGTAAAAAGCTCGATTTGCACAGCCCTAGACCTCGGTCTCAACCTCAAGGTTCTGACCTCGGTCTCAAGTGTTTGGCCTTGACTGCAAGGTTCTGACCTTGGTCTCGAGTGTTTGGCTTCGGCGTTGGCCTCAAGGTTCTGACCTCGGTCTCAAGTGTTTGGCCTCGGCCTCGACCTCAAGGTTCTGACCTCGGTCTCAGGCGTTTGGCCTCGGCCCTGACCTCAAGGTTCTGACCTCGGCCTCAAGTGTTTGGCCTCGGCCTCGACCTCAAGGTTCTGACCTCGGCCTCAGGCGTTTGGCCTCGGCCACGACCTCAAGGTTCTGACCTCGGCCTCAAGTGTTTGGCCTCGGCCTCTACCTCAAGGTTCTGACCTCGGTCTCAGGCGTTTGGCCTCGGCCCTGACCTCAAGGTTCTGACCTCGGCCTCAAGTGTTTGGCCTCGGCCTCGACCTCAAGGTTCTGACCTCGGTCTCAGGCGTTTGGCCTCGGCCCTGAC